>JGI26538J50259_1000942_pt1 | contig 19326 bp, 20 predicted proteins | sample ThiBio_1000_plan_FD_50259 | JGI IMG/M metagenome (IMG submission 50259)
TGACAGCCGGGCAGCTTCTCGCCACCACGCCGTCCACGATCACCGATGCGCTGATCAGGTTGCCGCAGCTCTCCGGTTCGGCGAACCGGTCTTATTGCTGCGCCGCCGGAACGGCGGGGAATTATCTCGATTTGCGCCAGATGGGGGCAAACCGCACGCTTGTGCTGTTGAACGGCAATCGGGTCACGCCATCGACGGCAAGTGGTCTGGTCGATGCCAATGTCCTGCCGGAGATATTGATCGATCGTGTGGAGATTGTGACCGGCGGCGCCTCGGCCGCTTATGGCTCGGATGCTGTGGCCGGTGTCGTGAACTACATCACCGATCTGGAATTCGAAGGCCTGAAGGTGGATGTGCAGGGCGGAATTTCCAATTACAGCGACGACAAGCAATTCAAGGTTGGCGTTGCGGGCGGCACGTCGGTTCTGGGCGGGCGCGGCCATCTGACGGCAAGCGTCGAACATTTCCAGGCGGACGGGATCGATACCATGCTCTCCCGCCCTTTGAGCGCGAAATCATGGGTTCTGGGCGGGTCGGGAACTGCCGCGTCGCCCTATGTGCCGTACGCCAACTCTGTGTTCTTCACCGGCACGACAGGCGGTTTGGTGATCGCGTCTCCGGCAATTCCGGTGCCGCTGGTGATCCCGGGGGTTTCTTCGCCCTTTACCGGAATCGAATTCCTTCCNGGCGGCACGCCGGTGCAATGGAATCCGGGTGAGCCCGTGCCCGGCAACATCGTCGCCCGCATTGGNGGCGACGGTTATTCGCCCGGCCCGGGAATGCAGCCATTGGGCCAATTGCGCACCGATCATGTCTTCGGCCGCTTCGGCTACGATTTTTCGCAAAGCCTGAAAGGCTACGTTCAGGTCAACGCCGCCCGTGTCATCTCGCAGAATGCCTATGGCTTTCCGCCGGCGAGCAGCAATTGGGGCACGCTGGCCACGATCTACAGCGGCAATCCTTTCCTGCCCGCATCGCTGCAAACACAGATGACGGACCAGAATATTCCGTCCTTCAGCCTGTCGCGGTCCAACACGGATTTCGGTGGGCCGTCCTACAATCATTCGTCCAATGATTATTACGAGGTGTCCGGCGGCCTGAAGGGCGAACTCGGCGGCGATTGGACCTGGAGCGCCTATCTCGGCTACGGCCATACCCGGCTGGATTCCCAGGAACGCAGGGCGGTCAATGTCGGCCGGTTTCTCGCCGCGGTGGATGCGGTCGAGGATCCGGCGACCGGCAATACGGTTTGCCGCGTCACGCTGACGAGCCCCGGAAGCATCTATGACGGTTGNGTTCCCATCAATCTCTTTGGCGTCGGTTCGCCNTCGNCNGATGCCGTCGCTTACGTCACCGGNACCAACAGATCCGTGACGGATAGCGCACAAACGGTGATGTCGCTCGATTTTCAGGGATCGCTGTTAAGCCTGCCCGCTGGCGATGTTTCGATCGCGACCGGGGTTGACTGGCGCACCCGCGATCTGTCGGGAACGTCCAATCCGGTGGCGGCCTCCAGAATCGATCCGGCCACCATTCGTGGCGTTTCCACCACGCTCTGCCCGGTGCCGGGTGATCCCGGCACCTGCCGTCTGGGGGGCTGGATTCAGGGCAATGTCGCCCCGCAGGCGAGTGTCTCCGATACCGTCAAGGAAGGCTATCTCGAAACCATTGTGCCGTTGCTGAAGGATCAGTATCTGGCGGAGTCGCTCGATTTCAATGGCGCCGTCCGCTACACGAATTACAGCAACAGCGGNGGCGTCTTCACCTGGAAACTGGGGCTGAACTATCAGCCGGTGAGCGATATCCGGCTTCGGGCCACGCGCTCACGCGANATTCGCGCACCNAATCTTTTCGAATTGTTTGCAAGCCCGGTNACGGCGTTCCAGGCNTTCATCACCAATCCGTTCACCGGAAANCAGATACCGACGATTGCCACGATCACGTCCGGCAATCCCGGTCTTAAACCGGAAATCGCCGACACTTATACCGTCGGCGCGGTTCTCACGCCGTCATTCATCGAGGGGCTTCAGGCTTCGATCGATTACTACAATATCCGCCTGACCGATGCGATCACGGCGACTTCGGCGCAAAGCATTCTCACCGATTGCTTTTCGGGGGACGCGTCGCGCTGTGCCTTGATCACCGGCAATCCGGCGACCGATGCCATCACCGTGATCAATGTTCTTAAGGTCAATAGCGGCGTCGAACACCGCAGCGGTATCGATTTTGACCTCACCTATGCCGCGCCGATAGACCAGTGGGGAATGGATGGCGGCCTGACCTTCCGGTTTCTTGCGAACTATGTCGCGACGGCGGATCAAGTCTCCGGCGGTGTCGTCACCCAATATGCCGGAACCGCCAATCCGTTGCGGTCAGTGCTGACTCTGGCTGGCGTCCCGCGCTGGCGCGGCATGCTCTCGGCAACATACGTGAACGGGCCATACTCTTTCACCGTCGCGGAACGCTATATCGGTTCGATGAAGCAGTTGGGCGCNATCCCCGATGCCGTGTTCGCCAGCCCGCGGGTGCCGGCCATCTTCTACACAAGCATCTCGGCTGCCTACACGATCGATACCAACACCGGTCCGGTGGAGCTCTATGGAACGATCAACAATCTGTTCAACCAGCAGCCGCCGCTCGTCCCGAATACCCTGCCGGGCGTCGGCTACCCCACGGTGCCGAACCTGTATGATCTGGATGGCCGCTACTTCACACTCGGCCTCCGCTTTCAGATGTGATTGTGTGCATCCGGGAAGATATTCGGTCTTCCCGGATGCATGCCAAAACCCGACCAGCAAAATCCGGCTGGAACCGGTTGGGCCGGTGTCCTCAGGACAAATCGTTGGATGAATGTGTTTCGATATAGGCTTGCCCTTCCAGCGTCCGGTGCACGGGGCATTTGGCGGCAACGTCGATCAGGCGCCCCCGCTGCTCGCTGGTGAGCGCATCGCCTCGGATCGTCACCGTTTTCTCGAACAGATCGACCTTGCCCGGTGTGCCCGCGCGCTCGCCCTTGCGGTGGGTAACCGCGACCGAGACGTGCTCGACCGGCCATTTCCGCTGGCGTGCGAACCAGCGCACGGTCATCACCGTGCATTCGCCGAGCGCCGCGGCAAGCAGTTGGTAGGGCGACGGGCCGAGGCCGCCACCGCCCGTCTCAACCGGCTCGTCTCCCACAATCTGATGTCCGCCCGTCTCGATCTCTACTGCAAAGGTGCTCTTGCCGGTCTCGGAAACGCGTGCGCTCACGATGTCGGTCATTTGTTAACTCCCTCGATGAACTGGACGAAGCCGGTCATGAAGGCGGCAAGGCGGTCGCGCGTCGCCGCATCGTTTAATCGTCCCTCGCCATCGAACAGTGATTGGGCGCGCGGGGCAATGAAGCGGCCGCCGAACCAGGGCCGTGCACCCAGCGTGCGAAGCACCGGAAGCCAGTCGTTCTGTGCCAGCAAGGTTCCGAAATTGCCCGGCGACGTGCCCATGATCGCCACTGGCCGGTTACCGAAGATGCGGCCGATATCGCTCGCGGGCCGCGACAGCCAGTCGATGGTATTTTTGAACACACCCGGAATGCCGTTGTTGTATTCCGGGGTCGCCAGCAGCAGCCCATCGGCATTCGCGACGGCGTCCTTCAACTGGGTGACTGCTTCGGGCAGGCCCACCGCATTTTCCTCGTCGGCATTGTAGAGCGGGATGCCGTGCATCGTCCGCACGTCGAGCGTTGCGCCGGGCGGCATCACCGCCTCGGCCGCGCGGAGAAGACCGAGATTGAAGGAATGGCGGCGCAGGCTGCCGGCAATGCCTATGATATGCGTCATGGCCTTTCTTCTGCAGCGAGGCGGGTGTCGATGGCGAGGCCCGATTTGATCGCGAGCGTCACCGGTGTGCGTTCGGCGACATCGGCCAGCTTCGCGCGTTGCGCGTTGTCCAGCGGACCGTGGATGTGCAGTGTCCGTTCGATGCGGTCGCCACCGTCGTCGCGCAGCAGGACAAGGTTGACGTCGAGCGCGTCCAGCGGCCAACCCTTGTGCTCGGCATACATTTTGAGCGTCGCCGCGGTGCAGGCGCCAAGGCCCGACAGCACAAGGTCGAACGGCGCAGGCCCCGCCCCCTGGCCGCCAAGCTTGACGGATTCATCGGCGGTCAGCCGGTGCGGCCCGGCTTCGATCGCGACCGCATAGCGAACCGCGCCGATCGCCGCGTGGACCTGGCTGAGCTTCAGTTGCGCCATGGCGTGCTCCTTGATCCTTTTGTTGGCGTGGGCAGGGCGCCGGGAAGCGACAGACAGCTCGCCGCCGGGCAGCATTACGACTGAGCCCTCGCCTGCGCGCAACTGCGGCATGCCTCGTCCGAAGACGAAGGGCCTTGCCCGGACGGCAGGGAAATTTCACTTCTGTTTCAGGAAGATAATGGTGGGCGCGAGAGGGATTGAACCTCTGCCCCCTCGTGAGTGAAGGAAGGGGCTCCCCGGCACATCGTGGGTGACCAATCCTGTGATACGGGATCAGGATGGGCTAGGGGCCTCAGTGGTGCGAGGTCCGCAGCAATCAAACGCAGAAACCCGCTTACCGTAAGGTGAGCGGGTCTCTGCTATGTGGGCATTATCTGGTTGCGGAGCCACCGAATCGCGACATGTGTTGCGCCTCTATTCGCGCTAGGGACAAGAGGTGGCCTAGAATTATGAGATTGCGTCGCTCAGCAATACGCTGCAGCGATCCAAGAAGATCGTAAATATATCGTGCAACGTCTTGATTGGTTGACCCCCGAAGTTCGTCGTCGTCTTTCCTGTTTTGCACCCTAGCATGCGTGTTCATGGCGCCCCCCCTCTGCTGATAAAACAGAGTTAACGGGAACTTTTCAGAAAGGTCTAGGCTAGCTACATCGCGTGAAACATCCTTTGATTTCTATACAACTTGTGACTCTCACAAAGGGTGCAGTTTGAGAAACGGCAGACGCGTGACCCGTTGTTGTAGTTTGTCCAGCAATGAATGCCTTGTTGCGCAGCGATGCAGACCGCAGATGCAACTTGGTGTATCTTTTCAAGCTGGATGCGCGCGATTTTGTTTTTGTTAGGTTGCGTGAGTTGACAGCGGTCATTCCACTTTCGACATGGAGAATGTCAAAAGTTCGGGTGTCGAATTGTCCAAAAACTGCCGAATCACTTAATGGCTTCGATCTGCAGGCTTCCTTCTGAGCGCATTTCCTCGACGCCAGCAATTGTGCTGTGTGGCTTTCTTCGCATCCTCCAAAGCGCATCAATCGGCCGAAGGTTTACTCGCTCCGCCTCGATGGCCTGCAAGTATTTGTTTGGGCCGCGTTGGTTGGAAAAACTGCGAAGTCGCGGGTGAAATTGTTTCCGGCCAGCATGAATTCATGCTCAATGTAGGCCATGGCTCCTTCGCGGATCAGGCGTACAAAACATGGTCCATTCTTCCGTCTAATTTCGCTCCGTTCTGGATGAGCGGAATCAGGCTACCAATAAGATATTGATCAGGTTTGCATAATGGTGGGCGCGAGAGGGATTGAACCTCTGACCCCTCCCGTGTGAAGGGGAGTGATATCGTTTCTTCCAGATTTCCCCAGTTTACCGAAGTTGGATGTTTCCCATATTTAGCAAGGTTTTTTCATACCTCAGACTTTCCTTCGTTGGCGGACAAGAGATAGGATTTGACCGCAACTGCTTCCCCGGTGCTTCCCCCGAGTTTTGAGAAGTGGCGCGGGGTATCGTCGAAAGTTAGCCTCATGCCTAAAATCTCGTTGCGCGTTGTTCGAGCGTTAAAGCCGCGCCCAAACGAATATTTCGTGTGGGACTCGGAGTTGAAGAGGTTTGGCATCCGGGTGAAGCCTTCCGGGGTTATGTCCTATCTGGTGCAATATCGTACGGATCACGGCCGTACCCGTCGTCTCACCATAGGAAGAATTACTACGCTCACGCCCGATGAGGCACGGAAGCTGGCCCGAGAAAAGCTGGCGGAAGTTGAACGTGGCAACGATCCCTCTTCTGAACGGCATGAGCGCCGGCGCGCACTGACGGTAGGCGAATTATGCGACCAGTATCTGGGATCGGCGCGGGCGGGCTTGGTCTTGACGCGTTTTGGCCGTTCCAAACGCAATTCAACAGTCCAGTTTGATCAGGGGCGCATTGATCGCCACATCCGTCCGATACTTGGACAGAAGATTGCTGCGACGCTGACCCGTGTCGATGTTCAGAAAATGGCGGACGCCATCTCTGCCGGCAAAACGGCGGGCACATTCAAAGGCAAACTCCGCGGCAAAGCAGTGGTTACCGGCGGCGCGGGTACCGCGGCTCGGGTTGTTGGATTGTTGGGCGGCATCTGGACGTGGGCCATTAAGCGCGGGCTGGTTGACGGCACCAACCCTGCCCACGGAATCGAGAAGGTGGGAAGCGGTACCCGGGATCGGGTGTTGACGCGGGAGGAACTCGCAGGACTGGGATCTGTCTTGCGCGACAAAGAATACGACCAACCGGCCGCGGTAGCCGTTATTCGACTGATAGCGTTGACCGGCCTCCGGCGACAGGAGGCATGCCAATTGAAATGGCGGGAAATCGATCAACACGGCCACTGCTTGCGTCTGGAAGACACGAAGACAGGACGGTCAACACGGGTTATCGGCTCGGCGGCTATGAAGCTTCTTCAATCGCTTCCCGAAGGCAAATCCGAGTTCGTTTTTGCGGCGGAGCGCAGTTCGGGGGCCGCCGATCTCAAGAAAAGGATGGCACGAATCTTCGAAGACGCAGGCATTCGAGGTGTCCGTGCGCAGGTCCTTCGCCGCACCTTCGCCAGTCTGGCGGCGGATGAAGGGCTTAGTGACGCCACGATTGGGGAGCTTCTTGGGCACGCCCGGCGCGGGGTTACGGAACGGCACTACATTCGCAGGGCCGACCCTGTTTTGGCGGCTGCAGCCGACAACGTCTCAAAGATTATTGCTTCAGCGCTGGATGGAAACTTGCAGGTGGCGGAAGTCATTCCGATGCCCGTGCGCGCGCAGGGAGAAACTTATGCGACCTCCAGAAGCGTGAGTGACGAACGGGCGGAAATTGACGGAACAGTTTGTCTTGCGCGTTCGATAGATTCGTGAGATGCATAACGTACGCCGATTGTGCGCAATTGGCCCCAGCTAGACCAGTTAGCCCCAGTCAGACCAGCTAGACCCGGCGAGAGATTTCGATTTCCGCAACAAGCGACACCGCTTGGCTGGTGAGTGGCGGCTATCCGCTTAAATATCAGCCGATTGTGGTGTTGCTCTCAATGGAGAGCACCTATGGTTGAGTCTACTCGCAATCTAAATCGCAAAGATGCCTGCGCCTACCTGAGGGAAGTGCATGGGATAATCCGCGCACCTTCTACATTGGCCAAACTAGCCTGTAATGGCGGCGGCCCGAGATTCCGCAAAGCGGGAAAAACTCCGCTTTATCCAACTTCCGAACTCGATTTGTGGGCACGGAGAATCCTCTCGCCGCTGATGACATCGACCTCAACAAAAGCTGTGGAGGCTCCGCGAGCAGAAGGTGAGCGGTCGTCGCAGAGGATTTGATGGCGTGTCTGCATGCCTCGCAGTGCCCCCGGGATCAGAGCAGGAGATGAATTATGACAGTTGATGCTCCCCAGGTTTCGACCTCGACGAATAATCCGATTGCCGTAACTGTCCCTGAAGCCACCCGCCTTTCGGGTCTGTCGCGTTCCAAGCTCTATGAGTTGATGGAGCATGGGATGTTGCGTTGGGTAAAAGTGGGAAGGCGTCGCCTCGTTGATTTCACGAGTCTGCAGTCGCTCTTGAGACCAACTGACTTGGGATAAGCAGGCACTTTATCTTCGGTATGTCCAAATGCTTTACGCTAGATGGGATCAGCCACTAACTCAAACCGAGCGGAATAGGCCTCAATGCAGCAATTGCTGCCAAAAGGAGGCAGCCCGGGTGGATAGCCCGTGCGGCCAGATCTTTTGTGCCAAAGGCTCCACGGGTGAAAAGCCGTCCGTGCAAGCCACAAATCCGTATCGGATGCGCCGACGGGAGACGCGAGTACTCTCAGTCTCATCGATATTGTCTGCATGGTATCGATGCGATGCCGTCATGTTGAAGCTGCGCCGACGGGTTACAGCGTGACCGGACCCCTCCGTAAATAGCGGAAAAGCGCAATGCAGATGTGGACGCGAAACGGGGCTCGCTTCGGGGTTCGCATCACACATTTCGTCCTATACGGGCGAAGTGTGTCCACACCGCAGGCATTTCAAGGTTCGTGAGCTAATAACGAGGAATTGCAGTATGATCAGACCGGTCGAGCTTCGTAGGTTTGACAGGAAAGGCGGCCGCGAAGCGGTCGTGCTTGAGCTTATTCCTCATCCTAACGGAAGAAGTGTTGGGGTCGCCTTTAGCGTTTACGAGGTGGGTCCCACAGATACACATGGCACTCGGCCCTTGGCCCTGCGGCGATGTCGTATAGGTCTGTCGATCGAGGAATCCAGGGAGTTAATGGCTAGTTGGCCGAGGTTTCTAGAGATCGCCGCCGAATACCAATCGCAAGTGGACGACCGTCTGCGATGATCCCACAAAGCCATAGTTCGTTTCGGTGCCCTACGAGGATTGCCGGAGGTCAGCGCGCCAGTGATTGCCAGACTAGCCAATCTACTCAAGCGTAACGAACTCCTCGACTTTGAGAACTGCTGCGGTGCGCACTAGCGAATGCTCATCTTTACTGACCGCCGTTTATAGATCTGGTGAAGAAGCATCGACATTGTCTCCGAGTGATTCGCCGCCAACCTTTGCCAAGCGTTTTCACTTTCTCTCGCTTACAGCAACTAAATTCGCCACAGCGCCGTCCCAGCCAGCGTGAGCATTCTGAGGAATTGCGTGTGCGGGGGTTTTCCCGCCTTTACGGTCGCATCAGCAAGCTGATGGCGAAATGCGTGATTTCCAATAGCCGATGTCTGTTGCCAGTCTGGCACTCCTTGGTCAGGCCGTTTTCGAAGCACCGCTCATGGCGTTCCAACGCGCTGTAAAAAAAAGACGTCGGAGGTCGTGAACGCACTCGCCTTCGCAGCGCGTGACAAAGTAACATGAGTTTTCCGAGGCGTGTGGGCCGCTTGCCGAATACAGCAAAGTGTCTTGAAATCGACCTGATAACAGGAGCAAAATAGGCCTATGGCAAAGTTTCGTCCCGGGCAGAGCGGTAATCCTGGCGGACGGCCGAAAACCACGGCACTTCTACGGCAGCTGGCTCAAGACCAGGCCGAAGCAAACGTACGGGCACTCATTGAGATCCGAGACAACAGGAGGTCTCCGGCTTCTGCACGCATTGCGGCAGTGCGCGAATTGTTCGATCGAGGTTTCGGGAAAGCCATCCAGATCGTCGATGGCAAAGCCGATCTGATGCCGGTCCATTTCGTGATTGAGGGCCTTTACGATAGCGAATCTGCGTCCACCGCAAATCAGTTCAAGAACGATACTAACGCGCGCCCATAGAAAAGGCAGAACAGCTGATCACTCGCATCGTGCGTGCAAGCGCATGAATTTAATAGTGTTAGCATCAGGGAAGATTTACGCCGCACGCTGGCCGCGCTGGGCGTTGCCTGGGCAGGTGCCGGGCTCCAGTCCACCGTCACCGGATCGTTCCAGGCATCGTAGGTGAGATTGGTGACATAGCTGGCGCTGGCGCCAGAGGGCACAGGGATCGCCGCGCTGTTGTCGCTCACCCCGGTNGTGCGGCCTGCGAGATCATAGGCGTAAGCAGTTGTCGGGTTTCCCGAACTGCCCCCGCAGGCCAAAGGCGTGGCCGCAATCGTCTTGCTGCACACCCGGTTCAGCGTGTCATAGGCGTAAGCGATCGTGCTCCCGCCCCGCGTGACCTTCGCTACGATGTTGGAATCGGCATCGTAGCTCAGGGTCTCGGTATCGGAGGTGCTGTCGGGAAAGGTGGTGACCGAAAGCCGGTCCAACCCGTCATAAGCAAAGCCCGTGGCGTGGCCATTGGCGTCGGTGAGGCTCGAAAGCTGCCCATCCGGCGTAGGGAACGGATGCTGGCTGAACGATGACCGTGGAAGGAGGCTTCAGCGATTCGGCCAGATTCCCCATGGCTGCCGTAAGAGCGGCTTTGTAGGCGGCTTTGTCGTAGCGATGAGAGTGCCTGCGAGTTGGGTTGGGCGGGGTGATAGCCTTGATACGGAGCTGGGCGAGTTCGTTGCGCAAGCTATTGGCGTCATAGGCCCGGTCGGCCAGCAACTGCTTTGGATGGGGCATCATACTGATCAGGGCGCGCGCACCAGTCAGATCGTGAGTGTTGCCTGCAGTGATGACGAAGGCGAGAGGCCGCCCGATGTCGTCGGTCAGCGCGTGGATTTTGGTGGGTTGCCCACCACGCGAACGGCCGATGGCATCGTTGAAGGCCTCCTTTTGCGCCTGCCGCCGAGCGGTGAGCCTTGATGTAGGTCGAGTCCACCGACATTGATCCGTACAGGCCCGTCGAACCGGTCAAGATATCGGTCCGGATGCCCTGACGGCTCCTGCGATTGTAGCGGTTGTAGATCGTCGTGTAGGGCCCATAGTCCTCCGGACAATCGCGCCCGTGGGCTCCGATTCTGAGCATGTGGACGATGCCGCTGATGACGCGGCGGTCATCGACACGGTGAGCACCTTTGCGGCGATGCGGCAGAAACGGCTCGATCCACCGCCACTCCGCATCGCTCAGCCAATAGACCTCACGCTTCGCTATCCAAGCCTCCGACCCACCTCGGACACTTGAATCATAACCAAATCTTGCTTGGAGGTTTATTGAGTACAGACACTAGGGCAGTCCTATTGCCTGTCTGGCAACGCTATGCCGCTGTGACTGCGCTCAGTTTCCGATAGGGACCGATGTGTCCGAACTGAATGTGATGTTGAAGGTGCGCACGAACGGGATCGCATAGCTCTGGCTGTAGCTGGCCGTGATGGTTCCGATCGCGACATTGTTGGATTTGGCCACGGTGTAAATCACGGCGGCGTTGGACAGACCAAGGGATGAAAGATAGCCGTTCACCTCGTCTGCGATCTGGCTCTGTGTAACGGCGCCGTTGATGGCGGCAGTGCGCGCGGCCTTTTCCACCGCCCAGTGCAGCGACATGTTGTTGAACAACATGATCGCGACATAGGCGATGCCAATCACGAAGGCGATGAAAACATTCGCAACGATGGCGAATTCGATCGCGGCAACGCCTTGTGTGTTTCTAATAAAGGTGACTGGAGTTGGCCTGCCAGACATGTCAGCGCACTCGGACAGTCTGTGTTACCGTTCTCCGGAAAGAGATTACACTGCCGCCGACCGTGCCAGATCCTGTGGCCGTTATAAGCGTTTGCGGCTGGGAACCGTCGGGGCAAATCTGCCCGCATGTACCGGCGGCGGCGCCGCAGATACATTGCTGTGTGGTTGAAAGGGTGGCGTTCTGTGGCCTGCTTTCCCACGATTGCAGGCCGATCGTTTGCGCCACACTCATGTCGGAGCCGCCGTTCATTGCATATTGAATACTGGCGCGAACGCCAGATTCCATATTGATGGTCTGGACGGCCGCAGTGCTGACGTCGGAAACCGTGACTGCGATAATCGCTAGTGCGGGTACGACCAGGGCGAACTCAATCGCCGCGGTCCCGCGGTTTCCGGTTAGGAACCGGTGTTGCAGAAACCGGCGCAAATGTCTGGAGAACTGGGCTCTCATCGGATCACTCCACAAGCGCGACATTGCCGGGAACGTCTATCGTCGCCATGCCTGAATTAACGCAATTGGTCGTGAACGTGGCGGAGCCAGTGTAATAGATCGTGTCGGCAACAACCTGCATGCAGCCATTGGCGCCGCTGAAGTTGCCCAGAATTTCGACACGCTGACTGGGGAAGTATACAGCTCCGGTGAATTGTGATGATGCCGACCCGTTCAGCGTATTGGTATTGTTGGGCTGGGTCCTGTCGCCATAGAACAGGATGCCTTTATAGGGGCCGCTGGTCGGTGCTTTCAGATTCAGATTGGCATTACCGTTGAATTGCAGCGTTGCACCGCCGGTCAGAAAAAAGGTGACATCGGTTCCTGTAATATTGGCGCCGGCATTCACTTTGAAGTTGCCGCCCGATATCACATAGAGACCTGGTTGAACGGTGACAGTGTTCTGAAGGGTCAAACCGCAATAGGTTCCCGGCGTCAGCACGCCGCCTGCCGGCCCGGATTGGCATGATCCCGCCTGCGGGGTTGGGACGTTCGCGTAGGGATCGGGAACATAAGCCGCGTGTGTCGTGACGGAGTTGCAGTCTGTCAGTGTAAGACTGGCCGACACATTCGCGCCGCCCACGGTGTTGACGCATGGCACGATAACCTGTGCCGAACCGCCCAGTGAGAACGCATTGTTTGCAATGGAGTTGGAGACGATGTTGCAAGCCTTGAAGTCGGCATAGGCGTTGCCCCAGAACTGCACCGTGTTGCTTTGGCTTTTGTTCAACCCAAGCATGCAGGCAGGTTTGCCCGCCTGATAGGTGGCAACGGCGCGCACGTCGATCGGTAACTTGTCTTTGAAGAACAGCGCCGTGAAGTAGCGTTGCTGATTTTCGGTCAGAAGCACCTCGACTGAGCGGTTGTTCTGGTTCGGGCCGGATTGAGGCGGTGTGTTGACGGCGATCGTGCCTTGGGCTGCGCGCCAGCCATTCTGCGACGCATCCGTGGTGGCGCCGGTGTCGATCACGCCTACGCTCGCCCCGCCACGCAATGCGACCGTCGCGTTATAGGCTGCAATATCTGCGGCGGCCTGAACATCGCGCTGGCGGAAATACCAAAGGCCGGTTTCGGCGCCCATCCCGGCAAAGCCCACCAATGCCGGCGCCATCAGCGCGGTGACGATCGCAACATTGCCGCGGCGGGAACGCATCCATTGGATCAGTTTGCTTCGTATGTGAGACGTTTGCCTCATGTGCCCGGCCCTAGACCAATACCCGCTCCCATTCTGGGCCGCAGAGATTGCCGGGCAGCTAATGAATGCCGTTGAAATTATCGTAAATTGCTGCAATCGGCGGGGGCGCGGCGCACGGAGCCGGCAACGGGCGAAGCATGCCCAATGGAATATATGGCCTGGTTTCTTACCGTTGCGATAATAAAAGAACCGGCGGCTGATCAGGCCGCCGGTTTCTAGGTCCCGATAGTGCTGTCGTCTATGGCGCTATGGTTTTGCGCTTGCGCCGCAGGAAGCCAAGCCCGCCGAGGCCCGCACCAAGCAAAGCAATGGTTGCCGGTTCGGGCAGTGGCGGTGGTGGCGATGTGCCGTTGGTCACGATCAGCGCGGAACTATTCGCTGTCGCAACCCAGTTATCCGTGCACGTGCCACCATGGCAGACCGTGGTTTTAACGAAGGCCGTCACGACCGAACCGATGGGGAAGACGAAGCTCGTCGCGAACACAGGGTCATTGGTGCCGAAACTCACCAGGCCGAAGTCGAACTTGTAGACGAAATAACCGGTGGCCGATGGCTCATAAAATTGGGTCAGCGGCAGAAGTGCGCCGATCGGGTTGATCGGTGTCGCCGGAATGCTGAGATAGGTTTCCAGCGTGTCGCTGGCCCAGGCCGTTGTGCTGAAAAGCGATGATGCCACGGCGGCATTACCGGTGAAGGTTCCATTGATCGTGAAACTTTCACTGTTTGCCCCGGCAGCGCTGTTGGGGATCAGGACTGCCAGCAGCAAATCTGCCGACCCCGTATCGGGGCTCTTTTTAAACCCGAAAGTCGGTGGGTTGGTGCTCGTCGGCGTGATGCTGCCATTGCTGGTACAGGTCGGTGTCGGCGCCGTACAGAATACATGCAGAGCATCTGCGGAGGCTGCTCCAGGGACCAAGGCAAAGGTCAAAGAAGCAGCGAACGCGAACCCTGCAAGGTTGAGAAAGTTCCTTTTTCCACTACCCATGGCTAGTTCTCCTTAGCCGCGGATGTTGGCAGTGCATATTCTGTGCCGAAGTGGGAAATCCGGTTAATTTTTCCTTAACGCAGCAAGAATGTAATTAATAAATACAACTCACTTTGATCGAAAGGCCTGCACATTCCGGCCTTTTCGAACAAAAACAATGCCCTCTCCGTCAGACGTTCCCTCACCGGGAGTGTCCGTGCCGTGACACCGCCGCCGGTTGCAGGTTTCTTGTGCTGGAACAGAAAAACGAGGCCGGAAACCTGGTAAGGGCCTCCGGCCTCGTCATGGGTACTGCGGAATGCAGCGGGGCTATTGTGGCCTTACCTGTGAGGACCGGCTGCTTTTTGCGCCACCTTCCGATTTGGGCGAAGACGAGGTCGCCGTTTTCGTGTCGCTTGTTTGCGCAGTGTTGGCGGGCGTTGTGGCCGCGGCCTGGCCGCTGCCGTTTGCGCTGGCACTGCCGCTGGCGTTGATGCTGGTACCGTTCGCGGCGCTGGTGGCGGTGCCAAGTGCACCGTTGAGGTCCGACATCGCGTTTGTGCTGGCCGCATTAGCGGCACCTGTTGCAGAAACCGCCGCGTTATTGGCAGCACCGGTTGCCAGATTGGCTGGCCCGCTCAGATCCGGTCCGGTTGCGCTACCACTGGCACCGCCATTTGCGCTGCTAGATCCGGATGCGCTCCCGACTCCCGGCACCATTGCACCGGCTGACCCGGTCGCATTCGCGGCGCCGTTCACGGTGCCGGACAAAGTATTGGCGCTACCGAATGCCGTACCGGCTGCCGATTGGGTCTGTTGCATGGCGCCAGTGGTTGCGGCGTTGATCGCACCCTGTGCCTGTCCGGCCGTGCCCGATGCGGCACCTGTCACGGGCGAAAGATTGGGGGTGATACCGATATTGCCGCTTCCGGTCGCGTTGCCACCGGCATGGGCAGGTGGGGCGGGCATGGCTGGTCCGTTCATGCTGCCAATGCCGCCGAGCGGGCTCATTCCCGCCGCGCCGAAACCACCAATGGCCGGCCCACCAATGCCCAGACCACCGGCACCGCCAATACCGCCGCCGAGCAGGCCGCCCGCCAGTGCCGGCGATGCAAACGCCACCGCGCCACACAAAAGTGCCGTATGGAATGCCTTGCGAAGATTGGACGTCATTGTCCTGTTCCTTTCCGATGTTTCGCGGGAACTGAAACCGTGGCGGAAAGCCCTGGTTTCTCCTGTTCCTGGGACGACAACGGACCGGCGCCGGGTTTCTTCCCTGCGGCCGCATTTTTTTATGAGAAGCTATTTCTGCTGCCAGCGCTGATCGCGGGCGGCCCGTTCGGCGGCGGCGTCGAATGGCACGCCGGCAATCATCCCGCGTACGGTATCGCGGATGATATCGGGCATCGCACTGCCGGCCTGCCGATAGGGGCCTTCTGCCATCGGTGCTGTCGCGGCAAGGGCCGCGATTTTCCACTGTGCGGCGTCACGGCAGGCCACACCGGCCAGACGGCCGGATTCAAATGTGCGGCAGTCTTGTCCATCCGTGTTGCGGAAGCTGATGCCGATCCGTGGTGCGTTCGCGGGCTGTGCTTCCGATGCCAGTCGTGTTGTCAGGGCCGTGGCCAGCGTGCCGCTTGCCACGATGGTTCCGTCGTTTTGCGTCGTGATCTGATCGACACCTGCCGGGCTGATCAGCATTCCGATCACGAGGCCCGCTGCCAGCGCAGCGGTGGCGGGAATGGCAATGGTTGGCCATGCCAGGCGCCCATCCGTGCGCGCGAGTATATGTTTGAGCCGCCATCGCCAGGATACCGGCGTGTCCCGGATCGCCGCCGACAGATGCTCCGGCACCGGCTCCGCCATGATCGGAGACAGGGCATCTGCCAATTGGCGCTGAAGCGCCCTCTGGCTTTCCACATAGCGCTGCAATGCCGGATCGTTTGCGATCCGTGCCGCGATGCGTGTGGCGTCTTCCGGCGGCAATTCGCCATCGATGAAGCGCATTAGCATTTCGTTGGAAACCGTCATGCCGGTGTTTCCGCTTTTTCCGCCAGCACGCGCGCGGTCAATGCTTCGCGCGCGCGGGCAAGCCTGCTTGTCACCGTTCCGATCGGAACGCCAAGAATCTCGGCCGCATCGCGATAGGCCATTCCATCCACGAGCACGAGGGCCACGACAACGCGCTGCTCTTCGGGCAGGCTTGCCAGCGCGCGGCAAGTGTCTGCGAAAACAAGCCGTGCTTCCGCGTTGCGCACACCATCGACCGGCTCGCCATGGCGTTCGTCCAGCGGCACCGCCGCACGCACGCGCCTGGCCCGAACAGCGTCGATCCAGAGGTTTTGGGCAATACGGAACATCCAGCTATCCAATCGTGTCCCTTCCTGCCAGCGATGAAGATTGCGCAATGCCCGCTCCACCGTGTCCTGCACCAGATCGTCGGCATCCGCCGTGTTTCCAGTCAGCGATAGCGCAAACCGGCGCAATCGCGGCACAAGCGCAATCATCCTGTTACGGATCGATTCGGTTGATTCGCTCATTGCCTAAGGGATAACGGCTCAGACCGGGCTTTCTTCCATGCGTTGCATGCAAAGGGGGCATTGCCCGGTTTCGGTTTACACTGCGCCGCGACTATGGGTTCTATCATCGGGTTTGTGCAATGGGCATGCGCTAAGGGAAATGGCAAACGCCGATGGTCAATGCGCACTATAAATGGCTCTTTCTTGTAGTGACTGCCGGCTTTATTCAGGCCGGTCCGTCAGTTGCCGCCGGGCCATTGGGGCTTCCGGGCGGTGGCTTGGGGTTGCCGGGAAATGTCCTGCCGGATGTGCTGGAGCGGACAACGGGGCCCGTGAATACCACGCTGGACAGGACACTTGGCACGGCGACTGGCGTGTTGCGCGATGCGGTCGGCCGCCCCCGCCGCGCCGATCTGTTCGACCGGGATCTTCTTGGTGCCCGTGTTTTGCGCCAGACGGTGCTTGCCCTTTCGCCGGGTAGCGAAAGCCTCGCCATCGCGCGTGGATTGGGCTTCGAGGTTTTGCGTGAAGAGCAGATCGCATCGCTTGGATTAAGTGTTGTCCGGCTGCGTATACCGGCCGGCATTGGCATTGCGGAAGCGCTTGCGCGTCTTCGCGCGGCCGATCCGGCTGGCGTCTATGACTTTGACCATATCTACGATCCATCGGGCGAAGGTGCTGCGTCTGTAGCCGAGCCGGCGCCGGCGGCTGCACATCCGGCTGCGAAGATTCGCATCGGCATGATCGATGGCGGCGTCGATTGTGATCATCGCGACTTTACGGACGCGGAGATCACGCAGAGGAATTTCGCCAACAGGAAAGACAGTATTCCGACACCGCATGGCACCGCGGTCGCTTCGCTGCTGATTGGCGTGGACATTGCGGGCACTCTGCCGCGGGCAGAACTCTATGCGGCAGATGTCTACGGCGGTGAAGCGGCCAGCGGTGCGGCCGATGATATTGCGCGGGCGCTGGGCTGGCTCGCGTTAAATAAAGTGGCGGTTGTGAACATCAGTCTGGCCGGGCCGCCAAACGCCATTCTGCAAGCCGCCGTCAAAGCGTTTTCGCGGGACGGCCGCGTGATTGTGGCCGCTGCGGGGAATGACGGGCCTGCTGCGCCGGTGGAATACCCTGCCGGATATGCCGGTGTGGTGGCGGTGACGTCCGTTGATGAACGTTTCAACATTCAGCTGGATGCAAACCAGGGTGCGTATATTGCGTTTGCGGCTTTGGGCGTCGACAGGCGGGTGGCCAAATCCGGCGGCGGCCACACCACGGTAACGGGGACATCCTATGCCGCACCACAAGTGGCGGTGCGCTTCGCCGTTCTTCTGCGGCCGGCAGATGATGCGTCGCTCCGTGCGGCATGGGCCGCGTTGGAGCGCGATGCGCGCGATCTGGGGGTGCCTGGGCGGGACCCTGTGTTCGGTTATGGCTATCTTGCTCCGTTGGCTAAAGAGCACGCGACCGCGTTACAGTGAGGTGGCGGTAACCGACGCTGGGGCTTGGATTTCGCGTTGGACAAAGGCTGCAACACAGTTGAGCGCATGTTCTACTGTCTCAAGGACGCCCGTCGCATAGCCATTAGGTCTTTTCGAACAGGGGCATTTAGCGGCTCAAATTCGCCTCAATTGCTTCCCTCTAGCTTCCCCGAAATAGAGGGAGTGCGTGGAGCAGACTTCGTGGGCGGAGATTCTTCTTTTATTTCAGGAAGATAATGGTGGGCGCGAGAGGGATTGAACCTCTGACCCCTCCCGTGTGAAGGGAGTGCTCTCCCGCTGAGCTACGCGCCCCCCGGCGGGCCTCAAAGGCCACGTTTGGGGATCAGCCCTATAGGGCGGCTTCGCAAGTGCCGTCAAGCCGCCGCAGCGCCTCTTTTATCCGCAGCACCGCGCCGCATCCGCCCCTTGAAAGCGTAACGCTCCATCCCCATCTCCGGCTAACTCCACGAGTTATGCCCCCAACGGAACGCCCGGCCCGGAAATCCCCTGGCCGGGCGTTTCATTTCAGGCCGTAAACCGTTTCAGGCCAGCAAGCGTTCGACCAGCAATGGAAGTTCCGCGAAATTGTCGATTACCGCATCGGCGCCCAGCGTCTCCGGCGGCTCCGGCGTATAGCCATAGCGCACCACCACCGCCGGCACACCGGCGGCGCGCGCGGTCGCGACATCGGTTTTGCTGTCGCCGATCATCACCGCGCCTTTGCCCGGGCCGCCCATCGCCTCGACCACGGCGTGGAATACCCGCGCATCGGGCTTGGCCACATCCATCCGTCCGGCGCCGTGAATGGCCTCGAAATAGTGCGTCATCTTCAGGGCCGGCAGCAGCAGGTCCGCCAGTTCCTGCGGTTTGTTGGTCAGCACGCCCAGCCGCGCCCCCGCCGCTTTCAGGTCTTTCAGCGCAGGCTCCACACCGGCAAAAGGGCGGCTGCCATTGGCGATATTGCGGCGGTAATGGTCGACATAGGCGTCGATCAGGCCGGGCAGGCGGGCTTCGTCAACCGGCGTGCCGGTTTTTTCAAAGGCCTCGATCAGCATGGTGCGGGAACCGAAGCCAACCAGATGGCGCAGATCGCGCGCTTCCACGGGTTCGCGGCCTTCGCGCGTCAGAATGGCGTTCAACGCGCCCAGAAGATCGGGGGCGGTGTCCACCAAAGTGCCATCAAGATCGAAGACAAGGGCGGGAGAAGAGAGGGAATGAATCATGCCGGCAGTTAACCCACATTGGGGTCCGCTATGGCAATATAGCGTCGCAAAACGTCACTTTACCGCGGCATCNGGTCCCGTTATCCGGGCCGCGGCAGGTGCGCAAAAGGCAACAAAAACGGTGAAGGGCGCATGGCGTTGAGCAATCGGGCGGCAATCGTTCTGGCGGCCGGCATGGGCACGCGGATGAAATCCGC
>JGI26538J50259_1000948_pt1 | contig 19227 bp, 15 predicted proteins | sample ThiBio_1000_plan_FD_50259 | JGI IMG/M metagenome (IMG submission 50259)
TACCAACCGCCGCCGACGCCAACGTGCGCTCGGCAAGCTCACACCCATAGAGTTCGAACTGCTCCACCATCAGCTCGCAACCGCGGCCTGATGTTCCACACCTAACGAGTCAACTGAACTCGGGGCGGTCCCGAACGCCGATCCAGGCACCGCCCACCGGAGCGAACGGCGCTCCCCTACCACCTGTGCCACATGGGAGCGTCTTAGACGATCTCGCCGACCTTGCCGACTTCCTGTACAACCTGACACCCATACCCGCCGCCATCGCGTGCGTGCAAGGCGACGGCGCAGGCAGCTGCGTCCTCGCCGTCGTCCAAGTCATCCCCCCTCGGCAAAGCCGCAGCCGTCGTCGGCAATGGCATTCGCGCTGCTGCCAAGGCTAAACACGCCGCGGCCGCAGGAAAAGACATACTCGGCAGAACAGATGTTGCCACAAAAACCGTACCGACGCTGACAATTGACAATGCTCAGTTCGGGGCCAAGGTCGGTAAACATGCACAGGACTACGGCCTGAACCCTTCCGATCCGGCGGCACGCTCTTGGATTCGTGACCACATCAAGGACATAGTCAATAGCCCCAATGAGGTGCGTCAGGGCGCGTGGAACCCGAAGGTGGCGGAGGTTTGGATTACTGGTTCTTCCGGCAAGGATCGGACGTCGTGGTGACCCGTGGGGGTGGCCAATTTGTTACCATCTTGAAGGGCGGAGAATCCAACGGTTGGTTCCAGGACGCGACACCGAAATGAGTGCCATGACAGTTCTCAATGACCTCGTCGGAATAAGCCTCGTACGGCTTCGTAGGGTGCTATACGTCCATAACGGAGTGGTTTGGGAACATACCGGCCCGCTTCAACTCACCTTCCAGAACGGAGCCTCGATCGTCCTGGAAGCTGGCGGCGACGGCGAATCACTCATTATCTCGCGGGGTGCGTGGGTGGACGCATTCGAAGAGCCGATGTCCGACGAGAACCGACACTTCGTCGAGATGTCCGGCAAATGGACCGGATTCGAGGTGGCGCCGTCGGAGCCGCTCGGCCGAGCGGTAGGCCAAGAACTCACTCGGGTCGCGGAGGTGCGGAATCCATCGGACAAGTTGACCGGTGTCGTGCTTAAACTCGGGACGGCTACTATTCGCGTGGATGTCGACTCAGACGAGTTGCTAGTGGACGTTGCGTGAGATGGGTTTCTCCTCGTAGCGTGGAGACGCGGACCGGTAGCGGGAAGGCGGATTACGCCATGACCACTCCGTACCTTCCCCACGCGTGTCCTGAGATGCGCCAATTTGTCGACGACGCGCGAGTCCCTGTCGTCTACGAGCCGAGGTTCCGCGAATACTCATTGGCGTTGCTTGAGTCCGACGCGCATCAGCTCATCCGCTTCTGCCCATGGTGCGGCGCAGAGCTACCCGAGTCGTTGCGCGATCGGTTCTTCGACGAGTTGGACAGACTGGGCGTCGACTACCCGAACGAGATCCCTCCGGCGCGATACCGCACCGACGCTTGGTGGCGTGAAGGCGGACCTCCTTTGGCGTCGGACAAGTCATGAGCCAAGCCAGCAGATTCGCTAAACGATGGTTCGCCTATGATGTGCGGGTGAGCTGAAGGACATCATGGTCACCGGGGTGTATCGGTCGGCTCCTGGTGGTGCCGAGGGTAAGTATTTCTTCCCGACGAAGGCGCAGGCCGATAACTTCGCAAAGATGGCTATCGGGAAGTACGGCACTGGGCCTTACTGCATCACGTCTGGCTGCATCCCTACATCGGCGTTGCGCGGGATTCAAACGATCAGCCCAGCTGGCGAGGGGACGGCGTACTTCATCCTGGACAACCTGTTGCCGTATTTCCAGAATATCATCATTCGTGGCCCGAAGTGACGTCTCGGCCGGTCATCGAGCGGATGCTCTGATCCGGCTCGACGAGGCGGTGGCGCCGTCCCCGTATGTTCCGCCGAAAGGAAGAGGTCTCCCGCTTCGGCTGAAGAAGGGCCAGGGCTAGATTGATGACAAAGGTAACTTCTAACAGCGCGGGGGTCTCGGCAGTGGCGGATTGTTCGGAGACCGACTATCTGAGGCGCCGTCCGAATCCCCGCGCGTACTCGTCAAGAGCGTGCAACAAGTCTGGTGCTCTGAACAGCATCCGCCTCGATTTGTAGTGCTTGCTCTCGACGAGTACTCCTACCTCGGTGAGGATCCTGAGCTGACGATGAATGTTCCTGCTGTCGCCGCCAATGGCATGTGCGAGACCCTCGGCGTCGGCTACGGGGTGCTCCGGTAGGACGTCGATGACCTTCCAGACCGCGGAGTCGGCCCGTGCCACGATTCGCTCGCGCCAGTGCTCCTGGATCGCGGCTACTTGTGCCGCGAGGTGTTCTCCGTTGTCGACGGCGTGCAGGGCAGCCTTGGAGAAGACGGAGACGATCGGTCCAGCGTCGCCCTCCCGGTAGGCGGTAAGTGCGTCGAAGTAGTTCGCCTTATCTGCGAGCAACCCGCCGCTGACGGGGATAGTTGCCGACGTAGCCAGTTGCTTCTGCTGGAGGATCAGGTGGACCAGCGCGCGCCCTGTGCGGCCGTTGCCGTCTGCGAAGGGGTGGATGGTCTCGATCTGTGCGTGTGCGATAGCCGCTTGCGCCAGGACGGGCAGGTCGTCACGGGCGATGAACTCCGTGAGGTCTGCGATGGCGTCGGGGATTCGGCGATGGTCGGGTGGAACGAAGTCGGCGTCGACCGGGCTACTGTCTGTGCCACCGATCCAGACTGGTTCCTGGCGCCAGCCGGCCAGCTGCGGTCGATCGCTCATCAGGGTGCGTTGGATCGACTCGATACGTTCCGGGGTGATCGGCCCCGTGCCGGAGAGTGCCTGAGCCATCGCGTGGACATTGGCGGCGACTAGGGCCGCGTTGCCTGAACCCTGTCCGGTGACCTGCGCTTCGGCGATGGCTCGGGCAGATGCCGTTATTCGCTCGATCTGTGATGACGAAGCTGATTCTGATCGGAGTAGCACACCCAGTAGCGGCGCCGGGAGTCTCAGGCTGTCCGACTCGAATCCCGCCACACGCGCGGTCGCCTCATCGAGATCAGCGAGCGTTTCGCCACCGAGGATGATCTGGCAGTGAGCGATGGTGACCGGGATGCTGCTGCGGTAGGTCCGCCGCCCCTGGGCTTGCCGTTCGCGACGCGTGAGGCCACCGACCGGTGGTTGGTGCCACTCCTGTTGTTCCCACGTAACCGCCGGCCACGGCGAGAGGGCCCCGTCGTGCCGGCTGGACAACGCCGCGGATGATTCGGCCCGCTGAACGGCGGCGAACTCTCCGCCTTCGGGGACTCGACGTCGACGGCTCTGCGACATGACACCATCGTAGCGCGGGCGTGTCAGATAGACTACTAGGTGACACACTAACCGGTCGGTGGTGTCACTTGGCTCGTGCGTGTTCGTGACAGCGGACAGGCCGGCAGGACGGTCACCGCCCCGACGCCACAATCGCCACTACACCGTGACCTGTCCGCCGGCGGGGCCGCCCTTGCTGACGCTTCTCGGGACGGTGGGGGTCCGGGTGCGTAGCCGTGTTGCGGCGTCGAGCGTCGTCGCGCCCCTGCGGGGCGGGCGTAATGGTGCTCCCGGTGGCGCTGCGCCCATGGGTTGACCGGCCAATAGTCGCCTGGCCCGCACGGCGATGATCGCCGTGACCGATTCGACGGCGCGGTCGTCCAGGCCGCCAGCGGGCAGTTCTGCCACGGCTGTGTTGATGCGGTCGGCCAAATCCGCAACGGTGTTCCTGGCCTGCTGTTCGCCGATGTCGCATGCCCGGCCCTCATCGACGAGAGCGTCAAGGTCCACAGTGGTCAGGTTCGTGTGCGTCCCGATGGCGGCGCCCATCTTGCCGGACAGTTCCGAGTACATCCTGGTGCTCAGGGAGTCGTACAAGGGCGACAGCGCCACCTGACCGTCCTCGATGACCAACCCGTAGTTCTTGCCGTGCCCATCTTCGTCACCGACGATGGCTCGAAACGCGGTTTGCGCGAGGAGTTTCCGAGCGTCGGAGCGACTCCGCCGTGCGGTGCGCCCGATGTGGCGCCCGCCCAGGGTAGATGTCCAGGTTCACCGATCCTCGCCTTCCTCCTTGGCCCGCACGGTGAGTTCGAGCCCGAGGGCGAACAACACGTCGAACAGCGTCTGGACCTGCTTGGTGGCCGCACCGTCTTCCAGCTTCAGGACCGCGTAGCGGTTGGTGATGCCGCGTTCCGCCAACTGTTCCTGGGTCATGCCCAGCGACTCGCGCCGCGCCTTGATGGCCCGTCCCATGGCAGCGGGGCTTCGGATGACATGGGGAATCGATGTTGCCATATAGCAACTTTAACACCGCGCGATGTCGAAGTTGTTATATAGCAACTCAGCACTCGGAAGTGCCTCATGTTGCGGAATCGCCACCAGCATGGCCTTCGCTCGCACGTGGCCGAGAGCGGTAGCGTCTGCGGAATAGTGGCACCGATGGGCGCGGCAGGGTCGGTATGTGGTGCGTCGGTCGCCGCACCGATGGGCACTGCGACGGCGGGAGCGTGATGACGGGACGGGCCCGCGGTGCCTCGCCGATCCGCCGGCTGCGGGGCATGGGAGGCCGGCTGATCCGCCGGGCCGGGCTGCTACCGGCCGGGATGGCCGACGGCCTCGGCGAGGACGACGAGCTGCTCGGCTCCTCGCTGCCGCACACCGTGATGGTGTTCTTCGCCGACCCGCCCGGATCGCTCTACCAGCTCGAGCAGTGGTACGGCGCGTTGCGCGCGCTGGACCGCCGGCACCGGGTGGTGATCGTGCTGCAGGACTCCCGGGTCGCGCGGGCCGTGCGCCAGGACTCCGGGCTGGACGTGATCGTCGTCGCCCGCTACACCACCATGGACGACCTGCTCTCTCGCAGTGACGTCGCCGTGGCGCTGTACGTCAACCATCATCCGGAGAACTTCTCCAACCTGCGCTTCGCCTCGATGGTGCATGCCAGCCTGCTACACGGCGACGGGGACAAGGCGGTGACGGTGTCCAACCTCATCAAGGCCTACGATGTCGCGCTGGTCGCGGGGCAGGCCGCCGTGGACCGGGCCGCCGCCTTCTGCACCTTCTACGACGCCGCCACCCGGTGCATCCCGATCGGCCGGCCACCTCTGGACGGGCACCTGAGCCGCGTGGTGGGGCCTCGTCACCGCCTCGCCGGCGAGCCACCCACCGTGCTGTACGCCCCCACCTGGGAGGGCAGTGCCCCCTCGGTGGGGTACGGATCGCTCGTCACCCACGGCCCAGCCCTGGTCGAGACGCTGCTGACCGCCGGATGGGACGTCAGCTACCGGCCGCACCCGCTCACCGGCAGCCGGGACAGGTCGCATGCCGTCGCCGACCGGGAGATCCGGGCCCGCCTGAGCCGGGCAGCCAAGACCGGCGGGCACCACCGGACCGACACCGGCCCGGACCTGCAGGCCGCGTTCGCCGGCGCGGACCTGCTGGTCTGCGACATCTCGTCGGTGGCGGTGGACTGGTTGGTCGTCGACCGCCCGCTGCTGATCACCGCGCCGGCCCGGCCGGAGGCGGTGATCGCACGGACCCCGCTGACGGCGCTGGCTCCGGCGGTCGCCGCCGATGACCTCCGCGCCCTGCCGGCCCTCGCGCTCGAGCAGCTGGAGCGGGACCCGCTGCGGGACCGGCGCCGGCAGCTGGTCGAGTACTACCTGGGGGATGTGCGCGACGGTGCGGCCACGGCGCGGTTCCTGGCCGCGGTGGATCGCCTGCTGGACATCCGGGACTCCGAGCGGGTGCGGCTGGCGGGTCGGCGCGTGGGCCGCGGGTAGGATCCGGCTGGGCCTGGTAACCGCACAGTTCTGCTGCGCAGTGTCGGGGCTGCGTGCGTGGCCGACAGAAGGGACGACGGGGCAGCATGTATGACGGTGATGTTCAGGTGGTGATCCTGGCCGCCGGGATGGGCACTCGTCTCGGCCGGCCGCACCCCAAGCCCCTGACCGAGCTGCGGGACGGTCGGACCATCCTGGATCAGCAGCTGGCCAACGCGCGCGCCGCTTTCGGCGAGGCTGCCCAGGTCATGATCGTGGTCGGCTTCAAGATGGAGCAGATCATGGAGGCGGCGCCGGATGCGGCGTTCGCCTACAACGAGGCCTACGACCAGACCAACACCTCCAAGAGCCTGCTGAAGGCGCTGCGCGCCACCGGGCCGCGCGGGGTGCTGTGGATGAACGGTGACGTGGTGTTCCACCCGGACGTCCTGCAGCGGGTCCAGCCGCTGATCGAGCGGGGTCAGTCGTTCGTGTGCGTGAACACCTCGGTCACCGGCGAGGAGGAGGTCAAGTACACCGTCGGTGACGGCGGCGGCATCGCGGCGCTGTCCAAGAAGATCCCGGTCGCCGAGGCGCTGGGCGAGGCGGTGGGCATCAACTACGTGGCTGCCGCCGACAAGGCCGCGTTGGTCGCCCGGTTGGATCAGGCCGCCGAGCAGGACTACTTCGAGCGGGGCATCGAGCTGGCCATCGAACTGGACGGGCTATCCGTCGTCCCGGTCGACATCTCGGACCTGTTCGCCGTGGAGATCGACTTCGCCGACGACCTCAAGCGTGCCAACGACTTCGTGTGACCCCATGACGGCTTCCAGCGCCGCTGGCGGGGACTCCGCGGCGGGGTCACGCAGCAGAATCGTCGACGGTCCGGCGAGCCGGGCCGCCGCACTATGGCGCAAGCGACGTGTGCTGCTGCTGTTGGTCCGGCGTGATCTGAAGGTCCGGTATTCGGACTCCATCCTGGGCTACCTGTGGTCGATTCTCGATCCGCTGTTGATGGGGATGATCTACTGGTTCGTCTTCACGGCGATCTTCCGCCGCAGCGTCGGCGAGGATCCCTACATTCTGTTCATGCTGGCGGGCATGCTGCCGTTCCACTGGTTCCAGAATGCGGTGAACGGCGCGGCGACGGCCATCAAGGGCGAGCGCCTGGTGCGCAGCACCGCGCTGCCCCGCGAGATCTGGGTCCTGCGCCTGGTGTTCAGCAAGGGCATGGAGTACCTGTTCTCGCTGCCGGTGCTGGCCGCGTTCGCCATCGGCTACCTGCACGGCGTGTCCTGGCAGATCGTGTTGATGATCCCGGCGATCCTGATCCAGACCGTGCTGGTCACCGGACTGGCACTGCTGATCTCCGCCCTCGGCGCGCTGGCCCGCGACGTGGACCGGGTGATCCGCATCCTGATGCGCTTCATGTTCTACGCCACGCCGATCATCTACGGGCTCAACGACGTGGTACGCAACAGGCACATCCCGCAGTTCCTGCGCGACATCTACGCCGTCAACCCGATGACCGGCATCATCGCGCTGTACCGGTCCGGCTTCTTCCCGCTGGAATTCCACTGGCACGTCGTGATCTCCAGCGTGATCGGCAGCATCGTCGCCCTGGCGGTCGGATGGTGGGTGTTCATCCGGCTCGAGGGCACCGTGCTCAAGGAGATTTGATGGTCGCGGCGGCGCCGGAGCAGGCGGATTCGACCCCGATCATTTCGGTGGCCGGGATCGGGGTCGAATTCGACCTGCAGTCCCGGCACCGGGGCATGCGCGAGCTGCTGATCAAGGGGCGCGCCGGGCGCGTAACCCCCCGATTCTGGGCGTTGCGGGACGTCAGCTTCGAGGTGCAAGCCGGCGAGTCCATCGGGGTCGTCGGGCGCAATGGACAGGGCAAGTCGACGCTGCTCAAGATCGTTGCCGGGGTGATGCTGCCGGACGAGGGATCCGTCACGCTGCGGGGCGGCGTGGCGCCGCTGATCGAGCTGACCGGCGGCTTCGTCCCGGATCTGACGGCGCGGGACAACATCTATCTGGCAGCCGGGTTGCACGGCATGAAGCGCTCGGTGATCGACGCGAAGTTCGACGAGATCGTCGACTTCGCCGAGATCCGGGAGTTCCTGGACACGCCGTTTCGGCATTTCTCCTCGGGCATGCGGGTACGGTTGGCCTTCTCGGTGGTGTCCCAGCTCGACGAGCCGATCCTGCTCGTCGACGAGGTGCTCGCCGTGGGCGACCGGGCATTTCGGGACAAGTGTTACGAGCGCATCGACGAGATGCTCGCGGAGCGGCGCACGATGTTTTTCGTGTCGCACAACGCGCGGGATCTGCGACGCTTTTGCAGTCGGGGGCTGTATCTCAAAGGAGGGCGACTGATCGGCGACGCCCCGATACGCGAGATACTCAAGAAGTACGCACAGGAGACGGATGAGTGACCACAGTGGCGCCGCGCGTGGCGGGCGGGGGGCCCCGTCCGCCGGCGGCGGCCGTGCCGCCGGGCGCCCGGGGCCGGGTCACCCGGTGCCCCCCGCGACCAAGCCCATGCTGCGTGCCTGGACGCCCGAGCAGCCAGCATCCACCGGGTCCACTGGGTCCACCGCCGGCCGGATTTCGCTGCGGCTGCTGCGGGTGCCGGCCGGCGCCCGGAACCCGACCCTGCAGCTGCGCCGGCGCAACTCGGGCGATCACATCGAGGTGGAGTTGCAGCGCGGGGACGACCCGCGGGACTTCGTGGTTGACCTGACGGCCCTGCAGCGGCTCAATACCGGGGTCTGGGACTTCCTGCTGGTGGCGGGGCCGGGCGATCGGGGTCAGCGGATCGCGGCGCGGGGCGCGGCACTCACCGACAGCGCCGTGGTGGTGGTCGGCGATGTCGCTCTGACCCCATTCGCGACGCGATCCGGCACTCTCGCTGCCACGTGCCGGGACCCGTACGAGGTCCAGGTAGACACCGCCGAGGCCACCCCGGAGGTGCTGACCATCTGCCTGCTGGCCAGGACCTCGGTCCTGGTCGGCAGGCAACTCGCGCTCGACCTGAGAGGGTTGAACGTCTACGGCCGGGCCAGGATCGACCTGCGCCCCGAGTGGGTGACGCACGAGGAGCCGGACCCGGAACAGCCGGACGCCTTCCCGACCACGGTGGCGATCCCGATCGACGAGATCTTCGCCGCCCTCAGGGGTGACGGCTACTACGAGGCGAGCGTGTGCGTGCTGCGCGCCGCGGCGCCGACACTCGCCGCCAGCATCCGGCAGGAGTCGCCCACGCGTCGGCTGCGCCTGAGTCAGCTGTCCCGTGAGTTCGCGAGCCTGGAGTCGCTTCCGGCGGCCACGTTTGGTATCCAGCAGGTGGCGCCGTATCGGATCAGCGGGTCGCATCTGGGCCTGCGGATCGCCGACGGCAGCGTGCTGGCGGACGTGCTCGCGGTGACCGTCTCCGAGAACACCGTGTCGGCCAGGCTCAGTGTCCGGTCCGTCACCGAGGCGCCGGTGGGCGCCGTCGTTACCAACCGCCGGGGCGGCCAGAGCCACCGGATCCCCGCCGACCGGACGGGCGAGGTGGCGGAGGTGACGATCGACCTGACCGGACCCGTGGGCCTGATGCTGGCCGAGGACGGTCGCTACAACCTGGGCCTGCGGTGCGGCGACCGGGACTGGGTGTTCGGCATTCGCAACACCGCCGGATACGGCAACCGGCGCCGCTGGTGGACCTTTCCCTCCGTCACCATCGGGGCGGAGCCCAGCCAGCGACTGCGGCCGTATTTCACCCTGCACGACTCGCTGGCCCTGCTGAGCACCCCGCTGCTCGAGTTGTCCGGATGTGCCTTGTCGGGCTCCGATGCGACCGGCGCGTTGCACGCCTCATTGCGGTTCACCAGCCGGGCGCTTCCCGCGGCGCAGGGCGCGCCGGTGGCGCAGGCCGTCGTCTGGTGGTCGGTGGCCGAGCGGCGCGAGATCCAGGTGACACAGCAGCGAAGCCGCGCCCAGGCCAAGGGAGCCCACGCCATCGACTTCACCATCGACGTCGATCCCGACGAGCGGGCTGCGTTGCGCCGTGCGGCTCGACAGGGTCGGATGGGAGTCGTCTTCGAGCAGGACGACGCGATGATCACCGGCCGGTTCAAGATCGGGCCGCCCGTCGCTGCCACCCCTACCGGTCGCATCACTCGGCGGATCGAGGCCGCCCGCCGGCGGATTCGTCACCGCAGCAAGCTCTCGCTGTATCGGCTGCTGACGCGGGTGCTGCCGGTTGAGCCGAACCGGGCGGTGTTTCAGGCGTTCCTCGGCGGCAGCTACGCGGACTCGCCCAGGGCCATTGCACAGTCGCTGCACGAGATCTCGCCGGGGGCAAAGATCGTTTGGTTCGCCAAGCCAGGAGTCGACCTGGGGCTGCCGACGTGGGCCAAGCAGGTGGAGATCGGCAGCGTCGAGTACTACCTGAACCTGGCGAGGTCCCGCTTTTTCGTCGCGAACACCAACTTTCCGGACCACGTGATCAAGCGGCCCGGCCAGCTGCACCTGCAAACCTGGCACGGCACACCGCTGAAGCGGATCGGCATGGACGTGCCGGCCTCGGCACCCGGCTACGAGCTGCAGGACAATCCGGCCCTGCACCGGCGGATCGCGCGCTGGGACGGAATCGTGTCGCCCAGCCCCTTCGTCACCAACGTATACCGCACCGCATTCCGACATAGCGCCCAGGTGCTGGAAACCGGCTATCCGCGCAACGACATCCTGCTGGACGTGCGCTCCGGAACGTCCTCCGCCGAGGCGATTCGCGCCCGGCTGGGTCTGACCCCCACGGACCGGGTGGTGCTGTACATGCCCACCTGGCGAGATACCCTCGCCCAGGCCGAGCAGGGCGAACTCGCCTTCTCGCTGCGGGGTTTTGCCGAACGCTTCGGGTCCGACGTCACGCTGCTGATGCGGCTGCACTACACGGTGAGCGCGGCGATCAACATTCCGCTCGACCTGCCGCGGATCATCGACGTCTCGGACTACCCGGACTCGGCCGACCTGCTGGCCATCGCGGACGTGCTGGTCACCGACTATTCGTCGGTGTTCTACGACTTCTCGATCACCGGACGCCCTATCGTGTTCTTCGCGCATGACCTGGCCGAGTACGAGCTCGACGAGCGCGGCTTCTACTGGGACCTGCGTAGCTTCGCGCCGTGGCCGATCGCACAACAATCGGTGGCATTCTTCGACGCGGTCGAGCGGGCACTCGGCGGTGACGGCGGTGGACAGCCGGATCCGGTACGGCTCCAGGAGTTCCGCGACTTGTTCGTGCCATTGGATGACGGTCACGCCGCCGAGCGAGTTGTGCGAGAGTTCTTCACCGGGACCGGCCGTGGCTGACATCTACTTCGTCATCTTCAACGCCTACGGGTTGGGCGGCACCGTCCGGACGACGGTCGAGACCGCCAACGCCCTCGCCGATGCCGGCGCCTCGGTCGAGATCATCAGTCTGTTCAAGACGGCCGCCAAGCCAGCCTATCGGCTCTCCGACGGGGTGACAGTGCGGCCGCTCACCGTGAGCCGGCTGACCAATCGGACGGGTCAGGCGTGGGCGTCCTTGGGGCGCCTCAAGCGCTTTCTGGCGCGGGTGCCGAGCGTGCTGGTGCCCCGGTCCGACGCCGCGTACTACCACTTCAGCCTGCTCAGTGACCTCAAGCTGATCCACTGGTACACGCGAATCCGGAGCGGGTGCGTGGTTGGCACCCGGTTGGGCCTGAACATGGCTCTGGCCCGGATCCCGCACCACCGGGTGCGGCTGTGCCTGCAGGAGCACACCCACCTCGGCTCGCATCCCGAGCCGATCCGCAACCGGATCCGGCAGGCCTATCGGAAGGCGACGTCGATCGTCACGCTGACCGAATCTGACGCCGAGGCCTACCGAGCGCTATTCGGCGACGGCGGACCAGACATCGCGGTCGTCCCCAACAGCGTGCCCGGGCTGGACTACCGCCAATCGGACCTGACGAACCGAAAGATCCTGTGCGTGGCGAGGCTGGCCCCGGAAAAGGGCGTCGACCTGCTGATCTCGGCCTTTCAGGCGGTGGTCGCGCGGCACCCCGACTGGACCCTGGAGATCGTCGGGACCGGGGAGTGCCATGCCGAGCTGGAGGCGCAGATCTACCGGCTGGGCCTGTACAACAGCGTGTTCCTGCGCGGCTCGGCATCCGACGTGGTCGAGCACTATGCGCAGGCGACGATCTACGTGCAGCCCTCCCGCTACGAGGGTTTCGGTATTGCGCTGCTGGAGGCAATGTCCAGCGGGGTGCCGGTGGTCGCCTTCGATTGCCCGGTGGGGCCGCGGGAGATCGTGACTGACGGCGTCGACGGGGTGCTGGTGCCGCCGGAGAACGTCGCGGCGCTGTCCGAGGCGATGCTCCGCCTCGTCGAGGACCAGGCAGCACGGGCGCGGCTGGCGGCCGCCGGGCGGGGCAGTGTGGATCGCTTCTCGCCGGAGGCGAACTTCGCCCGCTGGTGCGCGGTGCTCGGCTGGTCGTAGTCGCCTCGGCCCAGCAGTCAGGACGGTTGCGCGGGCTACTTGAGCCGCATGGACCGTCGGGTGCGAATCTTGTGCCGCAAGCGGATCGACAACGCTCGCGCGAGGTCGTGCGTGGTGAAGGAGTCGGCGGCGCGCTGTGCCCGTTCCTGCGGGAGCAAGTCCCGTACCTGTTCGCGGATCGAACGGCCGTGCAGCTGCGCCAGGGCGCGCTGAGCCTTGTCCCGCTCCGCCTGAGTTTCCCGCTGCGCAGCAGCAAGTTTCGCGCGCACTGCGGCCCGGTCATCGGTCACCTTCTTGAGCTGCTGGCGGGCGCGCCGCACCTCGCCGAGGACGGCCGCATCGGAGTGTGCGGCCCCCTCGACGGCACCGACTAGCGCGTGCACCGCGATGTCCACGACCGCATCCGTGTCGACGGAGCCGGCCGCGTGGGGACCCGAGGGCGGGCGGTACAGGCGGCCGATGTCACCCACCACGCGCACGCCGGTCGCCAGAATCCGGTCCGCGTACTCCTTTCCGTCGCGCAACGCGAGTTCGGCGGCCCAGTCGGGCATCTGCACCCGGGGCTCACCGTCGCCCGGCACGCGCTCCCGAAGCAGTCGCTGCACCGCGCCCGACCGAATGATGTTGAGATACAGGCGCCATGTTGCCTTGTCGCCCTTCTTGATGGCGACATTCGCGCGGCGGATGATGTCGGCCTCGACCTGCGACATCGAACGATTCGTCTGGTCGCCGGTGCCCCGACCTTGCAACATCCGGCGTGGCAGGCCGAGCAGATTCTCGAAGGTGTCGGTCAGCAACTCCCGCTGCGACTTGTCGACGACGACGACCGTCACGTGATCCGCGCCGGCGGCGGCCACCCACCGTTCGACGAGGGCGGCCATGTCCAGATAGCGCAGCATCACCGCCGGCAGCGAAGGATCGGACTTCCGGTACAGGCGCCGGAGCCATTCGTCGAAGGGGACGGTCTCCCCCTCCTTCAACAGCTCGACCCACCTGGCCGGCAGGATTGCGAGCGGCGGTCGCAGGGTGATTGCCACATGGACCCGCTCGGACCCCAGTTCCTGGATGAAGGTGCGGGCCATCTCGTCCGTCGCCGTCGATGCCGTTTCGTGACTGATCAGCACCCGGCGGGTCGGCTCGGCGTCGATCTCCGCGACGAACGAGCGCCATTCGTCCAGCGATGGGGTGTCCATGGCGGACGGTGACGCCCCGGAGTCCGTGGGGATGACCGGCGCCTCGGGCCGCTTCATCAGCGCATAGATCTGCCGCCGATGGTTGACCGACTTCCCGGGATACAGCACGCCATGGTGCAGCAATTGGGGGCGCGCCTGGGCAGCTGCCCGCTGCAAGCTGGTGGTTCCGGTCTTCGGCGGCCCGATGTACAGCAGTCGTGTCCCGGGCGGCAGGAGCAGCGTGTCGCCGGTGTCAGTCTCGGGCATGGCATCTGAGCATAGCCGTCCGCTCCGAATCGCCCAGTGAGGGTGGGCGCGCCGCCTTGTCGCTTCGTTTCAGGGCACCGGCGACACGCGGGCGTGCCCGTTGCATCGTGTCATTGCCGGTCCTGCCAGCCCCTAGGATGGCACCACGATGGAGCAGATCAGGCGTCGTTCGCCCAGTCCAGGGGCGTGTCGTAGTCGACGACGCGGTGCTGCCGTACCAGCAGACCGGGGAATCAGGTGACGGCGACAAGCACGGCGGTACCGCGTTCGCAGGCGCCGTCCGGGGGCATCGGGTTCCGGCCCGACATCCAGGGCCTACGCGCGATCGCAGTGCTTCTGGTGGTGCTGTACCACATCTGGCCCCAATCGTTGACCGGTGGATACGTCGGTGTCGATGTCTTCTTCGTCATCTCCGGCTTCCTGATGACCGCCCTGCTGCTGCGTCGCCCGCCGCAGTCCCGCAAGGACTTCGCCGGATTCTGGGCACGCCGCATTCGCCGGCTGCTGCCGGCCGCGCTGCTGGTCATCCTGGTGACAGCCGTGGCTACCTGGCTGCTGGCCCCGTCTCCGCTGTGGACAACCACCGCCCGGCAGGTTCTCGCTACCACCTTCTATGTGCAGAACTGGGTGCTGGCCGCCAACAGCGTGGACTACCTGGCCGCCGACGACGCTCCGAGCCCCTTGCTGCACTACTGGTCGCTGTCGGTGGAGGAGCAGTTCTACCTCCTGTGGCCGATCGTCATCGCGCTCGCCATCTTCTGGGCGCGCCGTCGGCGGCGCGGAGTCCGAACCCCGGTGCTGACTGTGGTGGCCCTCATCCTGGTTGCATCGCTGGCGATCTCCTGGTGGTACACCTCGGCCGTGCCGGCTGCTGCCTACTTCATCACTCCGACTCGCATGTGGGAGTTGGCCCTCGGCGGATTGATCGCCGCGCTACCCGCGACGTTGGTGACCAGGGTCCCACGGTCCGTGCGATCGGCGGTGGCTTGGCTCGGCATAGCCGCGATCATCGCCACCGGCGTCCTCTACACCGACGCCACCCCGTTTCCCGGCCTGACGGCGCTGCTACCGACAGTCGGCACTGCAGTTGTCCTGTGGGCCCAACCAGCCGGAGCAGGCTCACCTGCGGGGATCCTCGGGCTTCGGCCCGTTCAGTACATCGGGGACATCTCCTATTCGCTGTACCTATGGCACTGGCCGCTGGTGGCGCTGCTTCCGTACGTCAGTGGATCAATCGGCATCCTCGATCAGTGCGCCATTCTGGCCGGATCGGTGGTTCTGGCTGGCGTGTCGAAGGTGCTGGTAGAGGATCCGTTGCGTCGCCCTCGTGGCGCCCGACCGACGTTGAACGCCTACCGGTTCGGTGCCGTGGGTATGGTCTGCCTCGGAGTGGTCGGCGCGCTGTGGCTGCAGGTGGCCACAGCGCGGGTGCAAGCCGCCGCACAGGCTGCCGAGGTGGCTGTCGCACAGGGCGGCTCGTGCTTCGGCGCCGCCTCGATGAATCGCGGATTCGCAGCCTGCCCGCAGGATCCCGCCGTGGCGCCGGTTCCTGCGCCTGAGGCGGCCAAGCTGGACAAGGCGGTGGCCTACCCCGACCACTGCTGGTCCTTCGCGCCCTTCGACAAACATCCGACCTGCACCTACGGGACCGGCCCGGTCAAGGTCGCGCTGCTGGGGAATTCACATGCAGGGCATTGGCTCCCGGCATTGATCGAGCTTGCGCAAGCTCGACACTGGACGATTACCACCTACCTCATCTCGCAATGCGCACCCAGCGATACCCGCCAGCAGTTCGACACCGCGGCCAAGAGCGAGAACTGCTACCAATACGGGCAGTGGGCCTTGCGACAGATTTCCAAGGGCGACTACGACCTGATCGTCACGTCGAACCGACTGTCGGTGCCGAGTCTGCATCAATCGTGGGCGCAGAGCGATAAGTCCGCGCGAGTCGGCTTCCGCCAGTATCTGAGGAAGCTGGCGTCCGCCGCCCCGGTCGTCGTGCTGCACGACCTTCCGTATCCGGGCCGCCGCGTGAAGAACATTCCAGACTGCTTGGCACAGAACACCGGTGCCGTTGCCACCTGCAACGGCACCCCGCAGAGCTGGAGCTGGTACTACCCGTTCGCTGCGGCGGCCAAGGGGTTGCGGGGTGTCTCGGTCATCGACCTGACCCGGTACTTCTGTACCGCCACGACCTGCCCGGCCGTGATCGGGGGCGTCACCGTGTACTTCGACGGTTCGCACATGACTGCCACTTACGCCAAGACGCTGGCCCCCTACCTCGGCAAGGCCCTGGATCGGGTCGGCCAGGGATAGCGGCCTTCCGAGCCTAGTGCCGGTCCGCTCGCTCGCCGGGGCCGGCGGGGTGCCTGTCGTGCAGCGCGGCGGACCGCTCGGTGATCACCTGCCGCGCCGCCGTCAGGAACCGCTGCATGCTGCTGCCCGGGCTGGTATCGCCGAAGTAGTGGTGCACGATCGCCCGATATCGCCCGGTATCGGCCCGTTCCCGCGCGATGACCTGCAGGATCTGCCCCGCTCGATCGGCCGGCAGCGGGTCCAGTCGCGCCGCGAGGCCGTTCCGGTCGACGGCGGCCAGCGGGGCGACCGGCCGGGTCAGCACCAGGGGCTTGCCGGTGGCCATCCAGTCGTATGCCACCGCGGAAATGTCGGAGATGCAGACGTCACCGGAGCGCAGGTGCCAGCCGAAGGGCGTGTCGATATCCACCAGATGGCGCGCGGCCGGGTCGGCCCGGTTGGCGGCCTCGATGGTGGCGACCAGCGAGCGATGACCGGCCTGGAAGCGATGGTCGGAAATCCCGGTACGCGGGTGCGGGCGGTAGACGATCCGGTAGCCGGGATCGCCGGTCAACGCGCGAACCAGCGCCGGGCCATGCGAGAGCAGCGAGGAGTAGCCCATGCTCGGCCGGTCGCCCTCCCAGGTCGGCGCGTAGATCACCGTGGTGCGCCCGTCGTCGGGAAGGCGAGGGCCGGAGTAGGTGCAGTCCACCTGGGGCCGGCCGATCTCGATGGCCCGGGCGTCGACGTCGTAGTCGATCAGCAGCCGGCTCAGGCGCTGCTTCGCGGCCGGGCCGGCGACGAAGGTGTAGTCGTAGGCTTTGAGCTGGTTGGAGGCCATGTAGTCCTTGTCGGACTCGCCGTGGGATAAGAAGATGTGGGCAGGCTCCCGGAACCGCAGCATCGGAAAATTCCGGTTGTTCTGATTGACGTAGAACACGGCCCGCACCTGTTGCCGGCGCAGCCAGAGTTCGACCTCGGCGATGTCCGCGGCGTAGTACACCGGGAGCGGGAAGTGCTCCAAGAGGTGACGGGTCATGCGGATGTCGCGCGCGATCACCACCAGCGGCTCGTATTCCGCCAGGCGCAGCAGCGGCTCGCGCCACTGCTCGATCTGGTAGGTGTTGACCAGAAAGTCCGCGAAGTACAGCGCCGCAGTGAAGTGCCCCTCGGGAAGAGGCCCGCGGCGACGCAGCAGCGAGCGCATCGTCCCCCGGTCCCAGCGGCGGAGCACGGCCTCGGTGGACAGGCGCATCAGGATGCGCGCGTCGGACGTCACCGACACCTGTCCTCCTCACCGCCCAACCCGACCAAGCGCCCCGGGCGGAACGCCGAGTACGCGCCGGACAGGGCCTCACCAGCCCGCCGCGCCACTCGGCACGGACGCACCACAAGGTACTACCAGGCCGAGTCGGCTCGATCCGGGGAAACCCATGGGCGACACATGGGAGTCCGAGGCGACCCGAGCCCGGTGCCGGGAACCGGCCTGACCTGGGCAAGCGGCCGTGCGGTGTACCGTTTGAGCGACCGGCTGCGCGCCAGGGCGGCGCGGTCCATCGCGGTGACGCGGGTACCGCCTGAGCTCGGACGTAGACGGAGAAGAACCTGCCCATGAAGATCGACCCGGTGGCCGTGGTCCGCGCCGCATTTCGGCCCAGGGTGGCGGCCCGCTGGCTGCTCCAGCAGCGCGCGGTGCGCCGCCGAGGCGAGCAGCTGCTGGACCACGCTCAGCGCCTGCTGAAGCTGCCGGTCCGGCTCACCGTCGTGGTGCCGGTGTACAACGTCGAGGAATACCTGGCCGACTGTCTGAGCAGCATCTTCCGGTCCAGCTATCCGTTCCTGCGGGTGATCGCGGTGGACGACGGTTCCACGGACGGCTCGGCGGAGATTCTGCGGGACTTCCAACGCCGCTACCGGCACCGGATGCAGATCATCACCCAGCCGAATGCCGGCCTGGGCGCGGCCCGCAACGCGGCGCTGCCGCACGTGAAATCGACCTACCTGGCCTTCGCCGATTCCGACGACGTGGTGCCCCGCTGGGGGTATCGCCGCATGATCGACACCCTCGATCAGACCCGCTCGGACTTCGTGGTGGGCGCCCTGAACCGGTTGCACGGCAAGGCGTTGACCGTGCCCAAGTGGGTCCGGGAGCTGCACGGCACCGATCGGCTGTCCACCACCATCGCCGAATTTCCGGACATGGTCTACGACTGCTTCGCGCACAACAAGGTCTACCGGCTGGACTTCTTCCGGCGCAGCGGGCTGCACTTCACCGAGGGCGTGCGCTACGAGGACCAGATCCCCAGCGTCCAGGCCTACCTCGCGGCCCGCACCTTCGACGTGCTGTCCGACTTCACCTACTTCTGGCGGATCCGGGAGTCCGGCACCTCGATCACCCAGTCGGTGGGCGAGCTGGACAACCTGCGCGACCGGCTGCAGGTGCAGCGGCAGGTGAAGGCCATCCTGACCGACGGCGGGCACGACGAGCTGCGCCGGATCTGGCTGAGCCGGCGGGTGCTGGGCAACGACATCACCCTCTACACCCGGGACGTCGATCTCGTTGACGACGAGTTCTACCGACTGCTGCGGGAATGGATCACCACCCTGATCGGCGAGGACGACTGGACCCGGCTGGACGCCGCGAACCCGCCCAAGCGGGTGCTGGGCTGGCTGGTGGCGCACGGAACTCGGCGCCAGGTCGAGGATTTCGTGACGTTCGAACGGCAGAATCCCGGCGGATATCCCACGCAGTTCGTCGACGGCGCGGTTGTCGCCGAGCTGCCCTACCGGGGTGATCCCGCCGTGGGAGTGCCGGACGAGTTGTATCGGGTGGGCCCGGGGCAGCTGACCCTGCAGTCCAGCCTGCGGATGATGACCTGGCTGGACGAGCGGCGGCTGCAGATCCAGGCCTGGGCGTACATCAACCTGCTCGATCTGCGCCAGGTGCACGCCATCACCACCGTGCTAGTGAGCAACGTCGCCACCGGCGAGGTCCGCGAGTACCCCACCACACCGCGCACCGACCTGGCCGTCACCGACCGCACGAAAAACAGCCACCTGCCCTACGATCTGGGCGGCTTCCAGACCACCATCGACACCGCCGACCTGCGCCGACCCGACGACGGCGGCCGCGGGGATATCGTCCAGGCGGGTCAGCTGCCGGCATCCTG
>JGI26538J50259_1000950_pt1 | contig 19210 bp, 18 predicted proteins | sample ThiBio_1000_plan_FD_50259 | JGI IMG/M metagenome (IMG submission 50259)
GATCAATCAAATGCCCCCGCCTATCCTTCAGCTATGCTGGAATCCTACGTACCAATGCTCCGATACGGAAATGCTGATTTATGCTGAAAGTCATACGCGCAGGGCATGATCAGGCTTACGAAGAATCGATGATCGGATACGGTGCAGAACTCGCAATCGGGTGAAGACAAAACAACAAAACATGCGCTTACTGACGCGCAATACACCTGACAGGCGGCGGCAGGACAGAATCGGCGGTAGCAGCGCGATTTCCAGAACCCCAAGCGCGACCTGGCGCCCTTGCCGGAGAGGCGCGTTCTGGCCTGCCACAGATCGGATTTGCCAGGGAGGCATGGTAACGCCTCTTGCCGCACCAGTTACCGCCCAAAAAAATACGGCGCGATCGCCGACAGTATAAAACAAATATTTATAATGTATATTATCATGCTATAATCGCCCGGACGTCCCGTACTGCCCGTATTCCGGCGACATAAGAGGAGAATAGAATGGATTTCCCCGACTTTTTCGCTGAGGCGCCCACGATCACGCTTCGCGACCCGCTTGCTGTATTTCTTGGCGCCTCGCAAAGCGGGACAATGATCTATAGCTATGCCGACGCCGTGAAACTTGCCGGCCATTCTTGCCCGACAGTGGCCGGTACTTATCTTATGGTGCGCCGGGGCCTCGCCCATCTCTATGGCGATGAACCGCCGGAACGTGGCGGCATAGAAGTCTATCTTCGCGATCCACGTGAACACGGCACAACCGGCGTCATTGCAGCAATTGCAACACTGATTACCGGCGCCGCGCCGGAGACAGGATTCGGTGGTATTGGCCCGCATCACCGTTTTACGCGGCGCAACCTATTGCATTTCGATATGCCGATCGACGGTCTTCTGGCGCTGCGGCGCGCAGATAGCGGCCGCGGTGCGGTGCTCGATCTCAACACCGCCTGCGTACCACCGGCAGCAGAAATGCAGACAGTCTTCCCGAGAGTGATTACGGATCAGGCAGATGCGCATGAACAGGCGCGCTTCGCGGCTCTATGGCAGGCGCGCGTGCAGGACATGCTGATCAACCATTCCAACGACCCCGAATTGATTCAGCTTCATGAGTGGGAGATTGCCGCCTGAGCAGAAAGTCCCAGTACCCCAACCACTCCACCTGCGATAGCCAGCGAACCGGTACGGCCGCCATTGGCGCCCAGTACGAATGGATGACACCTGCGACCCCAAACGGGCGACGGCATCAGCCACCAGAGGCTGAACAAGAGACTGATGGCGAGCGGAGAACTGCGCCGAGAACGGCAGGGAACGGGTTTTGAGACGCTCTCGTAACTCATTGATTTTATTGGTGCCAGAAGAGGCGTCAAACTTATCGACTAACATATTGATTACATAATATATTTCTTCTTCTATTTACAAGAATACCAACAAAAAGCCCAACAAAACGAAATCCGTACCATCCGCACCTGTGAGAAGAGAAACCGTTGAGTGATAGCATAGGCTAAATAACCTGGCAGCTTGGCTTTCCATTCGCTAATCAAAATCTGGGCGCCCTCATCCTGCCAGCAGCATAGTGAGGAGATAAAACAGCGTCTTGACAGCCCCACCCCTAAAGGGGAGCAGGTTTACCAAGGCATCTGGCCAGTGGTCACACTGGCTGGCGGGTATTTTTCTGGGAGCCATGGGTTGTAATGGATCATCATCTGAAGCATCGCGTCATGTTGGCTGGCTGGGTCGCATGGCCGGGTGCTCCGCTTGCACTGGTCTCGGCGCTTTTGTTCGGAGCGAGCACGCCGTTCGCAAAATTGCTTATCGGAAACGGGCTCAGCCCATGGCTACTGGCGGGTCTTCTCTATCTCGGCTCAGGTATCGGTCTTGGTCTCGTGGAACTTGCGCGACGCGGCTTTGCGTTTGACTTCGGCGAAGCACCGCTGCGCCGTGCGGATGTACCTTGGCTCGCTCTTGTCATTCTTTTCGGTGGTATCGCCGGCCCTTTACTTCTCATGGTCGGCCTTACCACGACGCCTGCATCGTCGGCCTCATTGCTGCTCAATCTTGAGGGGCTGGCGACCATGGCAATTGCCTGGGTGGCGTTTAAAGAAAATGTGGACCGCCGCTTGCTGGTCGGTGCTATGGCGATCCTGGCCGGTGCAGTGCTGTTGTCGTGGCAAGGTGGGCCGGCCGGTGCGGGACTAGGGGCCCTTGCAATCGCGGGCGCATGCCTATGCTGGGGCATAGACAACAACCTCACTCGCAGGCTCTCTGCTTCCAATCCCCTACAAATCGCGCTCATCAAAGGGCTCTCGGCAGGAAGTGTAAATCTTATATTGGCACTTGCGCTGGGCGCCCATTTGCCTCCGCTATCTGGACTTGCTGGGGCGGCGGCAATTGGATTTCTGGGATATGGCGTGAGCCTTGTATTGTTCGTGCTGGCCCTAAGATTTTTGGGCGCGGCGCGCACAGGTGCTTATTTTTCGACGGCACCTTTCGCTGGAGCGATACTTTCCGTTTTTATGTTTGGCGAACCTCTGACGCTGCGCTTAGGCGCGGCAGGCGTGCTGATGGCGATAGGCCTCTATTTGCATCTGGCAGAAACGCACGACCATGAGCACAGCCACGAGGCGATGGAACACGAGCATCGCCATGTGCACGACGCCCACCATCAGCATACACATGGGCCGAATGATCCCACCGGAGAGCCACACTCGCATTGGCACTACCACGAGCCATTAACCCATCGCCATGCTCATTACCCCGACCTGCACCACCGTCACGGCCACACCGAAACGGGCTGATCATGGACCTGTGTACCCAGACCTCACGCGAGCGCCTTACGCCGCTTGCAGGCGTTTCTTTGCCAGTTTGGCGATTTCCACAGGTGCCTCGTCAGGGATCGGAAAAACGGAGCTGACATTGATCTCGCACAGCACATAAGTGTCAGCGCCGGAGCTGTCACGCGGGCCATAAAGGAAATCCGCATCCCAGATGATTGGGAGCAAACAGGGCTCTATGTCGAGCGTTTGCATCATCTGCGGAATCCATTCCGATTCCATCTTCTCACGTAACCCCTGAAACGCCACCGCATCCGGTCCATGCATGATCCTTGGGCCGGGCTGTGCCTGGGGGGCATCAGGACCTTCGGGCGGCGGCGGGATTAGTGCCTTAATGAGCTGATGGCCAAACCCCACCACTTTGTCAGCGGCCACATAGCAACGGATCATGCCGTCAGGCAGGCGCGCCTGGTAGGGTTGATCGATGATGATACCGTCGCCGGCGAAATAGGTTTCGCAACGCGCAAGAAACCTATCCAAAGACAGATCTTCCGGCGTGCTGCCGCGAAGCGCATGCAGCACGCGCACAGTCTCAGTGCCGGCCGACGCCAGAGCAAGCAGTTCAATCTTCCAGACGCCATTTCCGCCATTGCCACGGTACTGCTTGAGTACGCGCGGTCCGGAGGAACGAAGACATGCCGGAAACTGCTCCCGAAACGCTGTTATCGTTCGATAGAGCCGTACGTCCGTACCCCAGCCAAGATGTTTGGTGTCGTACAGGACCTGCTTTGTGCCCATTTTCAGGATTGTGTCAGGATGGGCACTGACCCACGCGCCTTGCTGGGCAACCGACCGGAGGAGATCATCCAGCGCCAGGCGATTCTTACCGTTGGCGATCGGATCGACCCAGACGAGGACGCCGTCACCATTCAGAAGCTGCGAACGGACATCATCGGCCGTCTCCTCGTCATACACACATGGTTCGGCGTGGATGCCGGCCTTGGCGAGTTCCTCAAAAATGCGGTGGAGGCGATTGTTGGATGGTGTGGCCGCCTCGCGCGTCTGGCGGTCGCCGCGCCAGAGAATTGCTATCTTGCCGATGGTTTCTGTCATGGCGCGCTCCCTCGGAAGGCAAAGGCCGATAGATCATGATCGAAGCGTTCGAACCGAGCAGGCCCGCGCGGGCCGCGACATAGAAGCGATCCAGTTCGGGAACATAGAGGCTCGTTCGCGCCCCCCATGCGGTCGCGATGTGGCCGATCCGCGAAAGATTGTCCGCTTCGAACACATCAACGAAGCCGGTCCCGCAACTCACATAGAAGCGCTGACGCCTGGTATCGAAGAAAACGTCATCGGCATCGCCGCAGGTGCTGGTCGCCGCAACGGTGCTTCCGCTCAATGTGTCGAATTTCACCAGTTTCGATTGGCTGCGAAACACCACTGCAATGGAGTTTCCCGGGCCAAGAGCCATCGGGAAATTTGAAGACAGATTGGGCGGGGTCCAGTTCGCGATCTGCTTCCGGTGCTTAATGTCAGCAACAGCGATCTCGTGGGCATCGGGCACATTGATGAAGACTCGGTTGGCTGCCAGCGAAATCTGGAAACTTTCCGGATGGGCAACGAGTTCGATCTCGCCTATTTTTCGCGCCGTGGCCGTGTCGACAATGGCGAGTGCGCCGGAGCCATAGCCCACCGTGACATCATTTTCGCCAGGACCAGGACGAACATTGTCCGCGTCGTCCCCCAGCTTCAGAACACCGCGCGGCGCATAATTTGAGCCATCATAGAATTTAAGAGTCCCGTCCCCTCCACTGGCGACTGTTAACCGGTCGGTCTTGGTAACATAGGCAACGCCTTGCGGCTCATCCAAGTTGGGAATGCGATAAATGACTTTACCACGTACCAGATCAATCACATCGACGCTGCCATTGCCGAGTTCGGCGACAAACAGGCGCCTGCGGTCCAAATCGACAGCCATATGGTCGATCCGCCCAGAGGTGCCAGGAAGCGCAATCGTCCCTTCGCGTACCAGCGGCTCCGCACCCAGCGCGGCTTTTGTCAGGACTGTCAACAGCAGCACCAACAATGCACAACGTGGGATCATTTCGGCACCTTGATCGCGACGTGGGACAGAGCAGCCTTGAGCCCTGTCAGAAGTGAATCGAGGCGGCCGTTTGCCCAATAGTGCATGAAGAACAGGCGCGGCCGATCATCGAGCATGTGATTGTGCAGCGCCGCCACCTCGATGCCGTTCTCACGCAGCGCCTTGAGTACCGGGTTCACTTCTGCCGCCGTCAAGACGAAATCGCCCGTGATCGCGGCCCTGCCTTTACCGGTTGGCTGAAAATTGATCGCTTCGCCGACGCCCATCGCAAGCGGAATGGCCATCCCGTGCATCATGACCGGAGCGCTGCGCGGAATCCCGATCTGATAGACACCGCCCGTGATCTTGCCCTTGGCGTCGAGGGCGTGATCGATCGCCGCCGTATTGAGATCGATTTGGGAAACGGTTTTCGGTGCTGGCGGCGCAGCAAACGGCGTTTTGCTCAGCGCCAATGCGTTATGAAGCGCCTTCGCCAGCGCAACCGGATCGCCCGCGGCGAAGACATGCATGTAGAAGGTCGCTGGCCGGGCGCGCAAAAGATGATTGTGCAGGGCCGTGATATCGATGCCGGATTCCGCAAGCGCCTTCATGACGGGCCCGATCTCCTCTTCCGTAAGCACGAGGTCGCCCATCACCATGGTCTTGTTGCCCATGGGCGCAAAGGCAAGCCATGAGCCCAGCGCCAGTGACGGCTTAAGCGTGACCCCATCCAGCGTCACATGCAGGTCGGAGCGTGGCAGACCGACACGGTACACTCCGCCCCCCATCTCCGTGCCCGGCTTCCCAAGCGCCGTGGCGACAGCATTCCAGTCGGTGGCGGCGAGACTTGGCGATGCGGTTGCGGCAAATGCAAGCGCTAGGAGAGCTGCTAGTGGTTTGACGAACATGACGTTCTCCCTTGATTGTGAGCGTTGATTAGGTGAGACCCGTGACGAGATAATAGGCGCCGCCGGCCAGCGAACTCGCGCCGAAAACCGGGATCATGCCAATTTTGAAACGGAAGATCGCGATAATGGCCGCGACAGCAAGCACAAGCGTCGGCCAATGAATGCTGGTGATGTCGGGGACTGCGAAGGACATCCCGAAACCCTGAATCTCGGGCACTCGCGCGAACAGCGCGTGGAACGAAAACCAGATAGATAGATTGAGGATGACGCCGACGACGGCAGCGGTAATCGCGGAGAGCGCCGCATTCAGCGACTTGTTTCCGATCAGCGCTTCGATGTACGGACCACCGAGGAAAATCCAGAGGAAGGGAGGCACGAAGGTACACCATTTGGCGAGGACCCCGCCGAGCAATCCTGCAACGATCGGATCGAGTGGCCCCGGCTGGCGATAGGCCGCCATGAAACCGACGAATTGCACCACGCTGATGAGCGGCCCTGGCGTGGTCTCAGCGAAGCCGAGGCCGACAAGCATCTCGCCGGGCTTAAGCCAGTGATAAAGCTCGACTGCCTGTTGTGCCATGTAAGCCAGCACCGCGTAGGCGCCACCAAAGGTGACGACCGCCATCTTGCTGTTGAACATGGCAATCGATGTGAACACGTCGTCCGGCCCGTAACGGTAGAGCAGCACCACTAGCGGCCCCAACCATACGACGGCACCGATCACCGCAACCTTTATGAATCGCGAGAGCGACGGTCGTACATGCGGCGGCACCTCTCGCGCGAATGCCTTGTCGATCAGGGCGGGCTGCGCGTCCCCTTTGACAGGGCCATGATCGGTGGCCCTGAAGAACATTAAGCCTGCAGCACTGCCGGCATAACCAATGAGCGCCGCAGAAAGAACGATGAGTGGAAAAGGCAACGCGAAAAAATAGATGCCGATAAATGCAAGCGCCGCGACAGTGATCAATCCGTTGCTCTTGAGCGCGCGCTTGCCAACGCGCACTACGGCTTCCAATACCACCGCGAGCACGGCCGCTTTCAGGCCGAGGAACAGCGCCTGTGCAATCCCGACATTGCCATAGATGACATAGATGCAGCTCAGGACACTGAGCGAGATCAGCCCGGGCAAGACAAAAAGAATACCCGCGACGAGACCACCCCAAACCCGATGCAGTAACCAGCCGATGTAGATGGCGAGTTCGTGCGCTTCCGGCCCTGGAAGCAGCATGCAGTAGTTGAGCGCGTGCAGAAATCGCTGCTCGCCGATCCAGCGCTTCTCTTCGACAAGAATGCGATGCATCACCGCGATCTGACCGGCGGGGCCGCCGAAGCTTAAGATCGCAACACGCGCCCACGTCCAGAAAGCTTCACTGAGCGTGGGCAGTCTGACCGCCGCGCCTTCACAGAAGGTGGCCGTGGAAATGTCCGATGTAGAGAGTTCGGTAGGCATGTCCAAAGCTTCTCCCGCGCCGCTAGGCACCGGTTGAAGCAGAGCTTGGACGGCCAATCCGTCTGATGGGGAGCCTGCATCCCCGATTTCACCAGTCTAGAACCGCTAGAACCCCGGTCAAGACCTTAATTAGCGTGCCTCTTTATTGTGAGAACGACGAGGCGGTTACCGGTCCCCAGGCATTGACATTGCTGTGATGCACATAACGGGCACTCGGGAACGGGGGGCTCACCGCGCCGGAAACATTGGCCAATTCGTGCCTCTATCACATTGCCATGACCGTCAGTGCGAGCTGAGCCGTTGTTGCATCTTCTATCCTCTGCCGTTAGGGTCCCCGCCCGCAGATGTTCCGGCTCGCTCTCTGTTGACTCGTTTTTTTGCCACATTCTGTATCGCGCTGGTGCTGGTCTTCACGGCAGCATCAGTCAGCAACACTGTTAACGGCTTCCAGCATCGGCTGGGCGGCCCGATACATCACGGCCATCTGATTTTCAGCAACATCGTGTTCGATACGGCTGATCAGCATGCTGCCGGTCACAACATGGCAAGTTCCCAGAGCGATCAAACCCCGGATCACGAGCCGGAAACCGGGCACCACCACCATGGCGAAGCCGGTTCAGGACCAGTGCTCTTCCAGACCGGCGCGCTGGAACCGCTCGCTTGTGCTGGCGGCAAACTCAGCCTCGCAGCCGACAGATTAGTATCCGAGCATTGCGTCCTCGGCCCCGAACGTCCTCCCAAGGCCATCACGATCAGCGTCTGAGCTCTTGCGCCCGTATGGGCGCTGGAATTCGTCAACTCTGTTCGTGAGGCTTGTCTCATGCTCTCAAAGACTTTTGCGCGCCGGAAGGCGCGCTCGGGATACGTGCTGACCACCGGCGCAATACTGGCCGCCTTTGCCATCTCCACTTCGGCAATGGCCCAGGATTTAACGCTTGCCGATGCACTTTCCAGAACCGCAACTGTAGACCCTGCTATTGCGGTCAATGCCGCTCGACTCCGTGCCGCCGATGCAACCATCACGCAAGCCGGTATACGGCCACGCGATGCCATCGGTATCGAAATCGAGGATTTCGCCGGCACCGGCCCCTATTCGCCAGGCAGTCGGGCACAGACCACCCTCTGGTATGAGCGAATTTGGGAACGCGGCGGCAAACGCGAGGCGCGCATCGGCGCAGCTCGTGCCGGATTGGGCAATCAGTCGGAGCGTAATCGCATTCGTATGCTCAATGTATTGGCCCAAGTACAATCTGCCTGGGTTGAGGCACTGGCAGCAGAGGCGGTAATCCCGATAGCCGAGCAGCGTCTGACCGCAGCCACGCAGGCAAAAGCCGAGATTGATCGCCGTGTGGCCCGCGCGCTCGATCCGCTGTTCACCGCCGAACGGGCCGGAACCGTGGCCGCACAGGCGCGAATAGCACTCGATCAGGCACAAGAACATGCGCGCATCGCGCGTGCCACGCTGGCGTCCTTTTGGGGCGGAAACGCCGATTATCATCTCGATCTCGCAGCTTTTGGCAAGATTGAAACCACCTCACCTTTGACCAGTGGCAGCCCTGATTTAACGCTGTTGACCGCCGAGCGAGACAAGGCCGCCGCAAACATGCGCCTCGCTGAAACGGGCAATTTCGGCGATCCCGCGATACGAGTGGGTGTGCGCCACTTCGGCCAGGGCAACGATGTGGCGGTCATGGTTGGCGGCTCGATCCCGCTTGGCAGCAGTACGGCTAATCGTGGCAACGTCGAGCGAGCCCAAGCAGAAAGACAGGCAGCCGACGCTGAGATTGCAGTCGCGCGGGTAGAGCATCGGCGCAATCTTGACCGGCTTACGGCCGAACGCGCGGCTATTGCTGCCGAGATTGCTGAAATCGACCAAGAGGTCCTGCCGCGTGCCGAGCGCGCCGCGATTCTGGTGCAACGCGGCCTTGCGCATGGCGGGACAGCATTCACGTTTCTTGAAGTCAACCAGGCTCAGCAGGCGGTGGCGGACGCAAAAGCGCACCGCGTCGAACTGCTGCGCCGTTTCCATCTTGCAGGCGCACAACTCGATCGGCTGACCGGCCGCCATGCTTCCCTGCTGTCCAATGCGGAGAACCGCTGATGAAACGAACCCTCCTTTTCGCAAGCTCGCTGCTTGCGCTTTCCCTGCTCGCCGGATGCGGCGAATCCAATACCACCAACGAGGCCGCCGAACCCAAGGCTGCCGCTGCCGCCGACGAGTATGAACGCGGGCCGCATCGCGGGCGGATGCTGCGCGATGGCGATTTCGCGGTCGAGATCACTATCTTCGAGGATGGCGTCGAGCCAGAGTATCGGCTCTATCCCTACCGGGACGGTAAACCGCTTGCGCCCAGCGAAGTCCGGTTCGCACTTGAGCAGACGCGTCTTGGCGGCAAGGTGGATCGCTTTTCTTTCCAGCCTCAACAGGATTTCCTGCGCGGCAATGGCGTCGTCACCGAACCGCACTCCTTCGATGTGAAGGTGCGCGCTGTCGAGGGCGGGCGAACACACAACTGGTCCTATGCTTCCTATGAGGGCCGCACGACGATTTCGGCCGAGGCTGCGCGAGCCGGAGGTGTGCAGACCGAGCGCGCGGGTTCCGCCAATGTAGCCGAGCTAATCGACATGGCCGGCAGGATCGAAACCACGCCGGAAGGCCGGGCCGAGGTGCGAGCGCGCCTGCCCGGACAAATAATGTCGATGTCGGGCCAATTGGGACAGGCGGTCCAACGCGGACAGACCCTGTTCCGGGTTGAATCCAGTCATTCGCTGCAAACCTACACGGTGTCCGCTCCGATCAGCGGCGTCATCGTCGAAAAAAACGCGAATGTCGGCGATACCACCGGCGATCGAGCGGTATTCGTGATCGCCGATCCCACAAAACTTCATGCCGAGTTCTTCGTTTATCCGCGCGACGCGGAGCGCGTCCGCGTCGGGCAAAGTGTGCGCGTGCGCAACCTTGCTGGCGACAACAGCTTCCAGAGCAGGGTGGAAGCGGTGCTGCCAACGGCGGACGTGGCGAGCCAGACGGTTATGGCGCATGTCGAAGTGCCGGCATCCATCAGTCACAGTTTCCGGCCTGGAATGGGAGTCGAGGGCTCGTTCGCCGTCGCCGAGGCGCAAGCGCCTCTTGCGGTTCGGACGAAGGCTATCCAGCGCTTCCGCGATTTCGAGGTGGTCTATGCCAAGGTCGGCAACACCTATGAAGTGCGAATGCTGGAGGTCGGGCGGCGCACGCCCGAATGGACCGAGGTGCTGGGCGGCCTTGAGCCGGGCACCGAATATGTAACCGACGGTGCTTTTCTGATCCGCGCCGACATCGACAAGTCGGGGGCCAGCCATGACCACTGAGAACGAAACGCCTGTGCGTTCCGAGCTTCTCGAACGCCTCATCTCGGGCGCGATCCGCTTCCGCTGGGCGGTGCTTGCCATCGTCCTTCTATTGTGCGGCATCGGCGTCTGGGCCTTCCAGCGCCTGCCGATCGACGCCACGCCGGACATCACCAACGTCCAGGTCCAGATCAACAGCGAGGCGGCCGGCTTCTCGCCGCTCGAAGCAGAGCAGCGTGTGACCTTTCCGGTCGAGACGGCGATCGCCGGCCTGCCGGGTCTCCAATATACGCGCTCGGTGTCACGCTACGGTCTCTCCCAGGTGACGGCGGTGTTCGAGGATGGCACCAACATCTATTTCGCGCGTCAGCTCATCAACGAGCGGCTCCAGACGGCGCGCGACCAGCTTCCCGAAGGCGTCATCCCTGAAATGGGGCCGATCGCCACCGGCCTCGGCGAGATTTTTATGTATACGCTGGAAGCGGCGCCGAACGCCCACAAGTCCGATGGCAGCCGTTACACGCCAGAGGATTTGCGCACGCTTCAGGATTGGGTGATCCGCCCGCAACTCCGCAACACACCAGGCGTCACCGAGGTCAACAGCATCGGCGGCTATGAACGGCAATATCATGTGACGCCACAGCCTGACCGGCTTTCAGCCTATGGCCTGACGCTCAATGATGTGGTCGAGGCGCTTGGCCACAACAACGCCAATGTCGGCGCCGGTTATGTTGAGCGCTATGGTGAGCAATATCTGGTTCGCGTGCCGGGTCAGGCTTCGGGCATCGACGACCTCAAGTCGATCATCGTCACCAATCGCGGCGGCGTGCCGATCCGCGTCGCCGATGTGGCCGACGTCGTGATGGGAGAGGAGCTGCGGACCGGGGCCGCGACTGAAAACGGGCAGGAAGTGGTGCTAGGCACCGTGTTCATGCTCGCCGGCGAGAACAGCCGGGTGGTCGCGCGCGCGGCAGCCGCACGACTTGAAGAAGCGGCCAAGGCACTCCCGGCAGGCGTGAAAGCCGTGGCGATCTATGACCGCACCGATCTTGTCGAACGAGCGGTCTGGACTGTCGAGAAGAACCTGCTCGAAGGCGCGCTGCTCGTCATCGTCGTGCTGTTTCTGCTGCTGGGCAATATCCGCGCGGCGCTCATCACGGCGGCGGTCATCCCGATCACCATGTTGATGACGATCACCGGAATGCTCCGCACAGGCGTTTCGGGCAACCTCATGAGCCTGGGCGCGCTCGACTTTGGCCTCATCGTCGATGGCGCGGTGATCATCGTCGAGAACTGCCTGCGCCGATTCGGAGAGGCACAGCACCGATTAGGACGCCTCCTCGAACGCGAGGAACGCTTTGCGCTCGCGGCATCGGCTACGTCCGAGGTCGTTCGGCCCTCCCTGTTCGGGATGCTCATCATCGCGCTGGTCTATGTGCCGATTTTCGCGCTCACCGGCGTCGAGGGAAAGATGTTCCACCCGATGGCGATTACCGTCGTCATGGCGCTCACCTTCGCGCTGATCCTGTCGTTGAGTTTTGTGCCCGCGGCAGTGGCGCTGTTCGTCACCGGCAAGGTCGAGGAGAAGGAAAGCCGCCTCATGGGCTGGGCGCGCAAACTCTATGCGCCTGCGCTCGATACCGCCTTGCGGCTGCGGGGCGCGTTCATTGCGGGTGCGGTGGCGCTTGTCGCCATCGCAGGCCTTGCCGCGACGCGCATGGGATCGGAGTTCGTTCCCAATCTCGATGAGGGTGACATCGCGCTACATGCACTGCGTATCCCCGGCACCAGTCTCAGCCAGGCAATCCAGATGCAGACCACGCTCGAAGCGCGATTGAAGCGGTTCCCCGAAGTAGAGCGGATCGTCGCCAAGATCGGCACCGCCGAGGTGGCGACCGACCCGATGCCGCCTTCGGTTGCGGATACCTTCATTATGCTCAAGGACCGAAGTGAATGGCCTGATCCCAGGAAACCACGCGCCGAGTTGGTCCGCCAAATGCACGCGGCGGCCCAAACCGTTCCTGGCAATAATTATGAGTTCACCCAGCCCATCCAGATGCGGTTCAACGAACTGCTGTCGGGCGTCCGGGCCGATGTGGCGATCAAGGCGTTCGGAGATGATCTCGACCGGCTTCTGGAGATTGGCCAATCGATCGAAGGCGTGGTGAGCGGGATCGAGGGCGCGCGGGATGTGGGCGTCGAACAGGTGACGGGGCTACCCGTCCTCCAGATCACGCCTGACCGGGCGGCGCTGGCCCGGCTCGGCCTCAACGTCAGCGACATTCAGGATGTGGTGGCTGTCTCGATCGGCGGCCGGGAAGCCGGCCGGATATTCGAGGGCGACCGGCGTTTCCCGGTAATCGTCCGGCTGCCTGAGGACATTCGCAACAAGGCCGACGAGATCGGCCGACTGCGTATTCCGCTGGCAGGCAATGGAACGGACCCGCGCGGGTTCGTGCCGCTTGCCGATGTGGCCAAGGTCGAGGTGGTGATCGGCCCCAACCAGATCAGCCGCGAGGATGGCAAGCGGCGCGTGGTCGTGACCGCCAATGTCCGAGGCCGCGATCTCGGCTCCTTCATCGAGGAACTGCGGCAGAAGGTCGATGCCGAGGTTGAAGTCCCGTCCGGTTATTGGGTGAGCTATGGCGGCACGTTCGAGCAATTGATCTCGGCGGCCGAACGGCTGCGCCTGGTCGTGCCCGCCGCGATGCTGCTGATCTTCGGGCTCCTCTACGGCCTGTTTCGATCCGCCAGGGACTCCGCCATCGTCTTTTCGGGCGTGCCACTGGCGCTAACCGGCGGCGTGGCGGCGCTACTGATCCGGGGAATGCCGCTGTCGATCTCGGCGGGCGTCGGGTTCATCGCACTCTCCGGCGTCGCGGTACTGAACGGCGTGGTGATGCTGAGCTTCATCCGCCAGCTCCGCGAGGCTGGCGGAAGCGTCGAGGATGCGATCCGCGAAGGCGCGCTCACGAGGCTGAGACCAGTGCTGATGACGGCACTGGTGGCGAGCCTTGGCTTCGTGCCGATGGCATTCAACATCGGCGCAGGCGCCGAGGTTCAAAGGCCGTTGGCGACTGTGGTGATTGGCGGCATAATATCGTCTACTTTTCTCACACTGCTGGTGCTGCCTGCACTTTATCGTTTCGTTCATCGCAAAACAGTGGAGGCAAGCCGATGATGCTGGCACGCTGACGCCATTCGCACATATGCGGCACCAACTCTACACTGTTCGAACTTACGTTACGGAAGCTGCCATGTACGGAAGAATCATAGTCTCGCTCGCCGTGTTAAGCGCACTTGCACTATGCAATGTAGGACAGGCGAAGGCCGTGCCACTTACGGCATTTTACGTGCCCTGGGACATCAAAGGGCGCGCCGATCTCGCTCGCCATATTGCGCAAATCGATATATTTGCGCCCTTCTGGATCACGCTTAAAACACCCGACGGAATACCGACCATTACAGACGACCCGGAAATTGCGTCTCTGCTTGCAAGCACGCGTCACGCCCCTGTTGTGATGCCGGTAATAGCGAATGCACATGACGGCATTTGGGACGGCACAACTGCCGACGCAATCATTGTGCATTCCGAAAATAGGACAGTACTCATTTCTACACTTCTGAAACTTGCAACAGAAAGGAAGTTTGGCGGGTACATCTTCGATCTGGAGAATCTTTCTCCCGCGTCCCTTACAATGTTACCGTCTCTCGTTTCCGAGATCACGAGCGCATTCAAACCTGCGCATCTGGACATCTGGTTTACAGTACCACTCGAGTCTTCTGGCTGGCCGATAAGGGCTATGCAAGACGCGGGCGCAACTATCGTGCTAATGGCGTATGATCAGTGCTGGGCCAACTCTACGCCCGGCCCTATCGCAGGCAATGACTGGTTTGGCTCGACGCTTGCCGCGCGTATGCGCGGCATGGACCGAACGAAAACGATTATCGCTCTTGGAAGCTACGCCTATGATTGGCCCAAAGGATTGCCTGCAAAGGTTCTATCTGTAGACGACGCCATCCGCCTTGCGAATGACAACAACACCAGGCCAATAAGTACACCGCCGCAGCTAAACCCCGCCTTTACCTATGATGCGGCCGATGGCGTGCCACATGTGGTGTGGATGTTAAATGGCGATACTTTTCACCGTCAGCGCCAAGCGGCATTACACTACAACCCGAAAGGAATTGCGCTCTGGCGTTTGGGATTGGAAGACAAAACCGTGTGGACGACACACGCCCGCATTTCCCACGTAGCAATTAGCAATGGCGTTCAGCCGACGCCGGTATGTTTTTCACTACCTAAGCACTAGTTGTTGTCGAAGCATCGGGGTGAGTGCTTCAGCTATTCAGGCCGGTGAGCATCGGCCTGTATGCCCCCGCGCACCGACAGTCGTTAAAAATAATCGTAGCCAAATTCTCCAATCTTTGTTGCATCACGCTGCTCCGCCCTGCCAAGTTGCTTATTGGCGCATAACAACAGGCTGAGCTATGCTAAAAGCTAGTGACTTGAGGCGGCCGGCTCTGCCACAATCAGGCCGTACTCGAGCGCAGCCTTGTTGCCAGCAACGCAAGTACAGCTTCGTTATCCAAGCCATCTACGGTGTCCGATACAACGGTTCCCTGCCGCGTGCGAAGCCGATCGAAGATTTCGGCTTGGCGGTGGCCAACCACTGCGCCATAACTGGTGAAGGTGGTTAGCACATGCTCATGGCCAAGGTTCTGGCTCCACGCCTTGAATTCCTCTGGCGTGCTACACAGGCTTTCGCCCAGCTCCACCAGCGTGTTACGGAAGCTATGCGGGTTGACATAAGGCAGACCGGCCCCTGCGAATGCCGCCTTGAAAATTCGTCGGATGGCCGCCGCATTCTTCCAGTGTTGCCGATCCAGCCCGGCCGCTTCAAAGCCGTTCTCACCAAGCTTCACCTTCGTCGCCGGGAAAAGCGGATCGTCCTGTCCGAAAGCCCGCTCGTTTTTCAAGAACAAAACCCAATCCGCCACAACGGTTTCCACATCTGCGCCAACCGGAAAGAACCAGGTGGTGAAGGTCTTGCGGTTCTTGGTGCGCACGTCTCGAGCATCCTGAAACACTATACGTCGTTCAAGATCGACATGCTTGAGCGACAGGGAAGCGATAGCATTGTCGCGTGCGCCGACCAGCAGCGTGAAGGCGATCAGCGCACGGTCACGCCTCTCGATGTCGGTGCTGATTGGCATTGTGGCAATCACATGACGGATTTGCTCGACACTGGCTATCGGCTTTTCGCGTACCGCCTTGGCGATGCGCTCGTCATTGGCGGATGGCCGGAAATATTCGGCATCCGAATAGGTGAGTTTGGAGCGGAAACCTGGCTGCCCAGCTAGCCATTCGAAAAAGGCTTTCAGCGCCATCAGCCGCGACGAGATCGTCGCCTTGGCCAGCGGCTTGCCGGTTTCGGGGTTGTTGCGCTCGCCGAGAGCACGTTTATATTTCTGCGCCAATTCGATACGGAATTTGCGGAAATCGCGATAGCCAGTCACGCCTTCGAAATCGGCAATAGCGGCCAGTACCTGATCTATGCTTGAGTCCGAAAGCTGCTTGGCGTGTTTCAGATATTCGCAATAACGCCGCTTGGTACGCTCGTTTTCAGGATGGTGTTTGCGCATGGATGTCCGGTTCCTTTCTCAAGTGCTCATTCGTGGAGGGTTGTCTGCTATCGCTTAGGCGTGGCAGCCGCTCCATAATAGTCACGTCGAGAATCTCGCGAATCGCCTCAAGCTGTGCCATTGACGTACGCCGGTGCATGAAGCTGCCGCATTCCGGGCACAGTGCGCGAAGGTTGCCCGACACGGCGTTGGTGGGGACGAATTCGGCCATGCCGCCGCCCGGCTGCCGTGCTGCCCGACATTTGACACAGTAGCAGGTACCGGGAGGGCAGGAATGCTTCGGTCGCGCCCTACCGGCCATGAAGTCGGTGAGGTCTTCGCCCAGGATCAGATACGGCCTACGGTCGCGGATCGCGGGCAGGCCCTTATTCAGCCAGCGCCGTACGGTGCCCTTGGCAGCGCCGATAGCACGCGCCGCTTCATCCACGGTGTAACTATGATGGCGCTTGACTTTGCGCCGGTCCAGCCGGTGCCCGGCCACGTCAGGCTGTCCCGCGTTCAATCAGCGCGCGAATATCCTCGACGCGCCACGCGGTGATTCGTGGGCCAAGTTTGACTGGTTTTGGATACCGACCGTCCTTGATACCAGTCCACCAGGTCGATTTGCTGACGGGGATAGGCCCGTTGGGTGCAAGGATCAAAGAAAGCCGGACAAATCCGGTCTCGGGAAATGCAGGATGATTCGTCATGGTGCCACCTCGTGCTGTTGCATCTGAGGTGGTTCTAGGAAGGATGTTTCGGCTCGTGGCCGAATTCGGTTCCAGCCCAACCGAATTCGGTTACCTGACTTATGGGCACTCGCGGTAAGCCGCAGCACGCATGGAATCGAGCGGAGAGAAATTCGTGAACAATAAGGACGCACAGAGCGCGAAAAACAGAGTAGAGAAGAGACGCGAAATAGTGAAACCCGACTATACTGCATGGTTTCGGAATGATGCGTTTACGACATCAGAAATCGCTGCATTAGCTGTTGGCATAGAGCCAGACTCCACATTTACATTTTATGCCTCGAGCGATGACAAAGAATTCGAAAAAATATTCGGCAACGACACAGGAACACTGGCGTTACGTGGCCGATACTGCGAACTTTCGGCATTGATAAAACGTAGCCTGGATGGCGGAGAGCTTAAGCGTTTCCGACGCTATTCTTTCGACGTTACGTATATCCCTCGCGCCAATGCTTTAGAATTTATTGTTGACGCTGGTATATTTTGCGAAGAATTTCGAACCGCAACCTCGAATTGGGCGCAACGTGAAATTTCTTCTCGCAAAACGAAAGCAGAAGTATCGAAAACCGACGATCCCCGAGCTAAACAAAAAGCCCTTTTGACACGCGAAAGAGAAACGGCACTGAAGCTTATTATTGGGATGGCAATAGGCGGCTACGGCTATAACGCTGCGGCCACTCGTAATTCCGCCACGAAAGAAATTGCCGACGATGTTGCGCGAACGGGCTTATCAATTGACGAGGATACTGTTCGCAAATGGCTTCAAGAAGCCTGCGAAATACTCCCGGCTGTAAAATAGCCACCTTGCAGGGGCAGCGGAGTCCCGGTTGTTCCGCTACCGACTGCCATTGCGCAATTGATCAATCGTATTGGCCCACAACGTAGCCATCATCACCCGCTCGTCCCAATAGGAAGCCCGGTGATAAGCACGGCGCACTTCATCTGCCCCGACATGCGCCAACTCGGCTTCGATGGCATCAGGATTCCACTTACCGCTTTCATTTAGCAAGGTCGATGCTGTAGCCCGAAAACCGTGTGCGCTGGCTTCGGCGCTGGAGAAGCCCATACGGCGCAACGCGGAATTGAGGGTATTTTCGCTCATCGGCCGCAAGGGTGATTGGATAGACGGGAAGGCGAATCGCCCTCGCCCGGTCAGCTTCCACAGGTCGCGAAGGATGCTGATAGCCGGTGACGAAAGCGGCTTCCTATGTTCGCGCCGCATCTTCATGCGCGAGGCCGGAATGGTCCAAATGCCACGATCCAGGTCAAATTCGTTCCATCCGGCCTGCCTCAATTCGCCGGGGCGCGGGTAAAGCAATGCCATAAGTTGCAGCGCAGCACGCGTTTCCGGCATACCCTCATAGCTCCAGATGGCACGCAACAAGCCGCCGAATGCCTTCCTGCTAGTTAGGGCGGCACGATGCGTGACAACCGGCGCGGTCAACGCGCCCTTTAAGCCAAAGGTCGGATCATTCTGTACCCTTGCCGTCGCAATAGCATAGCGAAACACCTGCCCAATGACTGCGCGCAACCGGCGGGCTGTTTCATAATTCCCCTGCCCCTCCACCTTGCGAAGCGGCACCAGAATTTCCGCTGCGGTGATTTCGGCGATCGGACGTTCACCAAGACCGGCCTTCGCCATCCCTATCAGCCATTGCTTCTTGGTAAGGGTCGCGTCCGCGTTGCCCTCGCGTTTGACCTTAGCAAGAAACTCGTCGGCAATAGCTGCGAAGGTGTTGGTATTTGCAACAAGCCTGTTGGTCTTTTCGATTTTGGCCTGCTGCGCCGGATCAACACCATTTGCCAGCAATTTCTTCGCATCCGCCCGCTTCAGTCTGGCGTCAGCAAGCGATATGGCCGGATACGCACCAAGCGCCAGAGTCTTCTGCTTGCCACCGAACCGATAGGATAGCCGCCACAACTTCCCACCGGCGGGCGACACTAGAAGGTGCAGCCCGCCGCCATCGCTATATTTTCTAGGGCTCTGTGCCGGTCGTAACCCTTTGATTTGTGTATCCGTTAGCGACATTCGTTGGTATCTGGCCTGTGCGGGCGCTGGCTATTCCGCCAACATACCAACAAGAATACCAACAAAATTGTCGGATACCAACAAATCGCACCGGACAACTCCGGACAACCCAGCAACAAAAAATCCCGATAAATCGGGCTTTCCTTAGCTTTTCTGGATTTCGTTGGACGGTCTAAAGTATTGATTTGGTGCCCAGAAGAGGACTCGAACCTCCACGCCTCGCGGCGCTAGTACCTGAAACTAGTGCGTCTACCAATTCCGCCATCTGGGCACTTAGGGGG
>JGI26538J50259_1000969_pt1 | contig 18950 bp, 24 predicted proteins | sample ThiBio_1000_plan_FD_50259 | JGI IMG/M metagenome (IMG submission 50259)
GCCAACAATGGCGGTGACAATCCGGGCGGTGGCAACCCCTCGAGCCCGCCGCCGTCGACCAGCACTGCGATCCCTGCGATGCCATCGCAGCCGAGGACCACGCCGAAGCCGAAGCACAAACCGCTCAAGTGCCGCAAGGGCTTCAAGAAGGACAAGCGTCACGGCAAGGCTCGGTGCATCAAGGTGAAGCATCGGCATCAGCGCCATCGCTAGCCTTAAAGGTACGCCGTCCTGGTCAAGGGCGGTATTCCGGTGGATATGCGCCGATATACACGCGGATATGCGCCGTTTCGGGCACTAATCGCCAGTAGTGCCCGAAGCGGGCGAGGTGCGGTTCGAATTATCTATCGAGGGAACCGAGGGCCCATCTGCACCCGGTGGCGACATACAGAGCACGGCACACGGAGTGCAGCTTCTCCGCGCTAAGGGTCGTGATGCGGTCGTCGGGGAAGCCCTTGGCCACCGTGTCCACATGGTCGAGATTGAGGACGCACTCCCGCGGCATCCCGTCATCGGGTCCGAGCAGAACCTCGATCGGCAGATCGCGGATCGTGGTGATCGCGCCACGACGACGAAGACCTCGCCACCGCTTACACTCATCTGTAGATGGCCGCCTGCTACATCCGGGAGATGACTTCGCTCCAGGTTTTCTTCCGCACTCAGACTGGATCGCCATAGTTGCCGCGGACCGGCGTCGAGGCCGACTACGCTGACGCCGAACGTGCCCTTCCGAGCACACACCCGCGACCTGGTCGACCGATACGCCCGCGGGGATCTCGCCGGGGACCTCCGTGAGCACGTCGAATTCTTCTCCTTCCTCGCCGACGATCAGGGCCTGATGCAACGGGTCGGGGAGGAGTACTTCAGCGCTCGCTATATCTACAAGCTGCTCGAGGGCCTACAACTGGCCGACGAGTGGGCGCTGCGGGCGCAGGTCCAGCTTCAGGTCCAGCAGTACGCCTCGATCTACGAGGCCTGCATCCACCACCTGCTGTTCACCACCTGCGCGGCGCGCCCTGAGGTCAACCGTCTCCGCCGCGTCAACACGTTGAAGGAATGGTCCGTCTCCGAGAGCCTTCGGACGCAACTAGTCGACGCTGCCGCCGACGCCCCGGGTCCCGCTGTCGCCGGCTTCAAGACGTCTCTCAGCATCGCGCCCGAGAAGGTTCGCTTCGAGCACAAGGCCGATCTCGCGGCGGACTTTGGAATCATCGACGCCGGGCTGGCAGCGGAGTTGAAGGAGTTCTACGCGGCACGCAACATGATCCACATCCACGCCGAGTTGAAGAGAGGGGCCGACTGGGACTGGGAGATCGAGCTCGCCAAGCGCGCCTATCTGCGGCTGGAGAAGTTCCGCGACCAGGTCGTCTCCTGGCAAGGCGCCCAACGGAGGCGGCATCCTGAGCGACATGGTGAAGGTTCGGCCGATCCAGGATTAGGCACCGGCGCGTCCTCAGATGCGCTCCATGCCTGATCGCTACTCCTTCGCTGCTCAGCACGAGGTGAGGTCGACCGCATTGCCGTGCTTGGCGATCAGCTTCTCGATATCGGCACGGAATCCCTCCGCGATCTCGCTGTCGTGCGCAAGCGTGATCGCTGGCATCCCGTCGCTCGTCTGGACGGTCGCCGGATAGGGGGCAACGATCAGGATGCGCCCATTCGCCACCGCCATATAGGGCATCTCGAGCTCCTCGGCCAACTCATAGACATGGAGGCCGCGCCGCTCGGTCACGCCGAGGCCGGCGTGGAGCTCCGAGAGGACCGCCAACGTCTCGCTCACCCGCTCGCCATAGCTTTTGTTGCGCGCCACAGCCACGCGCACCGAGCGCCTGGAGAGCATCAGCAGGTGGACCTCACCGCCCGAACCGAGCACCCGTTCGATCGCCTCGCAGAAGTGCTTTCGCAGACCGTCGGTACGGCACCATTTATCGAGTGCGTGACCGACCATGGTGAGCGTCCACTCTGCCTCCCCGAGCAGCGCGCGCCATTCCTCGGGGTGATACTCGCCCTTCGGCTTCACAGCGCGGACCCGCTGGGCCTCGGCCTGGGCGAGCAGCGGCACCGCGAGTCTCAGCGCTCCGAGGCTTCCACCGAGAGCCTTCACGTCGTCGCTCAGGCGCAGGCCGTCGTCCCCCAGAAAGAGCGCGTTCACTAAGGCAAAGACGAAGGAGGCGATCAGCGAGCAGCTGATCCCGAGCGCTACCGCGGCGACCGAGCTCGACGGCGCACGTAGGAAAAAGCCGAGAGCGCCGACGGCGATGAGTAAGCCGAGGCCCCAGGCCACCGAGACCGCAGGATGTCGCGCCTTTCCCGACATCTAGAAGAGCGAGGCCGGTCCCGGTGCCAGGGTCGGATCGACGGGCAACCGCTCGACTGCGACCGAAGCGAGCTCTACTACGAGGGCCGAGTGGTCGCTCAGGTCCGTTTCGCGGGTCTCGTGGAGGTATTCGCAGCGCCGGAGAGCCGCGCGCAGATCGGCGGTGATCAGGCAGTGGTCGAAGCGATGACCGCGGCCTTCGGTATCGGCCCAGCTGACCTCGATCCGGTCCGGGTGAAGGGCACGGTAGGCGTCAAGCCAGCCGACCCGGGGCAGCGCCTCATAAAGCTCGTACTCCCACTCTTGGAAGCCCCGCTCAGAACCTCGACCGCTCCGCTCGACGACGTTCAGGTCGCCGATCACGACGCTCGCGCGCGGCTCGCGCCTGCCCACCAGGGTCAGCAGCTCGGCCAGGAAACGGCGCTTGCGTGCGATCCGCTCGGCCGAGTCGTCACGCGAGGGGGCGTAGACGCCGATGATCTCAAGGGCGCCGACCGACCCCTGCGCGATCCGCTCGGGGAGATAGGACTCGATCGTCGCCTCGGTCCCGAGGGCGACCCTCGAGGCGATCAGGACCCCACGCTCGCCCTCGCCCGGACGGCGGGCGCGGAGCACCCAGCCCGACTCACGAAACCGCTCGGCGAGCAGCTCGCTTCCCGTGCCCACGCCGATCTCGGTCAGGACAAAGACCTGCTCAGGACGGCCGTCGAGCCATTCGAGCTGGCGCTCGGCCCGCGGGAGCGAGGGGCTGCAGACGTTCAGAGTGAGGACTGAGAGCCCCGGCTCAGCCATCTGCACGGCTCCGCTCACTCTCGATCAACGTGGCGACCTCCGCTCCCAGTCGCACGGCGTCGGTCTCGGTGGTGTCGAAGACCAGGGCGGGCAGTTCGTAGGCGTCCTCCAGGAAGCGGTCGGCCTCCTCGTAAAGGGCCAGCTCGCGCTCGCCGCCGGCCGTCTGCTCGAAGCGCCGCGAGGGGTCGGGCTCGCGGGCCCGCAGGCGCTGATGGATCGTCGTCGCCTCGGCCCGCAGGCGGATGCGCAGGTCGGGCCGCGGGATGCCGGCGTTGATGGCGACGATGAACTCGACCTCGACCCCGTCGAGACGCTGGAGGACGAGCGAGGACTCGATGTAGCGGTCGCAGAGCACGATTTCCCCGGCGGCGAGATGATCGGCCACCTCGCCCTCGGCCTGCTGGTGGCGGTCGGCGGCGACGAGGCAGGCGAGACCTCGACCGCGAAGCGCCGCCTCCGAGTCCCGGGCGAACTGCCCGAGGATCCCGGCGGACGGCTGATGGGTGCCGTACACCGGCGCACCTCGGGCCGCCAGCTCCGCCGCCACCACCTCGGTCAGGGAGGTCTTGCCCGAGCCATTCGGCCCGTCGATAGTCACCAGCATCCCCGGCCTGTTGGAGGCGGACCTGAAGAGCTCCTCGCTCATGCCGCGTCCGCCACCGGGCACTGCTCGCGATCGCGTTCCCCGACCCGCCCGCCAGCGGCGATGACCGCCGCCGGGCACCCCCTTCCACATACCTCTGCAAGATCGCACGGCCCGCATACAGGGTCGCTTCGCACCGTCACCCGCTGCTCGAGCGGATAGCGCTCGAGGCGGGCGGCGATGTCGGGATCGATGAAGGCGTTGCCGACGATGAACTCGTCGGGGTCGTGGTGCGACCCTCGCGTGCGGGCGGCGAACACGAGGTAGGGGCAGACGGTTAGCGAGCCGTCGGCGAAGACGTACAGGATCCGCCCGGCCTCGCAGGCCGAAAGAGGCCGTGAGTCGTTCGGGAAGCGGATCCGCACCAGCTCGACCTCCTCCTCGCAGGACGCCGTGTCGAGGGCGATTGCCCGCATCAGCTCCTCGGAGGCACCGAGCCGGCGAACGCCGCCGACGCCACGCCCGAGTGAAGAGAGCGGGTTCATCAGCACGTACTCGGCACCGCACTCGGCAGCGAAACGGCAGAGGTCCTGGTACTCCCCGGCGGCGGCGAGCCGGTTGGGGGTAACGAGGACGCCCTTCAGGAGGCCCGCCTCGCCTAGTGCCCGCATTGTTTCCACCGTCGTCGCGAAGGAGTTCGGCGAGCCCCGGAACTTCCCGTGGCTTGAGGCGGAGAAGCCATCGAGGCTGACGTTTAGCTTCACCCCGCCGAGGCTCGCGAGATCCTTGACCGCCTCGCCTGAGACGAGCGTCGCGTTGGTGCAGATCGTCACTGTCATCCCCTGCGATCGGCATGCCCCGATGATCTCCAGGAGGCGCGGGTGGGCGAAGGGCTCCCCGCCGGTGAGGGTGACCCGCGACACCCGTGACTCGGCGAGGCGCGGCAGGAGCTCGGTTTCGACCCGGGCGAGGTCCATGTCCTCGCCCTCGCGGGTCGCGGAGACGAAGCAGTGGGCGCAGTGGAGGTTGCAACGCTCGGTGATCTGGATCAGCGCCTTCCGATCGTCGGCCGCGGTGGAGGTGCGGAAATAGCAGGCCGAGGCGGTGCCGGCGGCGGCGATCGCCCGCCGGCTCATCGTGGACCGCGCGTCAAAGGGGACCGCGGACGGCTGTAGAAGTTGCCACGGGGAGCAGGCGCACCTCGCCGCCCTCCCGTCCGCGACCGATGCCACAGAACGTCCTCATCCCGACGAAGTCGACGCCGCGCCGTAGATCCGGTGGAGGTGTTGCGCGTCGCCCGACCCGGACGGGCGCGAGCATCCTGACCTTCAACATCTCGGTGGCCGCCGAGCCGCGCGCGGAGCGCATCCTCCGCTGGCTCCGCGGCAGGAGTGACGAGGTGATCGTCCTCAGCGAGATCAGTGCAGGCGCTGGCACCGAGCTGATCCGGACCGGCCTCGCAGACGACGGCTACGCGACGTTCGGCAGCGTCGAGGGTCGCGAGCGCGGCGTGATGATCGCCACGCGTTTCCCTGTCGCCCGCCCGCTCGTGCTCGGAGCGGTCACCGTGCCTGCGCGTGCCCACGGCATCGTCCTCGACACCTCGCCCCGCGTCGCCGTCCTCGGGGTCTACGTCCCCTCGCGCGACCGCAGCCCCGAGAAGGTGGCCCGTAAGGAGCTCTTCATGACCTCGCTCCTCGACGCCCTCGACGCGCTGCCGAAGAAGACGCGCGAGAGCCTCCTTTTGCTCGGCGACTACAACGCGGTCGCCCGCGACCACGTCCCCGCGTTGCCGGGCTTCTTCCCCTACGAGTACGACTTCCACGAGCGTCTGCGGGACCTGGCGCTCGCCCCCGCCCACGAGCTGCGCCCCTACGGCCCGCGCCAGCCCCATAGCTGGATCGGACGGACCGGCCTCGGATATCTCTACGACTATGCGCACCTCGGCAGCAACGTCGGCGGGCGGCTCGAGAGCTGCCGCTACCTCCACGGCCCGCGCGACCGGCGTCTTTCCGATCACGCGGCGCTCGCCGTGCGGATCGGCCTCGACCGGGACGGCTAGCGGGCTCACTCGAATACCACCACCCGGACCAAGGCGGCGTCCAACTCGGGCATCGAGTCGACTTCGATCCGCTCGGCGAAGGCCGCCTGCATGATCGGCATCGCTTCTCCTTGTTCCTTGGCGATGTTCTGGGCCGACCCCCAGCGATCGACCTCTTCGGCGACATCCGTCAGCGCGTTCGCTGCCGTGGTGGTCACGACGGCCGGATCCAGCCCTTCCTCCTCGGCGACCTCGATCGCCGTGAACTTGAAGTTCCGTTTCTGGAAGTCGAGCGATCCGGCGCTGCGCCGACGGATCTCGGCGAAGAGGCGGGCGCTGTCAGGGACCAGTAGATCGAGGGCGAAGCGGTTCGCTTCCTCCTCCTGGCGGTCGTCGATCTCCTTGCCCGGTTTGTCGATCTCGACGACCCCTTCCCAGGCTAGGTGCCCGAGGGCCAGGTGTCCGATCTCGTGGGCGAGATCGAAGAGCCAGAAGGCAGGCGAGCGTTGTGAGGAGCTGAGGACGACGACGGGGCGTGGGCCTACATACCAGGCAGCCCCGTTGAAGTTTTGACTCCATGGCGTCGGGATCACGACCACACCCCGATCCCAGGCCCACCCCGTCAACGTCTCGAGTTTCACACCCCCTTGGACCTCAAGCTGTGCCCTGATCTCCACCGGATCGGCTGGCAGGCTCTCGACCGGCGCCTCATAGACGGCGGCGCTCGCCTCCGAGATCGTCCGTGCCAGTCGGATCAGCGGCGAGGACCGCGCCCTCTCGGGGTTGCGGGACTTGAAGCTGACCGCCACCCCGAGTTCGCCTGAAGACGGAGGCCCGGCGAGGAGCCCGTCGACATCCCACCCGAACCCGTGGGCGATTACGGTCGCAAACCTTCGCGGACCGAGACGGCTCGCGAGGTCTTTGAGCGCGGCGCTCGGCGCGCCGGACTTCTGCGCGTTCAGCCTCACCCTCTTCATCGAGACCTCCGGCACGTCAGGACCCGCGATGTCGCCGAAGTCGGCGTTCAACGCTCGCAGGACCGCACTCATGGTGGAGATCCGCAGGTCGCTCTCGCCCTTCTCGATCTTCGCCAGCTGCGGCGGGGCCATCCCGGCCGTCTCGGCAACCGTCTTCTGGGACATGCCACCGTCTTCCCGCAGGGCACGCAACCGGCGGCCGATCCGCCGCGACTCTTCGGCATCGCGCTCGCGCAGCTCGGCCGCGAAGACCGGATCGCTTCGCGCCCGTAGGCCCATCCAGTCGATTTCGCGTTCGCCATCGTGGTCTACCAAGATCAGCGAACCTTCATCGAGCCTGAAAGCGGTCTCGGCATCTGCCCCAAGAGAGCCGAAGGGCGCCTCGATGCGATCGCCGTTGGCGAACTCGATCGCGAGAGCATCGGGGCACGTCTCGATGGCGACTATCTCGCCGTACTCGGGCTCTTCCCAGTAGCGCCTATCCACGCTCATCGGGATTCAGCCTTTCCCACTCCTCGAGCAGCTCCGGTTGGTGGTCCTTCAGTTCCTTGACCAGCTCGGCTGGGAGTTCGATCCCCCGTTGCAAAGGGGTCAAGGTGAAGAGGTTGACGCTGCAAATCCCCCGACCACGTTCCTTTATGTGGGCATGGGGCATCTGATGCGGCTCGCCGCGGGCGTCGGCTACATAGACGCCGAAGTTCTTGAATCGGAGGACGCGAGTCATTCAAATTAACCAATATGTTAATCCGTTTGCGGACGGAAATTGGTACGGCAGTGTAGACGGGTTTTCTCGACGGCCGCCGCGCGGCGGCGCAGCTCAGCGACTACGCGCGCCGATCGAGAGCCGCGACCATGTCTTCGAGGCGGCTGGGCGCGACTGGGATCAGGCCACTGACGTCGAGGAGATCAGTTCCGCCAGTCCTTGCGTAGCCGCTCCAATTCGTACGGCTCGTAGACACCGGCGAGGGCCCCGGCGGTTTCCTCCACCGCGCGGCCTCGATCGGCTTCCTCCCCTTCGATCGCACCACACCCTGCCGCCGCCAGTTTCAGTAACAGCTCCTTGCGGTCGATGACCTCCGGCCAGCGTTGCTGAGCCTGGTCCAACTGATCGCTGAGTTCGCCAGTGTCGGTGATCGTGTAGCAGCGCTTTGCGGTCGGCATCGGGCTTGCGCAGCACCGGGTTGATGAGGTGCCGCAGCCATTCCGTCATACCGCTGACCCGCGTCCGTAGCGAGTCGGAATCGCCGGGAATCCCCGCATATCCGACGCAGTTTGGGCACCAGTGCCTGAAACGGAGGGGAGTTTCCGGCCGGTTCGAATGGCTCTCCGGAATCCGATGTGGCCCGTTTGCAGGGCATTCGAGTCGATGGAGCTAGGCGGATTCGAACCGCCGACCTCCTGGGTGCGATGCAAGGCGACTTTGAGGTGAGCAGCTCCTCAAAACCGCACCGTAGAGGGGTGTCGCGGCCTGCCCAGATCGAGAGCCAGGGCCGGATGTACGTCGAGATACCCGGGGATATGCGGCGATTCGGGCACACATTGCCGTCAGTGCCCAATCGGGCTTGGTGGCGGTTCAAATAAGGATCTCGGGTCTCCACTTCCCCTCGACGGGGCCACTTTCTCCGCGCCTGCAAGGCCTTCACCGACCCTTGACCTGGCCCCCGCCCGGGGAGGATGCTCGCCCGGACCGACGACCCCGGGCGACGCTGCCGGGGTCGTCGCGTATTTTCGGCGCGACTAGGGTTCGCCGATGCCGATCGCCGCGAAGAAGCCCGGCGCGCCGCGCCGATGACGCCCGCCGCCGCGCCCACGGTGACGATGGGCATCGACCTGGCCGCCCAGGCCCGGGACACCGCCGTCTGCCTGCTCGCCTGGCCGCACGCCGCACCGCCCGAACTCCTGATGCTCGGGCGTGGGGTGAGCGCCGAGGGCGCCGCGTTCGACGACGAGTGGCTCGTGGGCACGGCCACCGGACGGCGTCTCGAGCACCCGGGTGAGGTGACCAAGGTCGGGATCGACGATCCCTTCGGCTGGCCCGTCCCCTTCCTCGACGCGCTCGCCGCCCACCGCGACGGCCCTGTCTGGCCGACCACGGAGGAAGGGTCGACGGCAGCCTTACGCCACCGCGAGACCGACCGGGTCACCCAGGCCCGCAACCCGAGCGGGCGCTGGCCGCTCTCGGTCTCCTCCGACCGGATCGCGGTACCGGCGATGCGCTGCGCGGCGATCCTCGCCGAGGTCGCCCGCCGGTACGGCGTGGGTGCGGTCGTCCGCGAGGGCAGTGGCCTGTGCTGCGAGGTCTATCCCGACCCGGCGCTGCGGATCTGGACCGAGGATTCGGAAGCCTCGCTCAGCAAAGCCTCCTACAAGCGGGCGGAGAACTCAGGCGCTCGGGTCGCCCTCCTGGCGGCGATCCAGGCGGAGCTGCCGATCGCCGATCCGCACGGCCGGCTGGCGATGGTCGAGCGCGAGGACGACTACCTGGACGCCCTCCTCTGCGCCTTGGTCGCCCGCGCCGCCGAGCTCGGCTTCACCCACGCGCCGACGCCCGCCCAGAGAGAGCTTGCCCGGATCGAGGGGTGGATCCACCTGCCGAGCGCCCCGCTAGGTGAGCTGGCGCGAACGAGTGGCAGCTAGGCGCCGGCGATCGGCAGGACCTCGGCGACTGAAGGGCAGCCGCCGCCCTCGCAGCAGGACTCGACCTTTTGGCGGCAGTCCTGGCACCACCAGGCCGAGCGCATCCAGAAGAGACGGTGGGGACGACCGGTCATCGCGCAGAGCATCGGTCGATGATTACGCGCGGCGCCGCGGAGCCCCGCTCTACATAAGCGCTCCTATCGGGCGTGATTTCGACCGGTCATGGCCAATGGGCCCCGCTTCACCGTGAGGCTCGGCCGCGGAGGTCCTTCACCTCGCACGGGAGATGATCCGAGCGGTCGATGATCTCCGGGTCGCCGGTGAGGAGCACGGCCCCTTCCTCGGCCGCGAGTGCGACCGCGAAGCAATCGGCCAGGGCGATCGGGTTCTCCGCCTTCAGCCTGGCGACCTCTCTCATCGCCGAGACCCCCGGCAGGTTCTCGTTGACCAGAGGCCGCAACTCCGCCAGGACCGTCTCGGCCTCCTGGCGTCCGTGATCGCGGGTGGTCCGGTAGTGGACCTCGACCAGGTTCAGCCAACTCATGGCGGGGCGTTCGCGGTCGACCACCTGCTGCACCACTCTCGCCGCCGGTTCCTCTCCGTCGAGCCAGGCGAGCACGGCCCAGGAGTCGAGGGAGTGTTTCACCGTCGCTACCGTGGCTCCTTGCCTCGGTCGGCCAGCAGCCGTGCGGCCATGCCGCTCTCAGCGAAGCGACCGCGAAGCGCGGCGCGCCCGCCCACCCGTCTGACCACGATCCCGTCGTCTACCGGCTCGAAGGCGACATCGTCGCCCGGTCCGATCCCGATCTGCTCGCGCAAGTCCTTAGGAATCACGACCTGTCCCTTGGTTCCCATTTTTTGCGTCATACAGAGTCAGTATAACTGAATGGACATCGCGCGTCTTCGATATCGGGGCGAAGCTACGCCTCCTCTCGCAGGATCCGGAAGCAGTTCTCGAGGTCGCCGTCCGGGTCGAAGCCAGATCGAAGGTCAATCTCGGCCTGTAGCGGACTACATCGGGCCGCTAGGGCCTCACCCGTAGCGGGATTTCCCTGGAGATACCGCCTTCATAGGGATAGCCCGGCGCGCCACGAACCTTGGCACGAATCATGTAAGTGGTCGCCCGAGTGGTTCTGCCGAAGTAATACCGAAACGCGAAGTGCCCACCGTCATGCGTGCTTGCGCTGCGGAATTCGAACCAGTGGGTCGGTGCTCGGCTCCCCCCTTCGAGGATGACGGTGACCCTGTCGTTGTCGGGTCCCGGAATGTGTCCGGAGATATCGACGAAATGCTTGTTCCGGGCGGGATTAGGCTGGATCCGCAATGACGGCCTCACCCGGGTCTTGATCACGCCGCCTGCAGTGGTCGGCCCCGGGCCTTGAGCGGATTGGACCGTGACCGAAAGGCGTCGCGAGGGACCCGGCGGCACGGCCAGGCGGTAGGTGCCGTCCGGGCGGGTCACGGCCACGCCCATCAGGCTCGTTTCAGATTCCGGCAGGACCTGGCTGTACACGCAGAGAAAGGCACCGGGAACTCGCGTGGCGCCGGCGGTCAGCGAGCCTGCGAGGACCGCGCCCTCGCCCTGCTCGACGAGCATCGTATGAGCGCCTTGTGGGCCCAGCCCGGCGGTCAGGATGAGCGGCCCGGGCGGGACGGAAGGCATCTCGCAGCCCGGATCCGCCTCCGCCGCGATCGCCGGAACTGCAAGAGGCAGCGCGAAGCCGACCAGGGCGCTGACGATTCCCACGACGAGCGCCCGTCGTGTCTCGGCTTCAAGGGTTCTGCGGCATGCTGTCGTCCTCACCCTCCTAGATGTCTGGACCGAGGTTGCCTAGGGTTCCGTTTCCTCGGTGAGCCGCGGGGCCAAAGAGGCACAGGCAAATAAGCAGGCGGATGTGTTTGGACTACGGTTCGATAGCCACGGAGTGCCTGTCACTTCCGAAGTAACTACGGGCAGATCCGCCAAGACCGCATATCTGCAGGGAACCTATGGAGCTAGGCGGATTCGAACCGCCGACCTCCTGGGTGCGATACAAGCGTTCAATCGGTGTCAACGACGCCGGATCCCGCATTCTAGAGCGGTGCAGCCGCCGCTTCCCACCGGCGCATCAGGCCGGATATGCGGCGATATACGCCCCGATATGCGGCGATTCGGGCACTGAAGGTCGGCAGTGCCCACGCCGTCGAGGTTCGGTTCGAACTGCTTGCCGGGAAAACTGACCGGAGACTCAGCCGCACCCGGTGGCGACATCCAGGGCGCGGCACACGGCGTGCAGCTTCTCCGCGCTCATGGTCGTGATGCGGTCACCGAGGAAGGCTTTGGCCACGGTATCCACATGGTCGAGATTGAGGTCGCATTCCTGTGGCATCCCGTCCTCGGTCCCGAGCCGGACCTCCGTCGGCAGATCTCGGATCGTGGTGGTCGCCGGGACGACGAGGTCCTCGTTGAGGGCGCCGATCGCCGCGTTGCGAGTCATCACCACGGCTGGGCGACGTCCCCACTCGGGGTGCTCGGCCCAGAAGACCTCGCCGCGCCTCACCAGGGTTCGTGGCCAGCCGCGCGCTCGGACTCTACAAGGCGCCGCATCGAATCGCCGAACGCGACCTCATTCACTTTCGACAGGCTGCCCCACTCGTCCCCGGCCTCGTCCCGGCGCGCATCGAGCAGGCGCAGCGCTTCGTCGGCCTCGGCCTCCGAGAGGGTCATCACCTGCTCGAGCAACTTCTCCTTCGCGGTCATGGGTCGCATTTTAGCGTCGGTCCGCGGCCGCTTGGACGGGTTCGTTGCGCGGATCGGGGCCGCAGCGACGGCCGACCTGGGCCTTCCTAACTCGTGCGTCGAGCACCTAGCAACCCCCGCCCAATCCAGTGGCGGTTGGTTGAACGGCTGACCGGTCTTTGACGCCCCTCCGCTCGGAGCACGTGAAGCGTCACAGGGTCGCATACTCTCGGGTGGTGACGCTGAGGATCCGGACCGCTTGCCCATGAAAGCTACCGCGAAGGCCGTACTCGATCGGCTGTCTCCGATCGCGGCGGCATCGGCCGGTGGGCGACCGGTCCTCGTAGAGGAGTTCTGGGTTCCGGATTCCAACGAGCGGGCAGACTTGGTCGCCGTTGCGGACGAGCTCTGGGCGTTCGAGATCAAGTCGCCGCGTGATTCTCTGTCGAGGTTGCCGCGTCAGGCGGCCGCTTTCAGTCGGCTTTTCGATCGTTGTGTCGCGGTCCTGGCGACCGCCCACCTACAGCTAGGTATGCAGCGCATACCGCCATGGTGGGGTGTTATCGATGCCGGAGAACAAGTCGATGATCCACTCAAATGGGTCCGTCAGCCGACTGTCAACCCGGAGGTAGATCTTGAGCTCCTCGTGAAACTCCTCTGGAAGGAAGAGGCTCTGGCAGCCGCCGTCGAGCTCGGCATCAAGACGTCCGAGCGCATCAGCCGACAGGCGATATGGAGGAGGCTTCTCCGAGACGCCGAGCCCGCGAGTCTTAAGGTCTGCATACGTTCGGCGTTGGCGCATCGTGATGCCAGCTCGGCGCGGATACCGACCCGACACTGGACCACTACGCGACCGAGCCCTGCATGAGCTGCTCGGTTACTGCCTCCATGTGGTGCGAGGTTCCGACTCCTCGCCAGTAGCTGTTGCCCGTCGATTCGTCCGTCTCGTCCAGCTCGTCGATTTCGCCTTCGACCATCACCACGTCCGGATTGTCTGAGGACCCCCATCGGGCGATCTCCGCATCCCCGTAGCTGAATGCCGCACCTCTGAACCCGTGGTGAGAGGAGATCCACGAGCTCAACTCCTTGTACTGCTCGGGGCCGTACCTCCTGGTGTCTCTTCCTCGAGCGACAAGAAGGTTGTCGGCGAGCGTGTAGCGGATGGTCGCCCAAGGCCCGATCGGGGGCGGTTTCTCGGGAGGCACTGGATTTTGCACCGCATAGTCCCCGTACGCGAGGGGTATCGAGGCCGCCGCCACGTCTTTCCAAAGGAGCCACTCGCGACGTGGAAGCTCCTTCGTCGTGCGCTCTGGGACCAGTCCGTTGCCGAAGCTAGACGGGATGCTGGTCCCGACGAGGACGATGCTTCGCCAAGTTCCGATCTCAGCAATCTTCTCAAGTCGGCCTGAGAGCCAGCTAGCAGAAGGATCCGAGTCTGGATCGAGGTACTCAAGGTCCAGGAACAAATCGATCTGCTGTGGGCTGGCCCTGAGCTCATCGACGCGACGACGGAGGAGACTCTCGATGGTCTCGCCGTAGCTGACACCCGCGAACCGATGGCGGAGGGCCGCTCCCTGGCAGTCGCCACCGACAGCATCTGCGACCAGACGGAGATGTTCCTCTCCGCTGCACGTCCATGCCACTGGCATGAAGCAGAGCCCCCGCTTCCGGGCCGCCTCGAAGAGAAGCTCGAGTACAGGCCGCTCGCCCCTCGACGTCTCAAGGAGCGCCGACGGGTCGATGTTCTTCAGGTCGAGATAGACCGGATGCTCTCCCACCGAATCGTGAAGGCGCCGAACATGATCTTTGACCGAGCCATCGCTCAATCTTCCCGCGCGCGCGACGACCTCAATAAGGGGAGTCATCCGGCTCCAGGCTCGCGCAGAGGCCTTCGAGAGGGCGATCCTCTCTCCCGGATGATCCTGGAGCACGGGGACGTATCCATTGACCGTCGTGGGGAGTGGCGAGTAGGGCTCGGGAGGTATGAGTGGTGTCTGCATTAAATTTGCATGTCGCTATTATAACCCCAAGGGTTAAAGAGAATTGTGCTGCCAGGAGGACGAAATCCGAGTCTCATGGGCCGATCGACGGCTTGAGCGCATCTGCTCGGAGGACAAGAAGGGTCGTCGAGAGTTCGGCAGTCGCTGGCCGAATCTCAAGCGGCGGATCGTGCTTCTCGAGGAGGCCGAATGCCTCGCCGACCTCCACGAAGCGCCCGGTAAGTGGCACCCATTGAAGGCGGACAGAGTCGGCCAGTGGTCCGGCTTCTTGGATGCCAACTACCGGTTGATAATCGAGCCTGACCACCACCCCCTGCCGCAGCTCGTACATGGGGGCCTTGACACCCACCAGGTCACCCAGGTAAAGATCGTTGAGGTTGCCGATTACCATGGCCGCTAGGTCTCAGGGACAGCAGCGCGACTGGGTCGTTTCGCCCGGCGACATACTCGCCGAGGCGCTGGAAGAACGCGGAATGAGCCAAAGTGAGCTCGCCCGACGGATGGGCCGTCCAGTCAAGACGATCAACGAGATAGTTCATGCGAAGGCGACCGTCACGCCAGAGACGGCCCTCCAACTGGAACTCGTGCTTGGGATTCCTGCGTCGCTGTGGGTGAATCTCGAGGGTTCGTACCGCCGGCACCTCGCCGAGCGCCAGAGCCTTGCAGCATTGTCGGGCCTTGAAGGCTGGCTCAAGCAGTTTCCTGTCAGGGACCTTGCGCGTCATGGCTTTATAGACAAAAACGGTACTACCGAGAAACAGATTAGTCAGCTTCTGGCTTTCTTCGGTACGGCGAATCCAGAGGCGCTTGAAAGGCGCTGGGGTAAGCCGCTCGCGCAGTACCGCAAATCGGAGACGTACGAAGGCTCGGAACTGTCCCGCGCAGCATGGTTGAGATGGGGCGAATTGCGTGCCGAAGAAATGGATCTAGAGCCGATCGATGCTCGAGGCTTGTCGGTGGTCGCTCCCCAACTCCCCCGCCTTAGTCGGTTGGCGCCGCTCGAAGCCGCCTTGGATGAAGCTCGCTCAGCCCTCGGTGAGGTCGGCGTCGCGCTGGTTGTGCTGCCGGAGTTCGACGGCACTTGCCTCAGTGGTGCAACGCGCTGGCTGCCGCGCGGGGTAGCGGTCGTAGAGCTGAGCCTCAGGCACAAGACGGATGACCATCTCTGGTTCAGTCTTATGCACGAGATTGGCCATATTCTCGATAGGCCGAGACACGACTTCGTCGATGCCACGCACGCTAATGCGTCCGACTACGTTGACCCGGAGGCCGAGTGGCGCGCCGACGCATTTGCCCGAGATGCTCTGGTGGACGGCGTCGCCCTTCGGTCATTTCTCGACCGCGGTCAGCTAGACGCCCCGTCGGTGAGGTCCTTCGCCGCAGAGATGAAAGTTTCCCCTGGGATTGTCGTTGGTCGCCTTCAGCACGACGAAGTAATCCCGCCTAATCGCCACAACAGTCTTAAGAAGACCGTCGACTTCACCAGCGCATAGTTCTCGGCAGGACCCGATCCGCCTAAGGGTCCGCTCGCGTGAAGAGAATGCACAAATACCGCAAAACACCGACGAGATCGTCTTCCTTCTAAGAGCCGGACCGACCGTCTCGGAGGTTGCGACGCGGCCGTAGAAAAGTTACAAAGGGCCTCGGCCCAGGGTCCGATTGGCAGCGATCACATCTACGGTGAGTTTCTCCACGAATCGATAGAGCACGGCCAGTTCCAACTGCATCCGGCATCGAGAGATTCCCGCAACCGACACCTTCCTAGTCGGGGAAGGAGCCAGCGTGGCCGCGCTCGGTCTGTTTCCAACGCATTGGGCCGTCTCCTAGGACGAGTTCACCGACCGCCCAACATCTCCCACCGGGAATGTCGTGGTGGTGGCAGCGAGTGGCAATCTCATAGACGCCGGGCTCGGGGAAGCTAAGAAGGAGGGCGTCGACCTGAAAGACGCCCGGGCGAACGTCCACCGCGACACCGAACCCTACGGACGGATATTGCGCGCCCTTTCGTTGGAGGGTCTGCTCGCGTTGGGGTTCCAAGGCGACGGGTCCGACAGCCCTTCCGGTTCCGTCGAGTTGGAATATCCGCACCCCGTCAGGTACCAGCGTCAAGATCAGGACGTCCTCGGCGGTTCGCGTGCCGACGTTCGTCGCGCCACTTCGAATCGCGACACCGAGATCACCATGTGTGCCGGGGCCACCCATCTCGAGCACCGGCTCGATCTGAGGACGACGGTGCTGCTCCTCCATGAAGGCGCGGTGCTCGTCACGCATGATCTGGAGCTGCTCGTTGCTGCGCTGCTTCATCTCGGCGGTCAATCGGGCCGTGGCGGCCGCTGCTCCGGCGGTTCGCTCGGCTGCATCGGCGCTGCGTCTCGCGTCGAATTTGCTGCGAATCGCGATAAGCGCAGCGACGGCCGCCAACACCAGCGAGCCGATCCCCGCGAAGGCAGCGGCATAGTCAAGCCAGTCGTGGGTCACTTGAACGGTGATGGCGGACCCGGGCATGCGGCTTAGGGCACTACAGGTCGGCGACCGCTGCGGCGGCCGCGGCGGCCTGATCCTCGGTGTGGCCGCCGCCACGTTTCTGGAATGTGCCCCCGAGGTCCGAGGTGAACCGCGAGGGAGTGTGCGCAGTCTGCTGGCCGTTGATGAAGCGCTCCTCCGAATAGCTGACAACGCAGGCGAGTCGCGCCCGGGTGATCGAGACGTAGAGCATCCGGGCGGCCTCGAGGACCTGGCCGGGGAAGCGGGCTCGTCGGGCACTCGGCAGAATCTCTTCCTCCATCCCAGGAATGAAGACGATCGTCGCCGAGAGGCCCTTGGCGCTGTGCATGGTCATCACGCGGACCCGCTCGGGCAGCGTCTCCTCGGGATCGACGTCGTTGCCGAGCCGCGCCTGGATGGCGGCAATGACCTGGGCACGCTCGTCGTCTTTCTCGGTCCCGAGGAAGCGGGCCATCTCCGCCAGCGTCGCCTCCTCGAGCAGGCCCTCGACCTCCTCGCGCCAGTCCCGGTCCGGGGCCTGGCCGAGGATCGCCTCGATCATCACGCCGATCTCCTCGCCGCGATCGGCGAGCGTCTCCTCGCCCGACCACTCGAGTAGCTCCGCGCTGATGGCCCGCGCCGAGTCGAGCGCAGCTTTCTGCCGTTTGCTGAAGACGTCGGGCAGCGCCTCATAGAAGAGGTCGCGGTAGTTGAGGCTCTCGGCGATAGCGACGTCGGCGATGCCGGACGCGGTCGCGACTCCGACTCCGCGGCGCAACTTCAGCAGCGTGCGCATAGCCATGTAGTCGGGCTCCTCGCCGACCAGGCGGAGCAGGGTGAAGAGTGCGCGGCCGAGATCGGTGTCCTTGAACGGCGAGGCCCGAGGTGGCTCGACCGGCACCCCGTGGGAGTCGAAGGCGTCACGAAGTGCCCACCAGAGCGCTCGCTGGTTGCTGAGAAGGACCATGATCTCCCGCGCTGGCAGACCGGCGTCGATCAAGCGCTTGCAGGAAAGGCCGATGGCCTCGGCCTCTTCGGCGCCGTCATCGAAGCTCCAGCAGCCGAAGCCGCCCTCCAGCGGCGGATCGGCCCCGGCGTAGAGGGAGACATGGTTCTTGGCGATCCGTCCTGGCGCAGCGTTGGCCGTGATCAGGGTCTCCGCGGCGCGAAGGACCTTTGGGGTGCAGCGGAAGCAGTCCCGCAGGACGTGGTCGCCGACCGGATCGAAGCGGTCCGTGAATTCCTGGATCCCGGTCGGCGTCGCGTAGCGGAAGGAGTAGAGGCTCTGGTCATCGTCGCCTGCGACGAAGAGGCCGACCCCCTGGGCCTCGATCCCGTAGACGAAGCGCAGGTCCATCGGGTTCAGGTCCTGGAACTCGTCGACGATCAGCTGCTCGATGCCGAGCAGGCCGGCCGGGTCGAGGGTGCCCGCATCCATCATCTCCACGCAGCGTTGGACCAACTCGCCAGGCAGGACACAAGCGTAGAGCTGGGTCCGCGGGCCATGGAAGTTCGTGAAGCGGATTCGCTCCTCGTTCGTGATCGGGGGATCCGGCGGGTCCTGAGAGGGTCGAGGCTCGTGGGAGCCGGTGCTCCAGAACGCCTCGTGATCCTCGCGGATCTCGCGCCGACGGGTGACGCCGATCCCGGCAAGATGGCCGAACTCATCATCGAAGAGGTTCTCGAGCTCCCAGCGGTCGAGCACGGCCGGGTCTACCGGATAGCCTCCGAGCACCCCGCGTTGGCGCAGGCTTCGCAGCGCCAGTGAATGCAGGGTCGTGACGCGGATCTCGGCGCCGTCTTGCCCGGCCGCTGCACAGGCGGAATGCACCCGCGACTGCAGGTCCAGTGCCGAGGCCCGGGTGAAGGAGACCGCCGCGATCGCGCTGGTCTCAACGCCCTGCTCGAGGAGCCAGCAGACCCGCTGCTCGATCGTGAACGACTTACCGGTCCCCGGGCCGGCGACGACCCGAACTCTCGCGGTGTCGTCGACCGCTGCGGCGCGCTGGGCCTCCCCGGCCGCGACGATCTGTTGCGGTCGGATTGCCAAGCGGTGAAGGGTAACGACTCGGATCGTGCTCGGTGCTCACTATGTACTGACACAGTTAATTTTGACAGGGTCTGATCGAAGAATGCGACGTGCTCCGACGGCTCAGACTTGCCGATTCGATCGTGAGGAACGGGAACACTGCAACCCGTCGCGCCGCCTGACAGGCCCGCTGGGCGACGCGCGACATCCGGCGCCGCCCGACCGGGCAGACCGCCTATTGTCGGTCGCATGGACAACTCGGACCACATGTCGCCGTGGGCCGTCCACTTCACAGAGAGCACCCACGGCAGGTTGGACGGCCCGGGCGAGGAGAGCGGCTATCAGCCGATGATGAGCATCCTCTGGGACCG
>JGI26538J50259_1001027_pt1 | contig 18182 bp, 13 predicted proteins | sample ThiBio_1000_plan_FD_50259 | JGI IMG/M metagenome (IMG submission 50259)
ATGCCTCCTACCCTATTTATCAATAACAAAATTTCTTGTGTAGATTTGGTGTCAGCGGTATTACAACTTTTAACGAGTGACAAAATATTTTGAGCTTCAGGGGCAGATGCTTGCTGCAAAGCATATATCAACGGCAAAGTTAAAGTATGAGCTTTTAAATCCATAAACGTTGCTTTGTCAGCATTAGTAGTAATACCATAATCTATTAAGTCGTCGCTGAGTTGAAAAGCCATACCTATTTGCTCTCCTATTGCATACATGATTTCAATCTGTTCCTGCGAAGCAGACACAGACATAGCACCCATAGCACAAGAAGCAGCTAACAGGCTAGCTGTCTTTTTTTGAATAATCTCTAGATAAGTTGCTTCAGAAGCCATTATTTCTTGTGCTTGCCTGAGCTGCAAGATTTCACCTTCGCTCATAGTCTGAGTCGTTAGTGTAAGCATAGGTAAAAAATCATAATCTTGATTTTCTATGGCTATTTGCAAGCTATTGGCTAACACGTAATCTCCAAATAATACAGCTAGTTTATTGCCCCATATTGCATTAACCGTTTTTTCATGCCTTCTATAGGTAGCCTCATCTACTACATCGTCATGTATAAGTGATGCGTGATGTAGTAAAGAAACTAAAGCTGCACCACGACGTGTTTTTTCTGTGATATCGTTTCCCAGTACACTTGCTACTATAAGTACCAATTGAGGCCTTAATTGTTTGCCTTGGTGCTGAAATGAGTATTGAATAACTTGTTGTATTATAGGATTTTCAGTATACAAGCATCTGTTTATATAATCATTTACCTTTGAAAGCTCTTTAGTAATTAATAGTGAAATATCTTTTAACATATATTTTAGTTACATGATCTTATTTTTTGGTCTTTGCATGAAAATCTCCTTGCCAAGAGTTGTAAACTGTAGAAATAAGAATAATTATAATGCCTACTATTTCTCTATAACCAGGCAAAGCCTCTCCTAAAAAAATCCCAATGGGAACAGCTAACACCAATCTGCTATATTCAAAGGGAGATAAAAAACTGGGTGATGCGTATTTTAAAGCTGTAATACTAGCCATCTGAGAAATAGCTCCTAAAAATCCCATAATAATCAACCACTGAAAATCTTTCCAACTAGGACATATCCACACAGCATGTAGCCATAAATTTTCATATTTACTTCCGAGCCAGTATATAAAAGCCCATAAAGAATTAGTAGCTACAATTCCTATATTACCAAGGATAAGAATGGTATTTTTAGAGTCAACTTTAACCAATCTTTTAGTACAAACTAAACTGAGTCCAACAACTACATTTCCTAAAATGGCTACATAAATGGCATAGTTTACTTCTCCATGAGGTTTTATTATTAATAAAACACCTAAGTATCCTATAAAGATAGCCACCCACTGCCCTATCTTTAAACGGTCTTTTAAAATAAGATAAGACAGTGCAGCCGTAAATATGGGGCCGGTAAAGCCAATAGAAATGGCAATTGTAAATGGTAGGTTAGTATAGGTAAAATAAGTAGCCCCCATTGCTATAGATATCAAAAAGATACGTAGTATCTGTAGGCTTAGCTTATTAGATACAAACACACGCAACCCACTTTTAAGAATAAGCGGACTAAAAAAAAGAAGTCCAAAACTAGCACGAATTAAAACCTTCAAAGCTACTGGAATAGCAGGGTTTACTAACTTATTAATTGTCATGCTAAGCGTGAAGGAAATACAATTTAGTAAGATAAAAGCTATGGCTTTTGTTTTATTACTCATAATGTGTTTTTTAAACTGTTTTATGATTGTTTAGCTTCCATTAGCTAAGCAAGCTCCCTTAGTGTGTATAATTACTAAGCTAGCTAAAACTAAATCTTAATAAAGCTACACACATCCATACTCCTATTTACTTGCTTTGTATTTTTAATTAGCTATTCTAAATATTGTATATAACATACCTCCTGCCAAGCTCGTAGCTTCAGTAAAGTAGTTTACTTTTACTTTATAAATAAAAGCTATCCTGTTGGGAAGAAACTTCTAAATATTTCCTTCCTAATACATTTATCATCCTTGCTTGATATATAATTACCTAATTGACTATATGGAAAATATAGAATTCATAAAAGTATGATACCTACGAACGGCTATATTGATCTTATAATGGCCTAGCAGCAATTTTTGTTAATTGCCTTTTTCAGGTATGAGTGATGTATTTTCTTTATAGAAAAACTTAAGTAAAGCTTATAATTTTAAGTAAAGCGACATGTAATTTTCTTAAAATCTCTGTATAATCTCGACTGAGTATTTCTTAAGAAATTGATCATTATATCATAACCTAGCATCCTAGCTGCTATTGGCTGCTAAATCATTACTATTGCTTAAACGTCGCAATAAGATTTGTTAAATTCGATAAAAAGCCCCCTTCTTTCTTTTGAATATTTTTAAAATTTGTTGTCCGCTAGCAGCCCCCAAGCCTCCTAGTACTCCACCTATTAATCCAGTTAGCAAAATAAGTAAAATAGTACTTCTCAAACCCAGCAATACTGCCACTTTGACAGAAAGTATAGAATCTGTATAGACATCTATAATCGTTGCTTTAACCATCCAAAGCAGGCTAATAGCAGCAAAGCCACCTAAAAAGGCAGACGAGGTTTTAGTTTGAATCAGCATAGAAAAGATAGCTGCAACAAATACAACAGCCCAAGGCGCAACGAACTGCTGTAAGATACAGCTCACTAGGCTAGTAAATACAACTTGTAAAAAAAATCTCATAAGAATCGATTTAAATTAATAGTGTGCGAAAATATTATTATTTCTATATACTACTGGGGTATTAAAGTAATCTCACTACCTGACGCCCTTTTTGATGCATCTGGTGCAACGATTGAAAGATTAATATACTTACCTTTACACCAATCATCTATAAACTTTGTGTAATGTGGGCTACCTGGATTTCCAGACTGCCCACCTGGATAAATAAACCAGGCTTTAGGAGTTTTATCAAGCGATACAATTATCCGCATAGAAACACCATGGCTACCTTCATTTGCATTTATAATGCTTTCACCTCCACCGATACACAAATTAGAGATACTAAAAGGAGCTATTTGTGCAAGATGTGGGATGCTAATAGCATGATAATCTCTCCATTTATATAATTTTTTATGTTCAACTTGCCAAGCTTGGAGACTACGTACAGCCTTTTTAAAACTATCTGTAATGAGTGCTTGTAAATTTTGATAGGTGCCTAATTCTAAATGGTTACTATTAGCATGGTTTTTTATAATGTACATCGTCTGAAAGAAAGTTGGCTTTTGTAAAGACAACTGGTAATCATAGAAAGACGACCACAACATATCGCTCAGCTGATTCTGCCAAGCTCTAAAAATAGAGGGAGCCACTTGCTCAGCTTCATTTAAAAAATTCCAATCTAACAAAGTCTGATAAGCTTGCTGCTGTGGAGTATCTAATTGAGCAGTATCTAAATAGCTTAACAACAAACTTAGATTTTCTTGTGCAGCCAAATTATAGTTATCATTTTGCAAGCGCATCATTGCCTTATCATCTATTTTATTTAGCTGACTTAAGACTTGGTTGATTCTGCGATTACGATAGCTTTCTGCATAAAATTGATGATAATAGTACGGATAAGACTTATCAGTAGCACGTTCATTAGCCGAGCTAACATAACCGTTTTTGGGATTTACTATTTTAGGATAATGGCTCATAGGAATGTAACATTGCCATTCACATGCAAATGAATTCCCAGGCATAATAGACTTCCCTTGATTTTTCCATCTAGCAGGCAATTTACCAGCTATTTCCATTGCTATATCATTCTGCACAGAAGCAAAAGCAAAATTTTGTACAGGCACGTGGTGATATTGTAGCGCATGTTCAAAATCCTGTAGGTTTTTTGCCCTATTGATCATATAAAAAGCTAGGATTTCATTACCTGGATAGTGGCCTACCCACTTCATGGCCAAATTTTTACAATGGTTGGGGTCTGTAAAATTATCATCATAGACAATAGGCCCTAAGTGAGTATATACTACTGTGTCGAATACAGATTCTCTATTCTTTACCTTTATTTCTTCAACTACAAATTGAGACTTAAGTAACAAACTATCATAGCAGTACTCTGCTCTTGTACTGTCTTTAAAGTCAATAGCATACCAATCGCGTACTGCCCATGCTGCATTGGTAAGTCCCCACGCAATTGAATCATTGAACCCAATAAGGATTCCTGGTGTACCAGGAAGCGTACCTCCCGCTACATTTACACTCGGAGATTGTAAATGAACACCATACCATATTGAAGGCAACCGCAGGTTAAGATGTGGATCACTCGCTAAGTATGGACGACCAGTAACTGTTTTTTTTCCAGATATTGCCCAGTTGTTACTACCATTGTTAGGTAATGCTTGTATTTTATTAGGTACTTGGGAGTCAGAAATAGGAACAAATTTATTATCAAACTCAATTTTTGTATCTATTGAAGAAGGTTTAAGGTTAAGAGGTTTAAAATTCCAAGGTGTATTTTTTGGAATAATAGGTTCGTGCGCCAAGTCATAATCTGGAAATAAAAAGGAAAACTTATCTTCTCCTAATAAGTGGAAAGCATGAATGTGCTGTAAGCTTTGCTCATACCCACTCATATTATCGGCCATCTGAACAATTACCAGCATAGTTTTTAAAGGTGTCCAACTTTCTGGTGTATAAGCAAGCAACTTATATTCTACAGGTAATTTTTTATAATTTAGTGAGTTAATATATGCATTTACACCTGCTGTATAAGCAGTCACAATCTCATTGATTACAGGGTCTTTTTGTACTGTATCAAGTGCATTCTTTGCTGCATAAACCATACCTTTTCTACGCTGTAAGCGGTCATAGTTGATGGCTACTGGACCTACTACTTCTGCAACCCTACCTGCAGCTGCATGTGTTTGAAACTCCATTTGCCAAAGTCTATGCAAGGCTGTTATATAACCTTGGGCAAAGTATAGGTCTTTATCGTTCTTAGCTTGTATGTGGGGTATAAGATTTTCGTCAAGATAAATACTGACAACATCTTGTAGTCCTGATAATGACAAATGAGAAGGCAATTGCATAGGCTTTGCTTCTGAGTTTTGCCAAAAGCCTTGAAAAGGATCTAAGAACTTAGCTATGGGTGGTATTTTTCCTATATTAAGATTTAAAAATAGTGTAACCAGTAGTGTAATGCCAAGTATAGAGTAACTCCTTATTCTATGCATAGTAAAATATTAGAAAGGTCAAACTTATGCAGCAACCTTATTAAAAAATATCCTTTGTGTTGGTTGAAAAATAAATTATGCAACTTGCTTGTTACTTTTCCCAATAACAATAGCTACCAAAGCTACTTAAATTTCATTTATTTTTTAAGTTTATGCTGTATAGATTTGTAGAAAAGCTAATTGTCTAGGTTTTGAAGAAGAAGTTAATAACCTATATTTTAACTTAAATAGCTTACGATCTTTAATTGTAGTCTTTTTATTAACAAGATCTTAAATCTGCTTAATCAATTCTTCTCAACGTATTTATATATACAAGAGAGCAACCTTGAAGAAGTATACCTTAAAAATTTTGTTTTTAAAGTAACTTATACGTTTACATTACTTCTTTTTATAAGAAACAAAAGCCAATTAAGACTATTATTGTACCCTTCCTATTATTTATATTTTTATAAAAGATTTCTTCTGAAACCTCATTAAACCTAAATATAAATGTATTTAAATGTGGCCAAGTGATAGGTTTAGGAAGAAGCTTAATATTAATACATAAGCAACAACCCATCAAGCAAAATTTACAATTTGGGACTCAGGGAGAGATAGTTTTTTTCAAAATTAGGAATATTTAGAGAATATAAATTAGCAGATTGGACAAGCGTACAAACTATCCTAATGTATTTTTACAACTTATACTATCTAGATAACTTGGTTTATAAGCTTGGTAAAATTGATGCACTTATAATTAGCATTCTATCTGAATACTTTGCTACTCCCCTTATTTTTAAATTAGAGCTCCTGTGCTTATCCTAGAAATTGCAGTGGGTTTATTAGAAATCTTTCAATCCCTAAAATATAATCATCAGGCAATTTGAATGTGGCTAGGTGGTAGATTTCAGAGTAACTCTATTATATTAGCCTAAAATTTCATAGCTCCATAAAGCTTAAATATTCTAGTAAGCATACAGAACTTGTAAAAATTAAAGAATAAAAGCAACAAGGTCTAAGAGCAATAAGCCTCTATCAAAATTAAATATTCGTAAATTTATCAAGCGAATTTACATATTAGCTAGAGAAACAAGCATAAAAGCTAAGAAACTAAGCATAAAGTTAAGTTTAAAAGGCAAAAAATTAATAACTTACGTAAAAGTCAAAGAAGAGGCTTATGCGCTCATTAAAAAAGCTTACATGGGTTATATTCTTTTTATTTTGGATAATAAATTGCCAAAATGCTGATTGCTCTGATTCACCCATAACAGACACACAACCTTCACTAAGAGAACCAGGCACAGGTTCGCCAGGCGGTATACCTAACCTAGGCCAAACCTGCTATATGAATTCTGTATTACAAACACTAAAGGCATTTTACTTACCTAAAATCAACGAGAAAAATGACGAACTAGCCAAGGCATTTCAATCTCTCACACAAGTGATTCAAGATGATAAAGACGTAGCCAATAGAGTAGAAGCAACAGCAGTTTTTAAAGCTCTGCATAATAAATTTGACTGGCAACCAGATCCTAGGCACCAAGAAGATGTGGAAGAATTAATAAAACTAATTTTCAACTGGATGGAGTTGTCTCTTGCCAAAACATGCTATACGGTAACTAATCTTACAACTCTAGAAATTCGCTCAACTCCTGATTCACCATGGCTTACTTATCCAGTAGAATTAGGAATAGAAGAAAATAGGCCTGACTCTATGCAAGACCTTTTCAACAACAGCTTGAAGAGAGAAAGGATAAAAGATTATGAGTGGGAGCCTGGTAAAGCTAGAGTAGAAGTAGAGAAAGTGTCGCTTCTAGCAAACCTTGACAACCTTTACAAAGGCATATTGGTATTGCAGCTTAAGCGGTTCACTACTGAGGGAGGCAATACTAGGTCAGATGATGGCACCCTTATAAAAAAGGAATTTAAAAAAGTTAAGATAACTAAGGAAATACAAGATCCTTTTTGTTTAAAAATAGAAAAAGAGAAAACTGCCGAAATGGATAGAGACCGATATTATAGTCTTACAGGTTTTATTCTACATACAGGAAAGGAATCGGACAGTGGACACTATGTGGCATATATTAAAAAAGATGACACATGGATTTTATATAATGATGATAAGAATGTTAGCACAGTATCAGATACAGAAGCTGAAGCTAGGGCTAAGGAATCTTATTTATTTTTTTATCAACCTAGACAATCAAGAAGAGTACCTTAATTTTGTTACAAGAACGTATTATTATTGATGTAAACCCAGTCACATGTGTAATAGGATATGGTGTTATTAAAGTAGTACACCAATAATTTATAAATCTATAATATGGTGGTTGGTGTCTTAGAGTTTTATCGATGCCCTTTTACACGTACTTAAACTTTGAAAATATTTAAGCAGAAGTACATATTATAAATGCTGAACTATTTATAATATATCAAAGTAATCCTGTTTCAAAATTTTAATATAATTGGCTAGGCATATAGCTAATATAGAATTAGTATTTGACTATAAGGATGTAAATTACAAATCAGTATAATATATCTCTGATGAAACCATTAAAATTTGTTATTTGGTTCCTACTCAGTTTATGCTGGATGTCAGGTTGTAAGTGCTCCAACCAACCCGCTATTTCAAAAGACATACTGATAAGAGAAGGCTCACCAGGTGGTATTCCTAATTTAGGTGGAACTTGTTATATGAACTGTGTATTACAAATACTAAAAGCATTTTATTTACCTAAAATAAATGAAAAAAATGATAAACTAGCTAAATCCCTTCAAGCACTTATGAAAGTGATTCAAGATGATAAAGAAGTAGCTAACAAAGCTGAAGCAAAAGCTGTTTTTGAAGCTTTAGTACCTACATTTAACTGGACCTCTGATTATATGCTAGGGGGCAATACAACCATACTATTAGAACACTTTCTTAATTGGATGGCATTACCAACTGCCAGTATAAAATCTAGGTTCTTCCATCCTATCACGCGGGAAAAAATAACTGTAGTTAATAGCACATGGCATATTTATTCTATCTACCGTGGAAATAATCAGCTAAGGTCTATACAAGAAATTTTTGACTATACTCTACAACAAGAAACATTAACTAATCTTGTTATATATAAAGGAGTATTTATCACGAACATAATTAGAAAAAAAAACTAAAAGATATTGATAATCTTTATAAAGGATTGTTAATTTTAGAAGTTTGTCCATATAGACTTCAAGAAGATGGAACAACCCCAGTCAGAATTCAAGAAAGATTAAAAGATGTTATGACATTAACAATTAAAAAGGAGCAAACTACTGACAAGCACCAAGACCAACACTATAAGCTTGTAGGGTTTACAGTGCATTTTGGTAGTTTGCCACAAAACGGACATGCTGCAACTTTTATTCAAAAAGAAGGAAGATGGACTTATTACGATGACGACCAAGTTAATATAGTTACAGCTACAGAAGCTGAGGAAATGGCTCAATCATCAGCTCACATACTTTTTTATGAGCCTATTCAACTAAAAAGAAACCCTTAGTTTTGTTACAAGAACGTATAATTATCGGTATAGACCCAGGCACACAGGTCATGGGGTATGGAGTTATAAAAGTCGTACAACACCAGCAATTTAGCATTTTACAATATGGAATCTTAGACCTCCAACAATGCCCTTCGCATGCGCTTAAACTTCAAAAGATTTTTAAGTATACATTAGAAATACTGGATGAATTTACACCAGACGAAGCAGCTTTAGAAGCACCTTTCTATGGCAAAAATGTACAATCTATGCTTAAGCTTGGTAGAGCACAAGGCGTAGCCATGGCAGCAGCCCTTATGCGAGAAGTACCCATTACAGAATACGCTCCACGTAAAATCAAACAAGCCATAACTGGTAATGGCAATGCTTCCAAAGAACAGGTAGCTTATATGCTTATGTCTATGCTACCATCTAAGTCTATGCCTGAAAAGTTAGACGCTACTGATGCCTTAGCCGTAGCCGTATGCCATGCTTATCAACAGCAAGGTTGTAACACACGTACAACAAGCTGGAAACAATTTTTACAAAATAACCCGAACCTATTAGCTTAAACATATATGTTAAAAGCTAATGGTTAACCAGTATACATAGCATAAGAATCAACCGATACAAGTAATTGATATAGAACCTTAGTCAACTAAATATCCACTATGCGAATATTATATATAGTAGGTTATTTGCTTTTGTACCTTATACCTATAAAAGATACTTACGCCTATTTAGGTGATACGCTTGCTACTGAGAAACATATACATGTACATACATCATCCTTACACTTTAATGCTGACTCTACTTATTATTTTATACAACAACAAGTGAATCTAGGTCCTAGGGTACCTAATACAACAGCCCATAAGACATGTAAGAAATATCTCAAGCAGCAGCTAAAAGAATATGCAGATAAAGTATACGTACAAAAGTTTCAAGCTACTGCCTTTAATCGAGTAAAACTTGAGCTTTATAATATTATTGCCAGCTTTAATGAAGCTTGCACACATAGGATTTTACTAGCAGCCCATTGGGATACACGTCCTTTTGCTGACAAAGATACCATTTCTAAACAAAAGCCTATTTTGGGCGCCAATGATGGAGCTAGTGGAGTAGGCATATTATTAGAGCTAGCACGTAACATCAAGCAAATGTCCTTTAAAAATGTAGGTATAGATATTATTCTTTTTGATGGAGAAGATTATGGGCCACCCCAAGGATACCAGAAAGAACTTACTAACCGAGCTATATTTTGGTGTTTAGGATCTCAATTTTGGTCGCAACACCCACACAAAGCCAATTATACAGCACACTATGGTATCTTGCTAGATATGGTCGGAAGTAAGAAAGCTACTTTTTACAAAGAAGCTTGGTCTGTCTATTATGCCAATAAGTATGTAAATAGTATGTGGAATACAGCGCAAGCGTTGGGATATGGACACTATTTTAGGAATCAAGCTAGCCACAATTATATTTTAGATGACCATTATTTTGTTAATAAGTATACCTCTATTCCTATGATTAATATTATTGATCACCAGCCTACTTCTAAAGGTTGCTTCCCAGCTTATCATCACACCCATGCTGATAATTTAAACCTGATTGATAAAGAAACGTTACAAGCCGTAGGAGAAACTGTACTACAAGTTATCTATGCAGCAGACTCAGCATAATAGTCTACCTTTAACATATATATTACAAAATTTTACTTTAAGCTCTCCTGAAGCTCTTTTAATTTTAGCAAAGCTTCTATAGGTGCAAGCGTATCTATGTCTAATTGCTTAAGTAAAGTTTTTGCTTTTTCTATACCAGGGTCTGCTTCAAAAAGCGCTAGCTGATAAGTTTTTGCAGGTATGGTTTTAATTTTAGCTTTATTTTCAATACGTTTTTTACCATGTTCTAAATGCCCCAAAATTTCACTGGCCCTTTCTACTACTTGAGTTGGCATTCCTGCTAGCTGAGCTACATGAATACCAAAACTATGTTCGCTTCCACCCTCCTTAAGCTTACGTAAAAATATAATTTTACCTGCTACTTCCTTAACCGACACATTAAAGTTCTTAACACGCTCTAACTGATCTGCTAATTGATTAAGCTCATGATAATGCGTAGCAAATAAAGTTTTGGCTTTGTATTTAGAATGGTTGTGTAAATATTCAATAATAGACCAGGCAATTGATATACCATCGTAAGTACTAGTTCCACGTCCAATTTCATCCATGACAATGAGACTACGGTCACTTAAGTTGTGCATAATGCTAGCGGTTTCCGTCATCTCTACCATAAAAGTAGATTCTCCTAACGCTAAATTGTCTGAGGCCCCTACCCGAGTAAAGATCTTGTCTACCAACCCAATTTCTGCCTGGCTGGCTGGAACAAAAGAGCCTATCTGTGCCATCAGTACAATGAGTGCCACTTGCCTTAATAATGCAGACTTACCAGCCATATTAGGACCTGTAATAACAATAACCTGCTGTGTTTCATTATCTAGATAAATATCGTTGGGCACATAACTTACATCAATAGGCAATTGTTGTTCGATAACAGGATGCCTACCATTTTTTATAATTATTTTTTTATGATCGGCAAGAATAGGTTTGGTGTACTGATGCTTTCTAGCCTCTTGTGCGAATGTAAGATAACAATCTATTTGAGCTAAAATTTTTGCATTCTGTAAAATTTGTGGAACGAATTCTAAGGCGCTATCTAGCAACTGCTGGTATAGCCTTTGTTCTATTTCCAACATCTTACTTTCTGCTTGTAAAATCTTTTCTTCATATGTCTTTAGCTCCTCTGTAACATAGCGTTCTGCATTTACCAATGTCTGTTTACGTATCCATGAAGCTGGTACTTTAGACTTATGTACGTTAGTGACTTCTAAATAATAGCCAAACACCTTGTTATAAGCAATCTTTAACGAATTGATGCCTGTATTTTTAATTTCTTTTTGTTGTAGCTGAAGTAAGTAATCTTTTCCTTGGTAAGCTATTTTTCTTAACTCATCCAATTCACTATCAATACCCTCGCGTATTAAATTACCTTGAGTAACAGACAACGGAGGATTGTCCTGTAATGTTTTCCTAATTTTCTCAGCCAAGTATTCACAGTTATGAAGCTGTTGACTCAACTTTACAAGTAACTCATGCTGACTGGTTTGTAAATAGTTCTGAATAGGAAGCGTATGATGCAGTGCTTTCTGTAAAGCTAATAGATCTCGTGGGGTAGCTCTCCCAACAGACACTTTAGATATAAGCCTTTCTAGATCACTAATTTGTTTAAGCTCTTGTAAAATACTTTCCCATAAACTAGCATTCTGGCAAAATAGATCAACAATATCCAGCCTTTTCTGTATGGCCTGTATATCCTTTAAGGGCAACACCAGCCATTTTTTCATTAAGCGAGCCCCCATGGGAGTCACTGTTTTATCAAGCACTTCAATCAACGACACGCCCCCATCTTGTTGAGGCTGTAGTATTTCTAAATTTCTAATGGTAAATTTATCTAACCATACATACTTGTCTTCTTCAATACGGGCAATTGAAGTAATATGCTTCTTTTCTTTGTGCTCTGTCTCTTCTAAGTAGCGGAGAATAGCCCCACTAGCTATAACCCCTAGTGGTAGATTCTCTATCCCAAACCCCTTAATAGAAGCACTACCAAAATGTTCGTTGAGTTTTTCTTGTGCATAATCGGGCTGATATACCCAATCTTCGAGGGCATAACTAGGATAATCTTCTTTAGAAAATGACTGAAAAGTAGCTTTCTGCTTTTTGCTTATAATTACTTCTGCAGGCTGAAATCCCTGCATCAATTTATCTACATAAGTAGCCTTTCCTTGTGCCGTAAGGAATTCACCGGTAGAAACATCTAGAAAGGCAATACCTACTAGCTCTTTCTCAAAGTATAAAGATGCTAAATAGTTATTGTGTCTGCGTTCCAAAACCGCATCATGAAAAGAAAGACCTGGAGTTACTAGTTCAGTAACACCTCTCTTTACAATACCTTTAACCGATTTAGGATCTTCTAGTTGGTCACAAATGGCCACTCGATGCCCTGCTTTAATTAATTTAGGCAAATAAGTATCCAGTGCATGGTGTGGAAACCCAGCTAATTCTACGGCTGATGCTGCACCATTAGCACGTTTAGTTAAAACAATATCTAGCAACTTGCTGGCTTTTACAGCATCTTCTCCAAAAGTTTCATAAAAGTCCCCTACCCTAAAAAGCAATAATGAACCAGGATATTTTGCCTTAATTTCATTATACTGCTTCATTAATGGAGTGGTAGCCTGATTCATAAATTTTATATTTAAATTGACATTTAAGAGATAGGATATTTATTAACCTAAATAGCAAGCAACTATACCTATAGTTTCTTAATTTAGTTTACAATGTAATGTATTGTTGAGTTACAGTAATCAATTATCTAAGCTTATTAATCACTATACTATAACTATTTAACCTCTATCTTGTTATGCTATACCCTGCCAATAAGCTCAAGTATAAGTATAATAATATTTAAGTTTTTAAAATAGAATTCTTAGTCTAAGATATACCTTAACAAATTTTACTAAGACATAATACGTTACCTACAAATTTATAACAACGTTATGAAAAAACTTAGTACCCAAGAACTCAATAGACTTTCTACAAAAGAGTTTAAGAATGCCCCTAAAATACCGTTGGTATTAGTATTAGATAATTTAAGAAGTATGCATAATATAGGAGCAGCTTTTCGTATAGCAGATGCATTCTTATTAGAGAAAATATATTTGTGTGGAATTACAGCCCAACCTCCACATAGAGATATCCATAAGACTGCACTAGGTGCAGAAGAAACCGTCATATGGGAGTATGTGCCTGATACCTATACTCTATTGCAATCTTTAAAGAATAGCGGATATTTAATAGTTGCTTTAGAACAGACGGATAAAAGTATACCTTTGCAAGATTATCAAACCAATGCCAATAACAAGTATGCATTGGTATTTGGTAATGAAGTATTTGGTATTCAGGAAGAGGCTTTAGCCGCTTGTAATCTTGCTTTAGAAATTCCTCAACATGGCACCAAGCACTCTCTAAATGTTTCGGTAAGCATGGGAATTGCAATATGGGAATTAACAAAAGACAAATTTGAAAGTTAATTCAGTATAATATGTAGCAAGCAAGATTCTATAAAGGCAAGTTTTATATAACTATATGTAGGAATGCAAACAACTTTACTAATTCCATACTCCCTCATGATTTTGAATTACATAATATATTGTGAACCTGGAGGGATTCGAACCCCCAACCGTTACATCCGTAGTGTAGTGCTCTATCCAGTTGAGCTACAGGTCCTCACATAATCATTATGTAATCGTTTACAAATTTAATTAATAAAATGGCATAAAGTAACTTTTGTTTGGACTAGATTGCAAAAATTTTTAGATTTGCCCTTACACATTTATAATTTAGAAAAATAAAATAGGTATGAAAAAAACACTTATAAGAAATTTAACTTGTGCCTGGTTATTCCTTTTGATGCCAGCATATACCTGGGCACAAGCAACAAACCAAGAGCCTCAAAATAAAGCGACTGACTATGATTATGTAATTAAAGATGAAGATGAGCTTCAACCAGAAATACCTCTTAGATATACAAGTTTAGTACTTGATTACGGAATTGCTAATTTCATCCGAGTGCCTGAACATATGGATTTAACTTTTTGGGGCTCTAGGACACTACATGGAAGCTTATATTACAATATTCCTATTGGCAAATCACATTTTATGGTTAGTTGTGGATTAGGAATAGCCAATACAGACCATACTTTCAAATCTGCTTATACAATGGCTAGAAGCAATGATACTGATCGAAAGACTAAAATGGAGCCTGCCAGAAAAGCTGTAAACATCAATAATTCCAAAGATATCAAAAACTCTATGTTTTCTATCTACCATGCAAAACTAGCACTTGAATTTAGATTTAACAGTAACAAAGAAGAACCTCAGGAAGGCTTTTTTCTAGCTATTGGCGGTAATATTGGCTTTCAATATTGGCCTTCAACTGAAATTCGTTACGAAGAAGACAAAGAAAATAAAGTCCATATTACCAAAGAGAGATTTAATTTTAATAAAGTACATTATGGTGCACTAGCTCGCATAGGCTGGAACCGATTTGGAGTTTTTTATCATCAAACCCTTTCACCAGTCTTTAATCCAAATAAAGGACCTGAAGTAGAACGCATATTACCATTTAGCGTAGGTATTAGTTTTAACCTTTTCTAGATTAAAAGCCTCTATCTTCCCAGTTATTCAATGGGATATTTAATTGAATAACTGGGAGGGCTTTATTGTATAACCGGCTAAATAAATACAAAAGTATCTTTTATCGATATATATTTCCTACTCTCTCACTCAAGGACAACATTATAGAATTGCTAATTTTGTTTGGTTAACTATCCAAATTACCTTATTAAGTTATTTTCGGAAACAAAGCCATTAACTGAATCATACCGCTTTGTGCATTATCAGTAATTTACTATTAGTTACTTGCTTTAGGAAGATAAAGCTATATTGGAGCTTCCTATTCAATAGAGTTTTCTTTCGAAACTAAAATTAAACCAGTTAAAAACTTACCTAAACATAAGTGATACTATATTTCGAAAGAACTCTAATAAGTTATGTTGGGGGTTGTCAGGCTACCTATACCTTATTTATAAAAAGAGAAATTACAACCAAGGCTCGGTTTTAATCCTATTTAAAAATATGTGTACAATAGGCTTAGACGGAACTCTAATAAATTAATGTAATAAAAATATTACCTTAATTATAAAAGGCACCTTATTATTATATTTAATTGACAAGTCTTCAGTTTACAATACTGTATAAATTTAAATATATTCAACTAGTCACTATAATGTAAAGAACAACCAACTTGCAAAATCAAGCCGTTCTGCGCTACTACCCCTTCTACAAATCCTTTAGTTTTATAAAGTAGCTTTGTATACAAAGCAAAGTAAGAATTTACCATAAACTTACTTCCTACTCCTATTAACCCTCCCCAATAATTTTTATCTTCTATTATGTCAAGCAAAGTTAATTGAAGCTTTGGCTGGTACCATAGGCTAGCTTCTATGTCTAAAGTACAATAATCTTGATAGGCCCAAAGCTCATCTGTTTTAAGCCCTAACCCTCCATATATATGGGTATAAAAAGGCGAACTTCCTCCATATAAGCTGACCAAAGCAGTTTTATTTTCGTATCCAATATAGTTTTCTAGATAGTAAGCTATGCCAAAAGGAGTTAATCCTGGCCTTATCAATGGCATATAAGCTATATCATTCCATATTACATGCGGTATAGTTAAAGAAGGATTGTCCTTGAAAATATAAACACATAGTGTCCATAGTGGGTTAAATAATAAACTGGATGTAGCATTTTCGAGATCATTGAGCTCTATTCGTTGCTGTGTCTGGTGTTTATCATTTATATCTTTGAGATAATTCATAATATCATTACCTTTGCTATTACGAACCTTTTCTGAAGAAGCGGTAGTACCAACATAATTCAATAAATCCAAAAAGGAATCCAAGAACACAAAATACGTCCTAACATCTAAAGTACGGTACTTAAAATGTTTTAATATTATCTCCTTAGCCAATACTTTATTAGCTTCTATTCCACCTATACCTATCAATACTATTTTATCAATTTCATTTTTTGAATACCGAATAGTAAATCTAGTTGCACCACCCGCACCAAAAGAAAATTTATAACTATCTACAGAACCGCCTAAACTTCTTACCCTAAATCCATGTCCAAATATCTCATGATTAACTGTAGATAACTGCACACCGATATAATAGTTTACCAAACAGCTAATAATACGTGTAACAATTGATTGACGTTTTTCTTTAGGAATCAAATAATCTTCTAGTTCATTTAACAAAGTCCTGGTAGACATTAATATAGATGAACCACTATAAGGAGATCCATAACGATCAAAGATAAATACCTTTTCTATTGGTTCTTGTTGATATACTTCACCGGATGCAGCATGCGCATGACCAGAAAAATATAATACAATAAAGAATAAGATATAATTGGTTTTTGGCATTATAGTTAATGATATACTACAACAAAAATACACCTATCCTAAGATTACTAAGGTGGTATATGAGGTGTAAGAAAAATGTTCTTTGATTAAAAACTGAAGCGTCACATATAATATATATACAAAATACTAGTCAAGCTAGGCTCTCACCCTCTTACTATACCCATAAAACAAATTTAAAATAACTCCTAAAATTACCAGACACATACCCACATAAGATATCCAATGAATTCTTTCACCAAGCATCAGATCTATAACCAAAGCATAGGGTATACCTAAATAAGAGATAGCAGACACATGTGCTACTGGAGCATTTTGAAAAGCTTTTATGGCCAAGTACTGAGCTATAAAAGTCAAGGTTCCCATAGCTAGCAACAATAAAAAATCGTACATAGTTAGTGGAACAAAAGCATACAAGCATAGGCACCCTGTTATCAGTACTGTGCAAAAGGTTGAATAACTGAAGATAACTAGCGGATGCTCACCACTTTTCATTTTGGCATTAAAATTATTAGAGAACCCCATTAAAAGAGCACTTATAAGGCCCAGCAAAACCAGATAAGCAGATTGATTAGTAATACTAAAGTCAGTCATATAAGTCAGTCCTACGCCAATAAACGTGAGTATAAAAAAGAACCACCTACGTAAGCTTACCCACTCTTTAAGCATAAAAATACCTAGAATAGCTGTAAATATGGGAGATGTGTTTTGTAAGACATTAGCAGCAGATAATGGTAAGCGTACTAAGGTAACAAAGAATAAAGTAACTCCTAAACCAGCACTTAAACCACGTAACAATAAAAGCCTACGATGGTTTCCCCATAAATAAATTTTTTGGTAACCAATCATAAAACAACTAATAGTAAGTGCTACTAAAGAATCTAAAAAGATAATTTCTGCAGGAGGAATATGTACTAATAGCTTAACAATTAACCCTATTAATGCAAAGCATATAGTAGAAAGCAACATATACTGAACTCCTTTAGAAATACGTTTCATAGTTTACATTTTTAATAACTCCTCACTTAAATATATATTGAGATCACAACAGTAATGAAGTAGTCTATTCTTTTACAATTACCTATAAAAGATCTAATATTATCTAACCTATTTGTATAAATTTTTGGGTAATTATGTTGATACTGGGCATCCTTGTAAAATTACATTTTAATTTAACAGTAGCCAACATAGATTTGCGATACAAAGTTATAAGTTGCTAAATACAACCCCAGACACAAGGCTACCATCTTGTATATAAAGTTTTCTATCTGCCATATCAGCTAGGAGCTGATTATGCGTGGCTAATACAAAAGTTTGCCCTAACCTTTGCCGTAATTCAAAAAAC
>JGI26538J50259_1001035_pt1 | contig 17999 bp, 14 predicted proteins | sample ThiBio_1000_plan_FD_50259 | JGI IMG/M metagenome (IMG submission 50259)
GGGGCTGGTTGTGCACAAGCCGCTAGCGCTACGAGCGCGCCGAGCATCATGACGCGCACGAGCGCCACATAGGTACTCTGGCGGAACCGCGGTCGGGGCATCACTTACCTCCTAGGCAACGCACAGTAGGTAGGCCACGCCACAAGACCGCCACAACCCGACCACAACACGGGCACTGACGTGATCGGCGCATCACACGCCACTGCCTTCTGCGCTAGACTCCCTCCCAGTTCACGCACAATCGCCGCGCTGTGGCGGCCGTCGTTCTGGGAGGAATCGTGGCGCACCTCAAGCTCATGGGGGGTCTCAGCCTCGACTCGCGGGGTTTCACGCAACCGAAGCCGCTACTGTTGCTCGCCTACCTAGCGGTTGAGGGCGCGCAACAGCGCAGGCGCCTAGCGGAGCTCTTCTGGCGTGACGGCAACCGCATGAAGTGCTTGTCGATGACTTTGACCCGCTTGCGTCAAGGCGCTGGCGCGGTCATCGCGAGCGACGGCCGTCGGGCGTGGAGCACATCGTCGAGCGACGCCGCCGAACTCATCGCCGCCCTCGACCTGGGAGACTGGCGCCGCGCAGTGGATCTGTACGACGGGGCGTTCCTTGACGGCGTCGAGCTAGCCGGCTGGCGGCCCGAGCTGGAGGACTGGGTGCTCGAGACGCGCGAGTACTTGGCCGTACGCGTGCAGTACGCCCTGATGGAACTCGGCGAGGAGTGTGCTCGCACAGGCGATGTCGCCCGTGCGGCAGCTTTGGCGAACCGGGCCCTACGCCTGGCGGGTGCAGGAGCCACCGAGCTTGGGTTATTGAAGCGCGGCTATCGCCTTCTGATGGCGGCCNACCACGGGAGGGCGGGCCACGTGCGGCGCGAGCTGCAAGCGCTCCGCTGCGCACGCGCCCGCCCCGCCAAGTAACGGGCCTGGGCCGTCAATCAACGTCCTGTGCAGCTAACACGGAAGCAGCAACGCCGCGGGCTTAGCGTTATGCATGCGGTGGGTGCCGGGCGCACCAGCCGAGGCCGTGGCGGCGTGCGCCGACGGCTAGTTGGGAGGCTCACATGCAACGNTTCACTTTCGCCGGGCTCGGTTTGCTTGGCGCTTCGCTGGTGGTGCTGATCATCAAGGGCATATCGATCCACCCCGCGCTCACCAAGGTTGATTTCGGCCCGGCGGCCTCCATCGGCCCATTCATCAGNGACTTCAATTTCGTGGAGATCGTAGCCTGCTTGGGCGTCGTCGTCGGGATCCTACTGATCCTCGTAGGCCTGAGCGGCGCTCCGAAGGGCGTATTGGGTTATCGCCCATAAGCACACCGCGCACCGCACGGCGGCCTGCGCGCCGTGCCCACAAGCAAGTGCCCGTCCGAGCACGAGTCACTATCCCTCGCTTTGGACGGGCTGCTTGATTGGAGCGGGAGACGGGATTCGAACCCGCGACATCTACCTTGGCAAGGTAGTGCTCTACCAGCTGAGCTACTCCCGCATATGGAATGGTCTGAGGCGTTTGACCTCAGACCGGTTCCTTCAAAAGATAATCTCCTCGCGCTGACCTACTCTTGCAGGGAGCTGCCCCCCAACTACCATCGGCGCTGGCGTGCTTAACTTCCGAGTTCGGAATGGGATCGGGTGGGTCCACGCCGCCAAGAGCACGAAGAGAAAAGATANTGACAGGCGTTAAGAAGGCAAGCTCAGGTGTCTTCACTCGGAATGAGTCCGAGAAATGGTCAAGTCCTCGACCGATTAGTACTGGTCAGCTAAACACGTTGCCGCGCTTACACTCCCAGCCTATCAACCCGGTGGTCTTCCGGGGGTCTTACTCCCTTAAAGGGATGGGAAAGCTCATCTTGGAGTCGGCTTCGCGCTTAGATGCTTTCAGCGCTTATCCGTTCCGCACGTAGCTACTTAGCATGTGCCGTTGGTACGACAGCTAAGACACTAGAGATGCGTCCACTCCGGTCCTCTCGTACTAGGAGCAGCTCTCCTCAACTTTCCTACGCCCACAGCGGATAGAGACCGAACTGTCTCACGACGTTCTGAACCCAGCTCGCGTGCCATTTTAACCGGCGAACAGCCGGACCCTTGGGACCTTCTCCAGCCCCAGGATATGACGAGCCGACATCGAGGTGCCAAACACCGCCGCCGATGTGAACTCTCGGGCGGTATCAGCCTGTTATCCCCGGGGTAACTTTTATCCGTTGATCGATGGCCCTTCCACAAGGTACCACCGGTTCACTAGGGCCGACTTTCGTCCCTGCTCGACATGTACGTCTCGCAGTCAAGCTCCCTTATACCCTTGCGCTCTACGCACGATTTCCGACCGTGCTGAGGGAACCTTTGCGCGCCTCCGTTACAATTTAGGAGGCGACCGCCCCAGTCAAACTACCCACCTAACGCTGTTCCCCACCCGGATAACGGGTGCAGGTTAGACGATCGAACCAATCAGGGTGGTATTTCACCGATGACTCCACCGAGCCTAGCGGCCCGGCTTCACAGTCTCCCACCTATGCTACACAGATCAGTCCAAGCGTCAACATCAAGCTATAGTAAAGCTCCACGGGGTCTTTTCGTCCTGCTGCGGGTAGGCCGCATCTATACAGCCAATTCAATTTCACCGAGTCCCTGGTTGAGACAGCGCTCCAGTCGTTACACCATTCGTGCAGGTCAGAACTTACCTGACAAGGAATTTCGCTCGGAATTCTCCCATCCTGTTTCCAGGAGGGCCGGACTCTATCTTGGTCGACCGTTGTTCATGCCTTCTGCGATATGTCTGATCTCTTCGAGGCCTTCGGGTGTCAGGTGCTTGCCGTTCTCCATAGCTAGAATCACTCGTCTGAACTTCAAGAACTCAACGTTCTTGGTCGTCTTCAACTGGTGTTTCATGAAGAACGGGATAACCACTTCGAGCAAACACTTGCGATCGCGGACGCGATACGCTAGCCGATCTCCGTGATTCTTCCGCACCACACCGCAACCGAAGTACGCCTTTAACGCGTGCAACAGTTGGGCATCTCGCTCGTGTTGGACTACCGTGAACTCCGGGAGCACTTGCACCCCCATCGTCATTCCGTCGTGCTTGGCTATTCCGACGTGGAAACAGCCTTCGCCATCGACGAATCCGACAATCCATTGAGCTTCGAGTTTCATACGTACCGCTTGGGCTTGTCGACCCCAAACGTATAGTCTCTGAGGGTTCTTGGCGTGATCATCACTCCAAGCCTTCCCTGCGGATTGTCCACGTATCCGGCGGATTGTTACTGTGGCGCCCTTGGGCCCACGAGTACCGCTCGGCTTTTGAGGAGTTTCCCGCATATAGTTTGGTTTTACTAAAGCTAGCGTTAAGTTAACCTTAGGACCGTTATAGTTACGGCCGCCGTTCACTGGGGCTTCAGTTCGGAGCTTGCACCCCTCCCGTTAACCTTCCAGCACCGGGCAGGTGTCACACCCTATACATCCCCTATAAGGGTTAGCAGAGTGCTGTGATTGTGGTAAACAGTCGCTAGAGCCAATTCACTGCGCCCACCTCAGGCGATCCTTGCGGACAACCTTACACGTGGGACCCCTTCTCCCGAAGTTACGGGGCTATTTTGCAGAGTTCCTTAACCAGGGTTCTCTCGCGCGCCTTAGTGCTCTTACACTCGCCTACCTGTGTCGGTTTTGGTACGGGCGCCATCGCTTCAACGTTTAGAGGTTTTTCTTGGCACCGTGGATTCAACCAGTTATCAGTCCCGTAGGACCTTCCCGACGTACGTCATCTACGCGGAGGGCGGATTTGCCTATCCCTCCAGACTTCGCACGCCGCCGGGCATAGCCATAGCTCCGGATGGCCTATCCTAATGCGTCACCCCATCACTCCACGACGGCGGGGCAGGAATGTTGACCTGCTGTCCATCGACTACGCCTTTCGGCCTCGCCTTAGGTCCCGCCTAACCCTGAGTGGACGACCCTTGCTCAGGAACCCTTAGGCTTTCGGCGGAAGGGATTCTCACCCTTCTTATCGTTACTAATTCCTGCATTCGCACTTCCGATACCTCCACGGCTCCTTACGGTACCGCTTCAACGGCCTACGGAACGCTCCCCTACCCAGCNCTGCATAGCAGCACTGACGCAGTTTCGGTGCATGGCTTAGCCCCGATCATCTTCGGCGCAGAGACACTCGACTAGTGAGCTATTACGCACTCTTTAAAGGAATGGCTGCTTCTAAGCCAACCTCCTAGCTGTTCTAGCGTCTCCACATCCTTTACCACTTAGCCATGACTTTGGGACCTTAACTGGCGTTCTGGGTTGTTTCCCTCTTGTCTGCGAAAGTTAGCTCACGCAGACTGACTCCCGGGGTATGAATCGACGGCATTCAGAGTTTGACAGGGTTTGGTAAGCTGGTGAGCCCCCTAGCCCAATCAGTGCTTTACAACCATCGATGAACCCCCGAGGCTAGTCCTAAAACTATTTCGGGGAGAACCAGCTATCTCCGGATTCGGTTAGCTTTTCACTCCTAACCACAGCTCATCCCAAGAGTTTTAAACCTCAACGGGTTCGGTCCTCCACTTCCTTTTACGGAAGCTTCAACCTGGCCATGGCTAGCTCATCCGGTTTCGGGTCTACTGATAGCGCCTGAACGCCCTGTTCAGACTCGCTTTCGCTACGCCTCCGCCTATCGGCTTAAACTCGGCACTACCAGTAAGTCGCAGGATCATGCTTCAAGAGGCACGCCACCACCCGTTCATACCCGAAGGTATGCATAGGGCNGTGACTGCTTGTAAGCACACGGTTTCAGGTACTATTTCACTCCCCTCACGGGGTGCTTTTCACCTTTCCCTCACGGTACTTGTTCGCTATCGGTCAGTCGGAATATTTAGCCTTACGGGGTGGTCCCCGTAGATTCACGCGAGATTCCACGTGGCTCGCGCTACTCAGGTGCCGGCTAGTCTTCCGCGCATTTCGCGTACGGGGCTATCACCCGCTATGGCGCGCCTTTCCAGTGCGCTTCCGCTATACGCTCGAGTCCATGTTGCCGGTCCTACAACCCCGGCTCCCGTAGGAGTCGGTTTAGGCTATTCCCTTTTCGCTCGCCGCTACTGGGGGAATCGAGGTTTCTTTATTTTCCTCCAGGTACTTAGATGTTTCAGTTCNCTGGGTTCCCTCCTCATGACCTATGTATTCAGTCATGGGTAGTGGGGGATCGCCCCACTGGGTTTCCCCATTCGGAGATCCTCGGATCTACGCTTGCTTCCAGCTTCCCGAGGCTTATCGCAGGTAGCCACGTCCTTCATCGGTTCGACTGCCAAGGCATCCACCGTGTGCCCTTAGTAACTTGACCCATTTCTTGCATTTTCATTTTGATGTGTATGAGCAGACACGCGATTCAGGTTTAAAAAAACCCAATTCGCAGCTCGTTCGATTTCTCGTCCCTTACGGGAACAAGTGCTCGTTCGAGCCCTGATGTCTTGCCTTCTATTCGCCTGTCAATGTTCTCGCCGGTCTTTCGAGCGGCAAAGGTAAGAGTACACCTTGGTCGCGAACCTTGTCAAGCGTGGTCTCTGCCGACGAGCGGAATCGTGGGGGCGAAAAGCAGGAAAGCCCGGTGGCTGCGGCCTCGGCGGCGGGCAGGGATCGGCGACGTTCCTCGGCGAGGCAGTCGCTACCGTCCTCGAAACTCGGACTCGGCGCCACTCCGCCGTCTGCGATTGCGCGTGTAGCACGGGATCGAGCAGCGCTTGACACCGACGATCCACGCTTCGAATCGCGGTGAGCAGCGCCGAAATGCGCGAAGTCCGTAAGCGCTTACGCACAGCGGCCGACCTGCGTCGTCGGTCATAAAGTTATCGTCTACAACGCCGATTCGCTCACTCGATTGACATTGCCCGCACCCTTGTCTATCCTGCAGCTACCAGCACTCGTAAGCGCTTACAGCCGCTTCAGCCAACCGGCTCGGCAGCCAAGCGCGGCAGGGAGGCAGGAGTGCGGATCGCTCGCGATAAGGCCGCCGCACCCAACCAGGGCGCCGGTGAACGCGCTAACGAACGCGCCACCATCCAACAGGTGGCTGAGCACGCAGGCGTCAGCATCGGAACCGTGTCGCGCGTCCTCAATCGCCGCCCAGGCGTCAGCCCCACCACCATGCGGCGCGTTCAGGCGAGCATCGCTCACCTCTCGTACAGGCCAGATCACGCCGCGCGCACGCTCTCCAAGGCGCCACTGCACATCGGTCTGAGCCTCGCTGCCGACACGCGGCGCCTCACCCCGTTCTTCATGCTCTTCCTCGAGCACCTCATCGGCCGACTGCAGCGCGAAGGCTTCCGCTTCGAGGAAGTGCCCGCCCGCAGCGACGGCCTGCCCGCCTGGCTCCCTAACGGAGTCATCCTTCACGGCGCACACGAGGACGACCCCCGCCTCAGGTACTTGGAAAGCCAAGGCGTGCCGTTCGTGCTCGTCGGCCGCTCCGCGGGCGCGCGTTGGGTAGCGCCAGACGATCACGCAGGCGGACTCCACGCAACACGCCACCTCCTCGCGCTCGGGCACGAAGAGATCCTCCACCTCGGCGGACTGATGAGCCACCAAGCATTCCAGGACCGCTACGGCGGCTACTTGGAGGCCTTGGCGGAGGCAGGCATCGCCCCCAAGCGCGAGTGGCTGCTAGACGGCTCGTTCACCATCCTCGGGGGGTACAGGGTCGTTCGGCGCGCGTTCGAGGGGGGCTGCCGCTGCAGNGCCATCTTCGCGGCGTCTGACGAGATGGCCCTAGGCGCCATCGCCGCCCTAGAGGACCTCGGGCTGAGGGTGCCGCTCGACGTCTCGGTCGTCGGCTTCGACGATCTACCAGAGATCTCTAACGGCCTCAACGTTCCCGAGGGCCTCACTACCGTGCGCCAAGACATCGCGCACATCGCCGACACCGCCGTCACGCTCCTCGTCGAGGGGTTGCAAGGACTGCCCGTGAGAAGCGAGACGGTTCCCATTCAACTCGTCGCCCGCGGCACCACCGCGAGGAGGAGGGAGTGAGTCGCCAGGAGTGAATCGCCGCGAAGCGCACACCAGCGAGCGCCCAACAGCGGGCATGAAAGCTGACGTGCGAAGACCGAACGTCCCGCCACCAGCGGGCAAGCATCGGGCACGACCCGGAGGAACCATGAGACGATTAGTGACGGCACTACTGGCGACGCTGTTCGCCTTCAGTTGGGCGAACGCCCAGACCATAGTCCGCGTACAAGGCTACGGCGGCCAAGACCCGGCCATCGTGCAACGCCTCATCGACGAGGTCATCGGCAAGGGGCTCGCCGATCAAGGCATCACCATCAAGTACGAGCCCATCGAGACCGACTACAACACGGTGCTTGTCAACTCGCTCTCGGCAGGCACGGCGGGCGACGTGTTCTACGTGCCAGGCGAGGTGGCCCCNGGCTTNATCGCCACCGGCAAGCTCCTCCCGCTCGAGGGCCTGGTCGATACGAGCGCGTTCATCGACACCCTCAACGCCGTCTTCACGCAGGACGGCCACGTTTACGGCATCGCCAAGGACTTCAACACCCTCGCCGTCTTCTACAACAAGGACATGTTCGACGCCGCCGGCGCCGANTACCCGAACGCAGACGACGACTGGACCAGCTTCGAGGCCAAGCTCACCAAGGTAGCGGCCCTCAAGCCGGACACTTACGGGGCCTGCATCGCCGCCGATACGGCGCGACTCGGAGCCTTCGCGTTCGCCAACGGCTGGACGACCTTCACCGCGGACGGTGGCGCCGACATCACGTCACCAGCGTTCGCAGACGCGTTCGACTTCTATAGCGGGCTCGTAACCAAAGGCATCGCGGTGCAGCCAGCTGACGTCGGGGCGGGCTGGCCAGGCGACTGCCTCGCACGCGAGCAGGCCGCCGTTGCCATAGAGGGCGCCTGGATCCTCGGCTTCCTCCGCGACAACGCCCCCAACCTGCAGTACGGCGCATCGTTCCTGCCCAAGTCGCCCAAGACGGGCGAGAGCGGCAACTTCATCTACACGGTGGCCTGGGCCATCAACGCCGACACCAAGGTGCAAGACGCCGCGGTCAAGGTCTTAGACGCCCTCACGAGCCCGGAAGCGCAGCAGTTCATCCTCGAGCAGGGCCTCGCCATCCCAAGCCGTAAGGCGCTATCCGACAACGACTACTTCAAGCAGGACACCGCAGAGGCGCAAGCGAACAAGATCGTGTTCGAGGGCGCATCTCACGGCAACGTCTACGGTTTCCAGTTCGGCAAGGTGGGCACCGACTACATGTCGCCCATCAACAACGCACTCACGGCCGTCATGACGGGGGCATCCGATTCCGCAGCGGCGCTCAAACAGGCCCAGACGGACCTGAACGCGCTCCTTACGCGCTAGCCCTAGCGGCATGACCGTGAACCGGGGGAGGCGCCACGGCGCCTCCCCACCACGGCGAGGGGAGAACCACCGTGCGTGCGAGAGGCCGCGAGTTCCTGCCGGCGCTCATGTTCCTGCTACCGTTCCTGCTCGTCCTCGCCGTCTTCTTCGTCTACGCGGGCGTGCGGGCCGTCTACTTCTCGTTCACCGACTACGACCTGTTCAACGCCCCGCAGTGGGTTGGCCTCGCCAACTACCGCGCCCTGTTCTCAGACGACCGCTTCTTGACGGCGCTGCGCAACTCCCTGCTGTTCGCCGCGATCGTGACCACGTTCCAGACGATCGGCGCGCTGCTTAGCGCCTCAGCCGTGAACCGGCGCGTACGCGGCATGACGTTCTTCCGCTCCGCGTTCTACATGCCAGCCGTAACGAGCAGCGTGGTCATCACCCTTATCTTCCTGTGGCTCTTCCAACGCCTCGGCGGGATCAACTACCTGATCACCGCGGTGTCCCGCAACGCCCCTATCATCCTCACGTTCGTGATCGTCATGGTCCTAGCTCAAGGCCTCCAGGTCGTGGTGGAGCGCTGGCGCCTGCGGCGGCGGCTGCGCGGCGCGGGCCAGCAGCGCACGGTGAGCCTCCTCGACCCTGCCCTCCTCGCCGTGGCGCTAGTCGCGGCGATCATCGTCACCACGGCCCTCGCCCTCCTCGGCTACCTCGCCCCGCGCGAGGTCCAGAACGTGGCCATCAACTGGCTGCAGACGCGGCAGGAAGTGCCTGCTAGCTTCCCGTTCTGGCTGCGCGTGCCGCTGCCGCTCGCGGCGATCATGTTCCAGAACATCTTCACCACCATCCCTACTTACATGCTGATGTTCCTCGCCGCCATGCAGGACGTGCCGCGCTCGCAGTACGAAGCCGCCGCCCTCGACGGCGCCAACTCCGTTCAGCAGTTCTTCTACGTCACCGTGCCAGCACTTCAGCCAGTGACGTTCCTCGTCGTCACCCTCGGCCTCATCGGCACGTTGCAGATGTTCGACCAGGTCGCCATCTTCGGAAGTTCGGTGCCGCTGCAGAGCGTCATCACGCTCGCGTACTTCGTCTACAACCGCATGTTCCCTGGCGCGCAACTGCCGGAGGTCGGGTTCGCTTCAGCCGCGGCCATGTTCCTGGCGCTACTGACGCTCATCATCGTCACGCTGCAACGGACCGTCTTGCGAGCCGAGGGGGAGCGATGAGCGCCAGCGCCGCCATGCGGCAGGAGCGCGAGCGCTGGGAGGCGCAGCGGCGCTGGGCGCGCGCCGGCTTCGCGTACCTGCTCCTCATCCTCTTCTCGCTCCTCTTCCTTGGCCCCCTACTGTTCGCGGCGTTGTCCAGCGTCAAGACCGACCCGCTCGGGTACCCGCCGACGCTGCTAAGCCCGCAGCTCGCCCCAGCCAACTGGGCGGCGGCCGCCAAGCTGGGGCGCGAGGGCGCCAAGGCGCCGCTGTGGGGCGGTTTCGCTCCCGGCGCGAACGTCAACGTCGAACTCACCTACTTCGTCCCGCAAGGCACTGACGCCGCCGCGCCGACGGCTACGGTCCCGCGGCGGCGGCCGGGCGGCGGTCTCGGCGCCGTGCAGCAGATCGACTACGCGGCCGACTACGCCGTGGTGGCGCCGGTCGTCGAGGTGGGGCGGCGCGCTGGCGTGCACGGCGCAGACGCCCAAGCCGGCGAGTTCGTCACCTACCGCGTGACCGTCACCTATCCGGGCGCCGGGCCCAAAGTCGACCGCCTGCCACTTGACGTCGAGTCCGCCTCACGCGCCATCGAGTTCGTTAGCAGCACGCTGCCGCCGACCAGGCTCGAGCGCCTAGGCCTGGTGGCCTCCTTCCAGGCCGTAACNCCNGGCGCCCTCGGTTACCTCCTCGGCAACTACCGCCGCGTGTTCACGGANGCGCGCAGCGTGACCACCGGCGACAGCCTCTTCATGCGCTGGACCTGGAACACGTTCGTGTACGCCTTCTTCAGGGTCGTCGTAACGCTCTTCATAGCCACCACCGCTGGTTACGCCCTCGCGCGCCTGCGCTTCCCTGGCCGCAACCTGATGTTCCTGCTAGTCCTCTTCGCGCAGATGGTGCCGATGCAGGTCCTGTTCATCAGCAACTACCTCGTGCTGCGCGACGGCATCTGGGGCCTGTCCTCCCTCTGGGGGCAAGCCACGCTGCTCAACAGCCTCCCCGGGCTCCTCTTCGTCACGGCCCTCAACGCCGGCCCCGTGTTCATCATGAAGCAGTTCTTCGAGTCCATCCCGCGCGAGGTGGAGGAGTCGGCCATGATGGACGGCGCCAGCTACTGGTCGCGCTTCTCGCGCGTCGTGCTACCGATGGCGCGCCCCGCCCTCGGCGCGTTGATAATCCTGTCGTTCCAGGGCGCATGGAACGACTTCTTCTGGCCGCTCGTAGTGTTGACAACGCCGGAGGACATCAAGACGCTGCCCATCGGCCTGCTCACGTTCCGCAACGTCTACGGCAACAGTGGCGACTGGGGACTGATCCTGGCGGGCGCCATCCTCAGCGCCCTGCCCGTAATCGTGCTCTTCATCGTGTTCCAGCGCTACTTCATGGAGGGCGTCACCTACGGAGGCGGCAAGGAATGACACTCACCGAGATCGCATCGGTCGACTTCACCAAGAACCTCGTCCTGAAGGAGAACTACACCTTCTTGGTAGCTGACGAGGTGGCGGAGATCGGCGGCGGGGAACGCGGGCTCTACAGCCGCGACACGCGCTACCTCTCGCGCTACATGTGGCGCTTCGACCGGCCGGCCCAGCAGCTCCTCAACCATTCACCTCGCCCAGATCAACTCAACCAGCATTTGGCGATCATCGAGGGCCCTACTCAGGTCCTCTCCTTGCAACGCCGGCTTAGCGTGGCGGCGGCGCGGCTGGACGACGCCATCGTCGTCACCAACGACTCGCTCGAGCCGCAGCAGCTCGAGCTGCGGCTGGAGTTCGCCGCCGACTTCGCCGACCTGTTTCAGGCGCGCGGGTGGCATGAACGCCCCGCGTCCCCTGTGACGCACGCCCTAGCGGCGGAGGCGAACAGCGTGCGCATCGACCACGTCGCGAGCGACGGGCTCGAGCAGGGGATCAGCCTGACGTTCACGCCCACACCGGCGGAGCTAACGAGTAACGGCGCCACTTACCGCGTGGCGCTCGCGCCAGGCGCGACCACCGAGATCAAGGTGAGCGCGGCCCTCCACGACCCCCTTGAGGACTCCCCGCCCGGCTTGCCTTACGACGAGTGGCTCAAGGGCTTCCCACCTCACCAGCGGGCTAGTCAAGCGGCGGTGCTGCGCCGCGCCGAACTCGACCTGCGCGCGTTGCTGCTCTTCTCAGCGGCCGGGCCGTTGCCCGCCGCAGGCATCCCGTGGTTCGTGACCGCGTTCGGCCGCGACTCGCTGCTAACGGCCCTGATGCTCCTGCCGCACCATCCGGCCGTCGCGAAAGGCACGTTGCGTTACCTCGCGGCCAGACAGGGCAAGGTGCGCGACGCCGGACGCGCTGAGGCGCCAGGGAAGATCCTGCATGAGGTGCGGCAGGGCGAGTTGGCCCGCACAGGCAAGGTGCCGTTCGGCCGCTATTACGGCACCATCGACGCCACGCTCCTCTTCATGATCCTCCTGGAGCGCACCTTCGCGGTCGAGCAGGACCCGGCGCTGCTGCTCGAGCTGGCGCCTAACCTAGACGCCGCGCTCGGCTGGCTCGACCACGAAGCCGACCTCGACGGCGACGGTTTCGTCGAGTTCGCTGGCTCCAAGCCAGGAGAGGGCCTCACGGTTCAGTCATGGAAGGACTCGCATGACGCCCTCAGCCACGCCGATGGACGCCTGGCTAGCGGCGCGGTAGCCGTCTCCGAGGTGCAGGGGTACGCATACGCGGCCCTCATGGCGGCGGCGACGTGCTTGCGGGTGCTCGGCCGCGAACCCGAGGCCGCGCGCTTGGCTGAACGCGCGCGCGTCTTCAAACAGCAGGTTCCACGAGACGTTCTGGGTGCCTTGGCTAGGTAGTTACGCCCTGGCGCTCGATCACGACAAGCGTCCACTTGAGGTGCTGGCGTCCGACGCCGGCCAGCTCCTATGGAGCGGCATCGTGCCGGACGAAGTAGCTCCAACCCTGGCGGCGACCCTCATGAGCGACCGGCTCTTCTCGGGCTGGGGCATCCGCACCCTGGCCAGCGGCGAGCTGCGCTACAACCCACTGAGCTACCACAACGGCTCCGTGGCCGCACGACACCGCGCTGATAGCGGCAGGCTTGAAACGCTACGGCTTCGATGCCGAAGCTGACCGCTTGCGCGACGCGCTCTTCGACTTGGCCGCCAGCCAGCCCGACCTGCGTCCCCCCGAGCTCGTCGCCGGCTACCAACGTTCCGACTCGCCACCGATCCCTTACCCGGCCGCATGTCGACCCCAAGCCTGGTCGTCAGCCGCCCTTGTCTACCTGGCCGACTGGGGTTAGGCGCCGGCCCGGCAGCGGCCGCGGCGGCGCAGGGCGGTAGCATGAGCACCGTGGTCATCGACTTGAACGCTGACGTTGGCGAGGGGTTCGGCGAGTGGCGCGGCGCAGGCAGCGACGGTCCACTGCTTGACGTGGTCACTTCAGCCAACGTCGCGTGCGGCTTTCACGCTGGCGATCCGAGCATCATGCGCGCTACCGTCGCCGCCTGCGCCCTTGCTGGCGTTGCCGTCGGCGCGCACCCGTCCTACCCCGACGTGCGCGGCTTCGGCCGCGTGCCGATGCTCCTGCCGTCAGAGCGCGTCATCGATGACGTCATCTATCAAGTCGGCGCCCTGCAGGCCGTGGCGCGCTTGCTCGGCACGCGCGTAACGCACGTCAAGCCGCACGGCGCCATGTACGGGGCTGTGGCGGCGGACCCGGCGCTTGCGCTCGGCCTCGCCATGGCACTGGCTAGCCTGGACCCCCGCTTACGCCTCGTGCTGCCAGCCGGCTCGGCCGCCACCTCGGCCTTGGCGGGCGCGGGGCACGCGTTCCTCAGAGAGGGCTTCGCGGACCGCGCGTACCTCGCGGGCGGGCAACTCGCACCCCGCAGGCGCGCGGGCGCAGTCCTCGAGGACGTTGCCGCCACGACGGCTCAGGCCATGGCGCTGGCGACCGGCAGCCCGTTCCTCACGAGCGACGGCACCACGTTGGAGTTGCAGGTCGACACCATCTGCTTCCACTCGGACACGCCCAGAGCAGCCGAGCTTGCAGGGGCCGCACGCAGGCAGTTGACCGCTGCCGGCATCCAGGTGCGGGCGCCGAGCTGAGCATGCGCATCGTGCGGGCGGGTCCTAACGCGCGCTACCTAGCGTTCGACGAGACCCCGACCCCGCAGCTCTCGCGGCGGCTGACGGCCGCGGCCGCCGCGATCAGGGCGGTGCTGCCTGGCAAGGGCTGCGACGTCGTACCGGGCCATTCCGACATCCTGGTCGAGGGTCGCCTAGCGAACGCAGAAGCGCAACTCCTTGCCGCCGCCGCCGGCGCCGCGGGCTCCGAGCCGACGCCAAAGCAGTTCGAGGTACCGGTCGTCTACGGCGCTCAGGCGGACGCTGACGCGCTGACCGAGCGTCTTGGCCTCACATGGCCAGAGATCGTGGCGCTGCATCGCGCCCCCAGCTACTCCGTTGCGTACCTTGGCTTCACGCCGGGTTTCCCTTACCTGCACGGCCTCGACCCGCGCCTTGCCACACCGCGCCGCGAGCGCCCACGGCTCGACGTGCCTGCCGGCGCCGTCGCCATCGCTGGCGGCCAGGCCGGCGTGTACCCCAGCGCCGGCCCTGGCGGTTGGTGGGTGCTCGGCAGGACGGCGTTCAGGTTGTTCGACCCTAACCGCTCCGAGCCGACGACCCTGAGCGCCGGTGATGAGTTGCGTTTCGTGCCAGCCAAGCTCCTGCCGCCCAGCAACCCGACGGCGCCGCCACGCCAGCACCTAACCGACCCGCTGCAGCGCGAAGCGCTCCTAAGCGTCCTAGAGGTCTGGCCGACATCTGCTTCCCTTCAGGGGCGACCGCGGCCAGGGGTCGGCCGCTACGGCCTGGCGGACGCGGGCGCGCTCGATCAACGGCTGCTCCTCGCCCTCAGCTACGTGGTCGGCGCACCCCTGACGCATGCCAGTCTTGAGTTCACCGTGCCACACGCCCGCCTGCGAGCCGAACGCACCACGCTCGCCGTGTTCGGCGGGGCGGCGGCGGCGCGCCTCGCTGGCCGCGAGCTCGAGCCTGGCGCGGTCTTCACTTGGCGGGCGGGAGCGATCCTCGAACTGACGCCCCCGGCCTCTGGGCCGCGGCAACTCGCGGGCGTACCCCTACTCGCTGTGGCCGGGGGGTTGGTGCCGCTAGGCGGCGCAGTAGGCCACCCGCGCCTCGCTAGCGGCGGCTCGACAGACGTGCGCGGACGCGTTGGCGGCTTCGGACGCTGGTTGCGGCCAGGCGACGTGCTGGCCCAGGCCACCCAACCGTCCGGCCCGCCAGCGCAGGGCGCGGCCCTCGGCCACTACTCCCGTGAGTTGGCCCTGCGCCTGCACCCCGGACCGCACCACGAGGTGGCGGCCTTCGCCATGCTGCAAACGCAAGGTTTCGTCGTGAGCGAACGGAGCCGCATGGGCGTGCGCCTCGAGTTCGCGCGCGCTGACATGCAAGTCTCTTGCGCGGTCCCCGCCATCTCCTCGACGGGCATGCCGCTCGGGGCAGTGCAGTTGCCGCCGGACGGCCGCCCCCTAGTGCTGCTCGCCGACCGTGGGCGCACCGGCGGTTACCCCGTCGTTGGCGTCGTAGAGCGCGGCGACCTGGCGGCCCTAGCGCAAGCTCAACCCGGAACCCGCGTTAGCTTCGTAGTGCCGAGCGAGCACTCGACGCCTCGCCCCTAGCACCGCGGCGCGCTTCAGCTGTCGCTGACGGGCCCATCGGCGGCGGTCGCCACTGGTGGAGGCTTAGGGAGCCGTGAGTGACGTTTCCGTGACCTCGGGGCCGGGCTCGACCGTTGGCGCCACGCCTTCGTTCGCTTGGCGCTTGCCGCGCGGGACGGTCCTCTTGTTACGGCCGAACGCTAGCGGCACGTGGTCCTCGTGCATGTGCGCCCCGATCAGGTAGACGTGGTCGCCTGCCTCGAACACGGTGCTCCCGCGTGGCGTAACGAGCTGCCCGCGCCTCAGCACCGCGGCGATCACGACCTCGGGCGGCAAGGCAAGCTCAGCGATGCGCTTCCCGACGGCGCGGTTGTCCGGCCTGAGGAACACGTCGAGGACGGCGGCGCCGTCCGGCGCCTCACCCCCGAGCTCGAGCCGCAACTTAGCCCGCGGAGGCTCGCTCACGGCGAGGCCCAACCAGTGCGCCAGCGGTGACAGCGTGAACCCCTGCAACAACGTTCCGACGATCACGACGACGAACACGATGTTGAAGATGACGTCGGCCCCAGGCACCCTGTGCATGAGCGGCACCATCGCCAAGACGATCGGCACGGCGCCCTTCAGCCCCGCCCAGGTGAGCAGGACCTGCTCCTTGGGGCTGAAGCTGAAGCGCCCACGCGAGAGCCAGCGCAGGACGCCAAGCGTGATGGTCACGGCCAGCGGCCTGGCGATGAACATGGTGGCACCCGTTATCAGTAAGGCCACGCCGAGGATCGGCCCCAACTGCTCGGGGAAGACGAGCAAGCCCATGACCATGAACATCACGAGCTGAGCGCCCCAGGCGGCACCGTCCATGAAGTTGACGATGGCGAGGCGCTGCGCCAGATGGTTGTTGCCGAGCACCAACCCGACGAGATAGATGGCCAAGTAGCCGTTGCCGTGCGCCAACGCGGTTAGGCCGAAGGCGAGTAGGCCGCCGGACAGCGCCAGCATCGGGTAGAGGCCTACGTTGTCTAGCGCGACCTTGTTGACTAGGAGCTGCAGCAGCCAGCCGAACGCGAGGCCGAGAACGGCGCCGATCGCTAGCTCGAGGACGATGTTTCCCGCGATCGCCAAGTAGTTGATGCCTTGGTTCTGCGTGATGGCCTGCGCGAGCGCTAGGGTGAGGAGCACCGCCATCGGGTCGTTCGTGCCTGACTCCGTCTCGAGGGTGCCGCGCAGTCGCTTCGGTAGTCCGCGGCCCTTGAGGGAGCTGAACACGGCGGCAGCGTCGGTGCTCGAGATGACCGCCCCGAGCAGCATGCTCGTCGGGAAGTCGAGGTCGGTGAGGTAGTAGGCCGCCAGCCCGATGAAGATCATGGTGAGCAGCGTCCCGAACGTGGCTAACGCCGAGGCAGGCACGACGGAGACGCGGAAGAGCCGCATGCGCGTGTCGAGCCCACCCGAGTACAGGATGATGGCGAGTGCCACCACNCCGATGTTGTAGCTGAGGGTGAAGTCGTCGAACACGATCCCGAGCGGCCCACTTGAGCCGGCCAGCATGCCGACGCCAACGAACAGCACGAGCGCCGGAACGCCGAACCGTTGGCTCAAGCGGGTGCTGACGATGGCCAAGGTCCCTAAGGCTGCGGCCACTACTATCGCGACTTCCATCGTCCACGATTGTACCTAAGCGCCCTCGTGCGCCTTAGGCGCGGATTATCCCTACGCCAGGCACTAGACTTGAGGGATGAAGTCCGTGGCCCTCATCGCACACGATCAGAAGAAGCCCGACCTCGCGGCGTTCGCCGCGGATCACGCGGCTACCCTCGCGCACTTCCCGCTCATCGCGACAGGCACGACTGGCCGCGTGCTCATGGAGCGCACCAACCTNGACATCGAACGCCTCGCGTCTGGGCCGCTTGGCGGCGACTTGCAGGTGGGTGCGCGCATCACGGACGAGGCGGTGCTCGCCGTCATCTTCTTCCGCGACCCGTTAACGGCGCAACCGCACGAACCCGACATCTCGGCGNTGCTACGCATCTGCGACGTTCATAGCGTCCCGCTTGCCACGAACTTGGCGACGGCCGAGGCCGTCGTAGCGTGGCTGGAAACGCTGCTGGCCAACCCCGCCGAGCTCGACGAGTACGCCGCCATGGAGGGCGAGCACCTGGACGGAGCCACTACCNAATGAACAAGGAGATGATCGAGCGCTTCCTAGCNGAGATGCGTGAGCGGCACGCCGAACAGATCGAGGCCGTTGCGCTGCCAGANGGCACCACGGAGTTCATCGAGGACCTAGTCGCTGCCNACGACGCAGACACCATCGAGTTCATACTCAAGCTCTCGTACCTGATGGGCCTACAGACCGGCTTCTCAGCCGCAGTGGCTGGCGCGTCTGGCCCCGAACCGGTGCCGGGCCGCGGCCCGCTGCAGGCCTAGGTCAAGCGCCGCGTCAAGCTGGCGGCTGCGCCGCTTCCAGCTCCACCTGGTACTCGATGCTCGCCTTGAGGCTGAGGCCGACCGAGCAGTACTTCTCAGTAGCTAGTTGAACGAAGCGCTGGGCGGTGGCCTCGTCGAGGCCAGGCACGTCGAACACGTGCCGCGCGACGATGTGCTCGAACGGGGCGGGGGTGGCGTCCGGGCGCTCGCCGGTCATCTCNATCCGGTAACTGTTGATNGTCAGCTTGCGCTTACCTAGCATGTTGACGANGTCCATGGCGGCGCAGGCGGCCGTCGCGCCTAGCAGGAGCTGCATCGGGCTTGGACCCGTGCGTGCGTGCTTCTCGTTGTCGATCATCACGCGCTGACCTT
>JGI26538J50259_1001070_pt1 | contig 17601 bp, 12 predicted proteins | sample ThiBio_1000_plan_FD_50259 | JGI IMG/M metagenome (IMG submission 50259)
AGCACCAGCACCAACACCAGCACCAGCAGCTGCACCAACAGCCGTAGCACCAACACCAGCACCAGCCGCACCAGCACCAGCACCAGCACCAGCACCACCAGCAGATGCACCTGCGGCAGCACCAGCACCAGCACCAGCACCAGCACCAGCAGTACCGCCGGCGGCACCGCCAGCATCAACAAATGAAAGTGGTGGAGGTGGTGGAGGTAGTAAAAGTAGTAGCACATCAAAATTAAAATACAACTTAACAACGGCAATTCATAATGTGATTACAAGCGCAGGTTTGTTTGGTAACGGGGTCAAAAATTTTTTTAAATATGTAGACAACAACAAAATAATACCAGAACATGTAAAAGATGTAAAAGATGCACCAAAAGAAATACGAGATTTTGTTGAATCTGCCAGTACATTGCGCGATTTATATATGCGCGCTACAGAGAAAGGCCCCGAAGCACGATTATTAGAAGAAAGGCAAAAATATAGAAAGTTAAGAAATAATATAATTGCTAATTTAACAGACGTTTCAAATTATAATGGTGTGACCAATAACACAGAATTACGTAACAGTGTTAATCGAGAAAAATCTTCGGTGTATGAAAAACGAATTGCGGCTGCTGCAAAAGAAGCACAAAGAGCGACCGCTGATGCTGCATCACAAACTGCTGAACTCGCGAATCTTAGAGCAGCAGTTACAGCAGGCGACGATTCTAAAAGAGCAGCTGTTGCTGCTGCATTATCAAGAAGCGAAGAAGACAAAAGAATTGCGGTTAAGAGAGCAACAGACACGTTAAGAGAAAAACTTGACAGAACAAGACAATTACACGATGCAGTGGAAAGTAAATTAGAAACATTAAAAATAACACATAATGCAACTACTGCTGAATTGGAAGCTGCGAGAGCAGCTTTAGTTGCTGCAACAGGTACAGCAACAACTGCAGCAGCTGAAATTGCCGCGCTTAAGGCAGATGGTTCAAAACATGCAGATGAAATAACCAGAAAAGCATCTGAAGTGCAACATGCAATTGAATTACAACGCGCGGCAGAAGGTAGATTGGCTGAATTAGAAAGAAAATATGCTGAAAATGTTGCTTCATTAACATCTGCAACAGATACCGCGACAGCAGCAAAAAAACAAATTGAACAATTACAAATAGCATTAGCAGATTCCAGAGATGCTTTTGAAAGCGAATCGCTTGCTGCTAAAAGAGCTGATGACCGCGTTGCATTTATGAATGCAGAAATTCGTAGACTTACAGATGCTAAAGCAGGATTAGATGTAAAACTAAGAGAGGCTCATGCATCTCTTGAAAAAGAAAAGGCAGCTGCACAAGTTGCACAAGCTACACAAGAAGCAATTCATACAGCAGCGATTAAAGCTGAAAAAGCAAAAGCTACGTCTGACGTTGAGAGGCTAAAACTTTTAGAAAAAAGAGCGCGAGATGAGGCATTTGAAGCAAATACACGACTTGAAACGGTTCAAAGAGAATTAGAAAAACTTATTAACGAATCTGAAGCCATGAAAAAACGTTTTAGCGAAACTTTGCCAAGTGTAACTGCTGAAAGTGTAGAAGCAACCAAACGAGCAGCGGCTGCAGAAGCTGTAGCTGCATCTGCAAGAAGTGAAGCTGACAAGATACGCAGTGAAGCAGCAATGGCGCATGCAGCCGCTGAAACTCGCGTCACATCTGCAGAACAAATCGCAAAAGAAGCAAGAAATGCAGCGGCTGCATCACAGGAGGCAAAATCTGCATCAAATGCTGAACGAGCTAAAGCTGTTGCGCGCGCAGAAGCCGCAGAAGCTGAAGCTGCCGTTGTCAGAAGACAAGCTGCAGAACAAAGCGCAGCTTCAGCTGCTGCAATTGCAGCCGCCGAAGATCGCGCAACATCTGCAGCTAAAGATGCAGATGCAAGAATAGCTGCAGCTGAAATAGCAGCAAGAGCAAGAGTTGCTGCAGTTACAACAGCTTCTGAAACTGCAACCGCTTCAATAACTGCACGTATGGCAGCTGCAAGTGCAGAAGCAGAAAGAGCGGCGGAAGAAGCTAAGACGCTTCGCGCTGAAATAAAAACTGTTAAGGATGAAGCAGATGCTGCAACAGGTGCAGCAAAAGCTGAAGCAAACAGACAAGTCGCTGAAATGCAAATACGATTAAATGCAGCAGAAGCGGCTGTAAGTGCTGCAGCCGCTGATCGAACACATGCTCTTGATGATCTTGAACAATCCAGAGCATCTTTTGAGAAAAACCTTGTTGCAGCAAGAACTGCACAATATAATGCAGTCGCTGCAGCTGAAGCACGCGCTGCACGCGCTGCAGAAGCAGAACGCGTAGCGGCAACCGCTGCAGTACGCGCAGAAAAAGCGGCTACAGATGCAAAACGTGATGCTGAAAGACGTGCGACAGAAGCAGAAGCAAATGAGGCCAGAATTAGAGCCGAAATGGCTGCAGCAGCGGATCGAGCAACAGCAGATGCTGTTGCGCGAGCTGATGCTGCAACCGCTGCACAAGCTGCTGCTGAAGCCGCGCTGACCGCAGCACAAGCAGACGCTAAAGCCAGTGTTGCTGCGGCAAAGATCGCGCAAAAAGCAGCTGTTGATGCAAGTGCAGCAGATGCTGTAACTCGTGCTGCGGCCGTAGAACGAGCAACTGCTGCAGAAGCAGAGGCGCGCGCAGCAACTGAAAGAGCAAATATTGCAGAGGCTGCACGCAATGCTGCACAGGTGGCTGCACGGGAAGCTGCACAGGCAGCTGCAGAAGATATTGCACTTTTAGCTGGCGCACGTGCTAAAGCTGAACGCGAACGTATTGATGCTATCACACGCGCTGACGCTGCGGAAGCTACTGCAGCTGTACAGGTTGCCGCTGCGGCAACTGCACGGGGTGCCGCTGCGGAAGCTGTTGCTGCGCAAACAGCCGCTGCGAAAGCTGTTGCTGCGCAAACAGCCGCTGCGAAAGCTGCACGTAATGCTGCCATAGCGCGTGCAACTGTTGCAGAAGCTGCTGCAACGAGAGCTGAAGGAACTACAGCGGCTGCGCAGGCTGAAGTGGCTGCAGCTGCAGCGCGCGAAGCGGCCGCTGCAGCAAATGCAACGGCTGCGCGTGCATCTGAATTACAAACAATTAAAGCTATTATAGAAGCTGCAGAAAGAGCTGCTGTAGATGCGGATACATATGCAGCAGCAGCAGGATACGTTGCTAATTTTTTTGATGGTAATACACCTGGTGGCAGTACACCAGGTAGTATATTTGATAGTACGATTCGTCGTATACGTGGTGTATTTAGTGCGCCCACATCAGGTGGAGGACGCAGAAAACAAACAGGTGAAAGTGCAGAAGATGTTGCCAAAGCAATTGCGCGGGCAAAAGCTGCTGCTGCAAAATCAAAAACTGCTGCGACAGAAGCACATGCAGCTGCTGCTGCAGCACGTGCTGCAATGACGGCCAATTCGAATCGTGATGAAATTTTTAGATTATCAAAAGAAGCATTTGCTGCCATGCAAAGAGCGTTTAATGCTGCAATAGAAGCAGCAAATGAAAAAGCGAAAATGGCAGAGGATGAAAATAAAAGGTTGCGTGTTGAACCAGGACCGGAAATCCATCTGGCAGATGTCGGAACAATACCAGTATTACGGTATTCTACGTCTTTTATGTCTTCTATTGCTGGGAAGAAATATACATTTATTATGTCAAATGCAGCAGATGCACAACGTGCAGAAAAAGGATTTTCTGATATTTCAGGAACGGATGATTTGAAATTACTTGAGACGTTAGGAATGTTAGCTCCTGCAAAACCATTTCGAATTCACAATTCATTTAAACATTTAATACCTTTGATGCCACAATTTTTCAAAGGACTCCAAAATAATTGTTCCAAACCCCTAAATTTATTAACATTTGCAGAATGTGAAGAAACCGCAATTATTGTTAGACAAGTACTTGAAAGGGTAAATTTGAGTTTACGTGACAGAGCGAAATTTGCTAAAAATGTTGGTGCTGATACTGAAAAAGATATAAATGCCATCGCAGATATCGCCGGAATTCTCGGAAAACTCCCCAAATAAATTAACGATTCTAATTATAAACATGGCAGAATATAGAGGACAAGCTGCAGTAGCTGCAATTCGAAATGCAATTATAGAAGCAGTTATACACCCACCAGGAGGCGCTGCCGCAGCCGCAGCCGCAGCCACTGCCGCAACCGCAGCCGCAGCCACAGCCGCAGCCGCAACCACAGCCACTGCCGCAGCCACTGCCGCAGCCACTGCCGCAGCCACAGCCGCAGCCGCAGCCACAGCCGCAGCCGCAGCCGCAGCCGCCACCGCAACCACAGCCACAGCCGCAGCCACAGCCGCAGCCGCAGCCGCAGCCGCCACCGCAACCACAGCCACAGCCGCAGCTACAGAGGCTGCAGTAAAAATAGTAAATGCAGTCGCAGGCGCAGCCGCAACATTAACAGGCGCAACTCCAAATACAGTGGAAGATGCAATACAAGACGCAAAATCGACTGCAATGCTCGCAGCAATATCAGCCGTAGAACCAACCATAATACAAACCACGTTAATGACACTTCGTATAACACCCCCAAATATAAAAGATATATTAGACATTTTATTAAAAGCAGCAATAGTCGCACAAACTGTTGCACAGAAAGTCATTCCGGCTGGCACTGGCGGCGGTGCTGCTGGCGGTGGTAAATCTGCTGCAGAAAATGCCACGGACAAGGCAGTTTCTGAGGTTACAGCTGCAACTACAGCTGCAACTGCAACTGCAGCTACACCTATATCCGTTGTTAATATGCTTACTGATATAATTAATGGATACAATACCTTTGCTGCACAAGCTGCAGGTGCTACACCAGCTGCAGGTGCTACACCAACTTTAGGCCCTATGGGCAACGCTATTCACAAGACTTTAAATGCGATACTTATGGTGAAACGTGCTATTGTTTCTAATAATGTGAATGGGCAAGCGATTGATGCAATAAATGTTGCTGTACATGCTATAATTGCATATTTTATATATACATATGTGCTTAATGGTTATTACACTAGTTTTGCACTTGGTAATATTATAAATGACATAACAACCAAAATCACAGATATTATCGAGCATCTTGCTGTTATTGCTACAGTAGGAACTAGTCTAAATCATCCGCAAATTCTGGAAAATGCTATGCGTGATATTTCCAATGCTATTAAAGATACCACAGATAATGCTGTAGGTGGTGCTGCAGGCGGCGCAGGTAGTACTGCAGGTGGCGCAGGTAGTACTGCAGGTGGCGCAGGTAGTGCTGCAGGTGACACATATGTGAAGCTTAATGCAATAAAACTATCGATTAATAATATATTAGCCACAGCGAAAACAGCGGAAACAGCGGCATCGACGGCAAGTGGCGCTGCACTAGCACCAGCACCAGCACCAGCACCAGCACCAGCACCAGCACCAGCACCAGCACCAGCACCAGCACCAGCACCAGCACCAGCACCAGCACCAGCACCAGCACCGTCAGCGAGCGCGACCGGCAACCCGTTTGGTGCGGCGCCAGCACCAGCCGTAACAGCGCCAGCACCACCAAGCCACAGTGATACACCAGATATAGTTAACAGCCGTATTTTATCGGAAGGATTTGGTAATACTCTTTTAAAATACGCAGAATCAGCTGCTTCAACAACTGATGATTATACCACCGTTTTAGCACAACTGTTAGATAAGATTGGCATGCGCGATAGTTTACATATACAAGATGCATTAAAAGATTTTTCAAAAAATCCAAAGAACACATCTCATGTTTTCTATCGAAATATGAAAACTGCTTTAGAACGCGCGAAAACAACTGGAAATCCACCAGATGCAAACGCCTTTAATTTTACATTACAAGCCAAAAATTTCGGTACCTTAGGGTAAATGGAAACATTAACATTTCTTAAAATCAAATATGCGCTCTATTCAACCCTTGTATATTATATTATATCAAATCCCGAAACATTCAAGCTCACACAATTGATTTTAGGCAATTATATTACACTTGTTATTAATGATATTCCGACACCATATGGAATCTTTTTACATACTGGACTATTTTTCCTTAGTATATTAGGATTGATGCTTTTGCCGAGAGATTCACAGAATTAACTTGTTCCTGTATGATAAAACATGTCGTATGGTGCAACACCTGTCTTGCGAATATCTGGAAATAACATAACAAAAGATGATAAAGCCATATTAAAGAAATATGGCATAACGCATGATGGTAAATATTCAGAGAAAACAGAAGGATTTCTTGATCAATATACAGCATTAAGCCAATGGACCAGCACAACAGCACCTAAAAAACCGGACGATTTCACTAAGATTCGCGAAGCAATCGGTGAAATTGCGATGAGAACTATTGCACGTGCTAAAAGCGCTGCAGCTGCTGCATCTACAGAAATACCTAACCCATTTTCCATTTATACACCTGTAAATGTATGTGAAAAAAATAAACGTATTTTAGAAGATATTACTGGATTATCACACCTTGGGATTGTTCTTGATATTAATACAATAAATTGTTCAGGTTCACAGGCAAGTAATTCAAGTGATTCAATTGAATCGATTTTGAATGAATTGTACAACATATTAAATTCCCAAAAAGATATTTTCACAATATTAAATGAATTATACAATATTGTTAATCCACCAATTGAAAAAATTCTTGATGAACTATATGAACTATATGAACCACATGAAATAATAATTCAACACAACCTACAATTTGTACAACCACAAACTACATCAGTCACAGTACCACTAGTTGCACCACTAGGCGCATCACCGGGCAGAGGCAGAGGTGGACCAGGCAGAGGTGGACCAGGCAGAGGTGGACCAGGCAGAGGTGGACCAGGCAGAGGTGGACCAAGTGGTACCACACCATGATGTTTGCAGACAAATTGAAACTAAATTCCAGCTCACCATAAACATGTTATAACATGCCAATTACATCCCTTGTACATTACGAAACTGAAACCGATGGAGTCATTCAAGGATTCAAGGTTGATGCCGTTCTTGTTGATAAAACAACAGCATTTCAACGTGCACGTGTTTATCAAACGCCTGCGTTTGGTAAAGTTCTTGTTCTTGATGACGAAACACAATCTGCTCAATCCGATGAAGCAATATATCATGAAACTCTTGTGCATCCAGTGTTCATGATCCATCCTGCACCAACTAATGTGCTTATTATTGGCGGAGGTGAAGGTGCAACTGCTCGCGAAGTGCTGCGGTATCCGTCTGTAAAAAATGTAATTATGTTAGACATTGATGCCGAATTAATGGAAATCTGCAAGGAACATCTACCGGAATGGGCAGGACCAGCCGTTTGGTCTGATCCGCGTTTACATGTTCATGCAATAGATGCATTTACATGGCTGGAAACGCATCTTGAAGCATTTGATATTGTTATAATGGATTTATGTGATCCAGATCCAGCAACACCAGACAATCAAATTAATCGATTTTATACTAAAGAATTCATCGAAACGCTGTTTAGCAAACATATACGCGCAGGTGGCCTACTTGTTGCACAAATTGGTGATTATACCGCTCTTCCTGAAGTTTCTGCTGTATTTAGAGAAGCAACAGGAGTAGTTCACAACTATGTTCAATATATTCCATCGTTTACATCACAATGGGGGTTTGTACTTGCTGGTACACCCTTAAAATCTGCATCTGCAGCATTCGCGCGTTTACCAACTGGTTTGAAGTTTATAAATCCAGGAAAACTTGCGGGTATTTTCTCTCACAGTGAATAAATGGCTGCAATTCAGCGTCGAGCCCCTTTGCCGCCAACTGCCCAATATATCTCATTAAAAGCGTTTAATGGTTCTCTATATGACTATACCGTTAACGCAATCACGCGTGTTGGTACTCTTACTGCTTCAACAGTCTCTGCTGCAAACGCGGCTAAACTTGTTATTCTGCGCGACGGGGGGTATCATCCTTCTTCCGGGAATTAACAGCGGCGTCACTGTTCGCATGATTTTTGTTCGTTTTACGGGTGCAAGCGATGGCACAATGTATTCTGGATACATCGATCCTTTAACTCCAGATGTTTTTAGTCTATATGATCCATACGGTTCAATCGTTGTTAACCCACCAGTTGAAGACCGTTATACATCCGGTGAGTATACAACTGGTCTCATTAAAGGGCTTGCTGGTCTTGAAATCTCTGGTGGTGGCGATATTTCAGGCGGGATGGATATTTCTGGCGCTGTAAACATAAATCTTGATAGTGGAGCTGCCACAAATATTTATGGTACGGCGATAGACCTTTCAGCCGCATCAATTGATGTGTCTGGAGCTATTAGTGTAAATATGGATGCAACACATTCGGTACATTTGCATGGATCTGCAATTGATATATCTGCTGCAACCGTCGATGTATCTGGCACAGTAAGCATCAATACTGATCGTACACATGTAACTAATGTATATGGTTCAACTGTTAATGTTATAGCAACAACACTTGTTGATATTTCTGCAACTACCATTGATATTTCTGGCACAGTTGATATTTCTGGTAGTGTGACAAATACAGGTGATATAACAACGTCGGGTCGTGTGTACCAACAGGCTGGCAATACAGGCCTAACAACATATATTCTCGTTCCAGTTGGCAGTATTTTTCCGTATGTAGCAGGTACTGCACCTACTGGATATGTTTTATGTATTGGTTCCGCAATAAATCGCACAACATATGCAGATTTGTTTGCAGTTATTGGAACAACGTTTGGTGTTGGTGATGGTTCAACAACATTTAATGTTCCTGATTTACGTGGTCGTATGATTGTTGCGCAAAATGCTGGAAGTTTTACATCAATTGGTGGAACCGGTGGCGCTGAAACAATTACATTAACAACGAATGAACTGCCAGCACATACACATACAGGTACAACATCATCTGATGGTTTACACAACCACGGTGGAGTAACTGGAGATACTGGGAGTGCGCCAGAATCAGAAACGGTTGCATTTGGTTCAGGTGCAATTGTGGCAGGGTCTTCGACACATAACCATACAATTGCATCAGATGGCGCACATACTCATACTTTCACAACAGATTCAACTGGTAGCGGTAATGCTTACAATAATATGAATCCTTATTTTGTATTGACATATATCATTAAATATTAGGTGATGTAGCCCAATCAGCCACCTTGCAGAAAACAAAAAATCGCTGCTGTGTACATATTAAGTTTTTCATAAGTTTATGTATAAAAATTCATGCATGATTGCCGGAAACATTTTACATTGGCGCCCTATAAATCTTATACATTTTCATTATTTCAAGTTCTTTGCGTTCGAGGCTGGTTGTTAGACCACACCAATCTCCCGCACTTGCCCATGGTAACCATATTGTTATTTCACTCGCAATTTCTGGATCAACAGCGAGACATGCATCAAAGAATACATGCCATTCAGATGGCAACCAAATGCGTGGAATTACAAGATTTCCTTTTGTAATCAAATCTCCTGTTTTACCAACATTTTCTGAAGTAATTTCGACACCCATTGGGTCACTTGGTGTAATAACGGGTTTTTGAAGGGAAGTTGTTGCTGCAATACTTAATGTAGATGCAATACTTAATGTAGATGCAACTGCATGCATTGGCATTCTAATCGCCGCGAATTTATGTAAATGTCGGAGAATAAACGCCATCTTTACAAGCCACAATGCGATATGTATATGTTTCAATATTTATAATGTAATTTTAACGGGGAACATGACAAGTACGTTGAGAGTATCACCAAAAGCGCCCACCATTAACTATACAGCAAATCAGGCATTTAATGGGCAAGTTTATAGTTATTCATATGAATTCGCAAGAGGTACTGGCACTCTGACACCCGTGCTTGTTTCGGCAACCAATGCATCTGCTGGCGTGACTCTACGCGATACGGGTCGTACGTTGCATCCAGCACGAAACGTTGGCGTGTCTGTTCCTATGGTATCGGTTTCATTTGTAGGTGCACAAGATGGTCAAGTATACACGGGATACATTAATCCTCTTGACGCGTTATTTTTTACAATAACGGATGCAATTCCAATTGTTAGACCAGTTATTACAAATTCACGAAAAAAATGTCGTTCTTGTGGTGGCGGCGAATAAAATCACACATATGTTACAAATACTGCGTTTTAAATGTCAAGTATCTTGAGAACTGCACCTGCGAAGTCAACCGTTGAATATTTTTCAATTGTTGCGTTCAACACTGCAGTATACAGCTATTCATACAACTACCGTACTAAAGTCGGTACTCTGTTAGCTATTACTGTCACATCTGCTAACGCAGCCGCCGGTGTTATTCTTCGTACTACTGGTCGCACTCTGCATCCAGACCGCAACAATGGTGTGACTGTTCCAATGGTTTCAGTTTCATTCATTGGTGCATCAGATGGTCTAATCTACACTGGTTACATTGACCCCGCAGACCCAACTCTATTTGCCCTCTATTCTGAACATGCAATTGGCATAAATGGTGCGTTAATGGTGCGTGGTGGTGCTCATATCTCTAGCGGTCTTGCCGTATTAGGTGATATTACAATATTTGGTCGCTTATATCAACAGGCTGGCTTGAGTCCTCCATATTTGCTTGTACCAGTTGGTTGTGTTTTCCCATACTTCTCAACAACTCCTCCTCGCGGTTATCTCTATTGCGACGGTTCTGGATACGATGTCACCCTGTATGCTGACTTATCTAATGCCATTGGATACACATTTGGTGGTAGTGGTTCAACATTCAATGTGCCAGATTTACGTGGTCGCACTATTTTCGGTGTAAACGGCACATCATTTGCTGCAATTGCAGATGTAAGTGGTGCTGAAACGCATACGCTTGTTGAAGCAAACGTACCAGCGCATACCCACACTGTTCCTCTTGTTACAAATACTAATGTGCAATCTAGTACTGGTACACAGGTTGCATCATATAATGTGGGTGGAACACTTGCAACAAGTACTGGTTCCGGCACTGGCACAGCATTCAACATTATTAACCCTTGTTTGGTGCTTGCATATATTATTAAATATTAAGCGAGCATTTTCAGTAATGCGCTAATTTCCCCTTTAATTCGCCTTTATAATTATTCCACCATGTAAATAGTCGTTGTTTATAGTTTTGCAATGCTGCATCACGAAGATTCATCATTATTGGCGCAGCATCTTCCCAGGCATTAACAACAATAAGCGGATGTCCATCGCCAAGTAATCCATTGAAATAGTTGTATGGTTGATTTTTCGTTGGTGAGAAAACAATTGGCACCGAACCACATTCCAATGCTTCCCATATTCTGAAACAATCAACATTCCAATTGCCTGTCATACATGGTGTAAATGTTCCGCTTTGCAAAAACGCGCGGTATTCATCAACCGTCAAACAATTCGCGGCTTTCCATCCGGCAGTACAATGCATTTTATATGGGCCAGCCTCTGTAAGTGTTGATAATACGGCGGCACGCCCTGATTTGTTTGGGTCACCTGCAAATGTCCATAAATATGGTTGCATTGCAGTGCTAACGCGCTCACTGCCAAACATACCTTTTTTGTATCCAAGTGGAATTGTTAATACATTTCCAGGTAGCCCTGGACGCCAATAGTTTCGCACAACATGTTTGCATCCTGGCAAGGCGTATACATCAAGTGCATCCCGTTCCCATTCATCTGATGTATGTAGTAATGTAAATTGTTTACCAGCATCAGATGCAAATTTAACCCATCGCCATGTTTCTGGCATATATCCTGCAACAATAAACACAGCGTGGTCGGCTGCCCTAATTGCATCTTCGGTTGGTACCATCCATGTAGCAGTCGATAACCATGGCATTAATTCGCAAAACCAATCGTATTCCCATTCAAGAACAGCTTCACGCGCACCCGTGAAAAACACGGTTGTTTCGGCCATTTCAACAATAGGTGCAGTATCAGTGTTAACTGCATCCCATTTCACTGGTGCGCAAACCGGCGGACGCTGTTTGCAACCTTCGGTCACATAAGCTTCGCCATCATCTGTCCAATCCATCACATCAAACAGGGGATTTTCAACAATTGTTAATTCACAATCACGAATAAGCGCGTCAACAACCTTACATAATCCAAATCTACCAACATATTCAAGTAGTTTCTGGATTGCTGTCATTGAAATTACGTATGCTCCTGCACGTTGTGAACCTGATAACATCAACACATCACATGGTGGAAGCATTGCGAGAGCATCTTTCCAACCGGCATGCGGGACGCAATCATCTTCAACAATTAAAAATTTTGTGCAATGTTCAGATTGCGCAAGTTTGCGCCAAAGACAATAATGTTTCCATGTGCGGTCAACTGTTGCACGTTTCCATCCAAAATTATTTCGAAGAAATCCCAGACGTTTTTCTGGTGTAAGTGCAGTTGTATCTGAGAATCCATAAATATTTTTAAGGCCTTCACCGGCAGCCCCCTTGAACTTCTTCAATGCTACATCTGATGTAATAATTATGTGAGCTTGATTTACAGCCGCAGTAAATGGAACATATTGAATAATATTTCCACGATGAACATAAAATTCAACATCTGTCAAACGTGCATCTTCATATGAAATATGTGAATAAATAGATGCAATGTTTTGACGCGTTGCCCCAGCTCGCTGTGACAGTATAGATAATATTGACTGATCATGCCTGTGACCGGCGCAAACATCATTATATGGTTTCCACTTATCGCCTTTGATGATGTTAGGATTTTCAGATGCTGCGCGTGCTTTCTTGAACACCTCAACGTGGGGGGATGCAGTATCAATACCAAGAACTCCCGCCCACAACTGGTTTCCGTCTAATTCACTTGGCGTAACATTCATGTTTTTGCAAAACTCAGGATGACACCAATTAATATTTTTCTGCGTGCTGTCGTCGACGAAAAGCGCACCAAATGTTTCAATTGTTGCCCATGGGCCGGATAAGTCTTTTTTCATCGGAATCATACCAGTATCCAAGTAAAGTAGTTGCGTTCTCTCTTCGCATGCCGCAATTTCATCTGCAATTAATCGTAGTTTCCATGCATAATGTTCGGGTGCCATATAATCGGCAAATCCTTCAATTGTTATCGGTGCAAATTTACATATTTGTAGATGTGGATGTTCACGCATAAGTGTATTGCATAGTTCGGCCGGAAAATCGTCGATTTGATATAGATGCACAGGTGTTTTCGGTTCAATTTTCGTCAAGCATTTTAGTAACAGAGCAGCGCAACCAGCAAAATTCGCTGTTGCACCCATTAGAATTCGCCTTGATACACTTCGCCCACTGCTTGACATTGTCGCAGACACAACTGCTTGCACCACAGGTGCAGGGGCTGCGCGCATATCTTCAATTTGTTTTCTGAAAGATGGATTTAGTAATATATACGGTCGCACTTTGCCGATTCTTTCAACAATTGCGGCAGGTTGACAGTCTTCTCGTTCAGCAGCATAGGCAACAACAAGCGCTCCGCTACGATTTATACCAGCACGACAATGCACTAACACACTTCCTCCCACATCTAATGCATCATCAATAAATTTCTTTACATCTGCATAATGTAAATCGATAATCCTATATGTATGAGTGTCTTCTGCTGGAAATTCAAGTGATTTCACGCCATCAACCGTTTTAAATCCTTCACCTGCAATACAGTTTACTACATGAGTGATTCTGTTTGATGTTAACCATTCACGATTAGATGCAATTTGTGCACATCCAAGCCAAACGCGTGGAACAACTTCAACTGGTGGTTGTATCATGTAAACCGATTTTGTTGCAGATGCAATAGAAGTTGAAACGGCTTGGTCAAGTGTAACAGTTGTAGTAGTTGTACCCCAAACAAGAGACGCAAGCTGTATCATGCGTTCCCGCACGGATGCTATTGTTGATGGATAAAAAAGCGAACTATTATACATTTCCAGCCATTTTCGGGGATTTTCGTCAACTTCTTTGATGGCCGCGATGAGTGCAGGCCAACCTCCGGCGGCCATTGCGTCACGTGCATTAATGAATGCTGACGGATTAAATTCACGCGTCACATCAGGGTCTCCCCAATAGATTGGAATGCATCCAGCAGCCTTTGCATGTAGAATTTTCTCAGTGACATATCCAGGGTTCGCCGCATTTTCAAAAACAAGTGCAAATTTACATTTTTTGAAGAATTCCAGTTTAGTTAGTTCGCCTCCACCTCCGCCAGGTCCGCCTTCTAATTTCCGCCCAATATTATTAAACAATGCGCCACCAGATGCAACATGTTTATATGTTGATAATTGTTTGAATGCTTCATTGCGAATAGGATTCATTGGATTTGATACAACAAACCCGCAAAATGTATCGCGTCCAGCTAATTCATCAGGATATACTTCAGTTAATCGTTCAAGTGGAAACGGTTTTGGATTAACGACTCGCGTTGCATCTGCGCCAAACCAATTTATTTCAAGAATCCATAGCGGCAGTCGAATATAGTTAGGGTCACTTGTATAATCAAATCCAAGATTAATGTCAGCTTCAGGTGATGGGCGAGTATTTTCGCCCGTAAACATGATTTTCAAAGGACCACCTTCTGAACGACGTTTGAATCGACGATGGCGTTGTGTATATGGTCCGAAAAAGACGACATCAGGCCGTTCTGCATCAAGTTTCCATTTACGCCCACGCGATTCTGAGTCAAGTAATAATGTGAAAAAATTGTATGATGGTTGGAAATCTGCCCAGAAATCTTCAAACCAAATGTGAAGATATTTATCGCGTGTTTGCTGTTGTAGAGATTGCGGCACGACTGTTGTCTGCATCTGTGTGAAGACATCTTGTATTTTTGCGTTAATAACAGGACCACTAAATGTGCAAGTTAGCCATTCACGTTGTTCTTGCAGTTGTTCAGTGGTTGGTGGCCTCAGTCGCGCAAAGGCATCTATTGCAGATGAAACCGAATTATCAACATATTTAAATCCGTAATCATATGCTTGAAAATTATGAACAACTGGGATACCAAGCCATAAACAATCAAAAAGTGCGGCGCGAAACGGACGAAACCGTTGGTGCATCAGCACAACACTTTTGTGATCAACAAGCGATGTAATATTTTTGCGTTCGATAAATGTAAAACCATATTCAGTAAGGCGTAAATTGTTTAGAATATTATCTTTGAAAAATTGTGAAGTAACAAGGCTGCCAGAATCATGTACAAATACTGGTACAGTGTTCCATGAAGTATCTGAATCACGCAAGGCACGCGCAATTGTAAGAGGAATTAATGCATTGCCACTATTATTTCGGTTTCCTTCACAAATATGAATCATTGGTGTATCAGTGCCAGACCAGTCTGGTACAGCAGTACCTTCAAGTGGCAGAGAATTCCAAACAATTGGTATAGTGAAAACCGGGCGTGAAGTAATTAGTTGAAGATATTTAATGTCAGCAGCTGTATAGCAATCCCATGTCCAAATATAGTCGACCGTATTCCAATCAATTGGGTCATTTGGATGTTCTCGAACAAGTTCAGCAAGCGAATAATGTGGGTATGTTGTACATTCTATATCATGCATTAATGGTGGATAGTGCATAAAAACAATTGTTTTAGATGCTATTGTAGAACGTTGTGTAGGAGTGAGATGCCACTGTAATTCAAGAACAAAATCATAGGTGGTGGCGGTGTCCAATGTAGTGACCTTAAAGTCGTCTTGCGGTATATGATCGAACCAAGACTGAGTTGAATTGTTTAGAAAAATAGGTGAAAATCCTACATCAGCAAGGGCTTTATATAAATATATTGAAGTCACATTAGTGCCTTGATGAAATACGCTTTTATTGATTGAAACCGTTATTGCAATCGACATCGTTTACATTAAAAATACGCGATTCGTTTACGTTGATTAAACGAGGTGCTTAGTCATCTTCTGAATCTGAGTCGGACTCCGACTCAGATTCATGTTCATAAGCTTTTCCAGTTTCACGGTCAAAGCCGTTCCAAGTAAGTCCAGTTGGATCGTCGATTTCTTTTTGGCTTGTTTTCCATACATGAGTTGTCTTAGAAATAACGGGGTCATCTTCGGAAATACCAGGAGGATTTGCATCCATCCATTGAATGTTCATTTTAAGTAGTCGCTCATATGCTTGAAGCGCAAAATATGTGCGATGAACTGGAAGTGCTGGAGCCAGAGCAACAAACGGACATACATCCGGTGTAGTTTTTCCGACGGCTGCGTAAGCAGCGCGCCAATCTGAGATCCAAGCCGTCACTTTTGCATCATGTTCTTTAGCAAGATTGCTTTCGCGATAAATTGTAAAACGTTGCCAATCTGGTCCTTCAACTGTCCATTCGCCATCAATCAGAACACGTGGTTTACGTGGTTTCGTAAAACTGTTTTTCATACGCTTTACTGGTACAACGGTACGATCAAAATGTTCCATTTTCGCGAATTTTTCCGGCCAAACAATATGAGTTTCCTTTGTAAAATCACGCAGGTCTCCGCTAACAACAACATATCCATCAGATGTATAGATGTTGTCACCATTAGTTAGATAGTAAAACTTGTTATTTGGCGCCCAATTTACTTTTCCTCCCTTTTTGAGGAATTCTAAGTATTTTGATTCTGTAGAAAGATCAGCACCAGCTGAATCAGTTGGAGATGCATATAATGACCCCGCAACTTTGTTAAGCAGTGATGTAAATGCGTGCGTCGAATTATCAGTCGTTTCAACAACTTCAATCGCTTGACCGTTGGTTGACGATAGAATCCAAGACATTTGCAGTAAATTAATACAATATTAATGCAAACATTAATAGTTTCATTTTTTAGCTTTTGCGTGATTTCAACGGGCAACGCATGTTTATAGTCATAAAAAAGTAGTGAGAGTTTTAGTTAAGATAAAATGGCTAAGATTCACGCGCTATTTCATAATCCATGGGTTTTAGCATTTATTGGCGGAGCTGTTACAGTTATTCTTGTTTGGGGGTATACTGTATTTCAAAAGACTTCCATCCAATCACTGCAAATTGCACGGGGAGGAGAATTAACAGATGAAGAACAACTGAGCTTGCAAATGTATGAATCCCCGCCACTTATTCCTTGCTTTGCTCTTGGTGCCATTGTATCATATCTTAGTTGGTATGTATTAGCGGGCAGTGGCGCTACTATTCCACTTATGACGGCGGCTGTCACAACATCTGCATCAGATGTTGTGATGCAAACAGCATCATTGGCACCAGCAGCTGTACCAACATTATCGGCTGCTGTAGCAGCTGTGGCTGAACCTGTAAGCGCGGCACTTACTGCGATAAAAAACACAGTCGCACCAGAACCTGTGATTCGGAATGGCATGGCTGGATTCTAAAATGCGGCGAAAAATTGAAATAATACAATTTTAATTACCGTAGACTACCGAAATTAAGCTACACCCCGTTCTGGCTTCGCCAGAATGGGGTTGAAAGAACTGTCCACCAAAGGTGGACAGTTCTGACACTTTCAGTGTAGCTTAATTTCGGTAGTTCTACGAAAGCCGGCCTTGTTCCGAAAGTTTTTGATACTTTTCGCATTCGCGAAAAGTGTATCTTAATTTCGGAACAGG
>JGI26538J50259_1001072_pt1 | contig 17572 bp, 17 predicted proteins | sample ThiBio_1000_plan_FD_50259 | JGI IMG/M metagenome (IMG submission 50259)
TGAAACCCACTCCCATGGTGTGACGGGCGGTGTGTACAAGACCCGGGAACGTATTCACCGCGACATGCTGATCCGCGATTACTAGCGATTCCGACTTCACGGAGTCGAGTTGCAGACTCCGATCCGGACTACGACGCGCTTTCTGAGATTAGCTCCCCCTCGCGGGTTGGCAACCCTCTGTACGCGCCATTGTATTACGTGTGAAGCCCTACCCATAAGGGCCATGAGGACTTGACGTCATCCCCACCTTCCTCCGGTTTGTCACCGGCAGTTTCATTAAAGTGCCCAACTGAATGATGGCAATTAATGACAAGGGTTGCGCTCGTTGCGGGACTTAACCCAACATCTCACGACACGAGCTGACGACAGCCATGCAGCACCTGTGTTGCCGTTCCCTTTCGGGCACACCCACCTCTCGGCGGGCTTCGGCACATGTCAAGGGTAGGTAAGGTTTTTCGCGTTGCATCGAATTAATCCACATAATCCACCGCTTGTGCGGGTCCCCGTCAATTCCTTTGAGTTTTAATCTTGCGACCGTACTCCCCAGGCGGTCAACTTCACGCGTTAGCTGCGTTACCAAGTCCGTTAAGACCCGACAACTAGTTGACATCGTTTAGGGCGTGGACTACCAGGGTATCTAATCCTGTTTGCTCCCCACGCTTTCGTGCCTGAGCGTCAGTGTTAACCCAGGGGGCTGCCTTCGCCATCGGTGTTCCTCCACATCTCTACGCATTTCACTGCTACACGTGGAATTCCACCCCCCTCTGCCACACTCTAGCCTTGTAGTTTCAAACGCAGTTCCCAGGTTAAGCCCGGGGATTTCACATCTGACTTACAAAACCGCCTGCGCACGCTTTACGCCCAGTAATTCCGATTAACGCTCGCACCCTACGTATTACCGCGGCTGCTGGCACGTAGTTAGCCGGTGCTTCTTCTTCCGGTACCGTCAGTAGTCACGGGTATTAACCGTGACCGTTTCGTTCCGGCTGAAAGAGCTTTACAACCCGAAGGCCTTCTTCACTCACGCGGCATGGCTGGATCAGGGTTTCCCCCATTGTCCAAAATTCCCCACTGCTGCCTCCCGTAGGAGTCTGGGCCGTGTCTCAGTCCCAGTGTGGCTGGTCGTCCTCTCAGACCAGCTACTGATCGACGCCTTGGTAAGCCTTTACCTCACCAACTAGCTAATCAGACATCGGCCGCTCCAAAAGCGCAAGGTCTTGCGATCCCCTGCTTTTCTCCTCGGAGATTATGCGGTATTAGCACACCTTTCGGTGCGTTATCCCCCACTTAAGGATACGTTCCGATGTATTACTCACCCGTTCGCCACTCGCCACCAGGGTTGCCCCCGTGCTGCCGTTCGACTTGCATGTGTAAAGCATGCCGCCAGCGTTCAATCTGAGCCAGGATCAAACTCTTCAGTTCAATACTGGTAAAACTCTCGCTTGACGTTATTCGATCCTGTTTCTCCCGAGTGACCGGGATGATCAGAACCTTGGTACGTTGTGCGAGCACTTCGATTCCTGGAACTGGCTGCTTTGCTAAAAACACGAAGCAGCCGTATGTCCCGTTCAAGTGCCCACACCTATCGGCTGTAAATTTTTAAAGAGCGATGCTGGCTGACAAACTTTGTAAATGATGTCAGTAGCGAAAGGCGGCATTATACAGACGCCAGATACCCGGTCAAGGGTTTTTTGATAATTTTTATTTTTCTTCAGAAACTGTCACCCGGGCGAACTTTCGCTTGCCCACCTGCACTACTGCCTTTTGACCACAAGGCAGCCTGAAAGTTTTGTCGCTCACCTTCTCACCGTTCAATTTTACACCACCTTGCTCGATCATGCGCAAGGCTTCGGTAGTACTGGCGGTGAGGCCCGCCTGTTTGAGCAACTGCGCTATCGGCAACCCCTCTTTTCCAGCCTGCAGTATGTTTTCCGGCAGGTCATCCGGGATACCTCCCCGCCTGAAGCGTGATTCGAAATCGGCGAGAGCGGCCTCGGCATCCTGCCTGCTATGGAAACGGGTAACGATCTCCTGCGCAAACAGGACCTTGATGTCGCGAGGATTGCGTCCATTCCCCACATCATGCTGCCACTGCCGAACGACGCGCAGCGGCTCGAACGACAGCAACTCAATATACCGCCACATCAATTCGTCCGAAACAGACATCAACTTGCCGAACATGTTCCCCGGACTCTCGGTGATTCCGATATAGTTGCCGGCAGACTTGGACATTTTATTGACGCCGTCCAGTCCTTCGAGGAGCGGCATCGTGATGACGCATTGCGACGCCTGCCCGAAATGTTTCTGCAACTCCCGTCCCATCAGCAAATTGAATTTCTGATCAGTGCCTCCCAGTTCGATGTCCGCGTGGAGCGCGACCGAGTCATAGCCCTGAATCAGCGGGTATAAAAATTCATGGATGGCAATGGGCCTGTTGCTCTGGTAGCGCTTGCCAAAATCGTCCCGCTCCAGCATACGCGCGACCGTATGAGTCGCAGCCAGTTTGATCAGATCGACGGCATTCAGCTTGTCCATCCATGCGGAGTTGAACACCACCTCGGTCTGCTCAGATCTGAGTATGCGGAACACCTGGTCCTGGTAGGATTTCGCATTCTCGGCTACCTGCTCGCGGGAAAGTGGGGGGCGCGTGGTATTCTTGCCGGTGGGATCGCCGATCATGCCTGTGAAATCGCCAATCAGGAATAGGGCGTAATGCCCTAAATCCTGTAAGTGGCGCATTTTATTCAGCAGAACGGTATGACCCAGATGCAAGTCAGGTGCTGTAGGATCGAACCCAGCCTTGATTCTGAGTGGACGATTCAGGGCAAGCTTCTGCTCCAGCTCGTCTTCCAGCAAAAGCTCGCTGCAACCACGCTTGATGATTTCGACTTGTTCTGAAATAGGTATCGTCACATCAGCAGATCGCGGTATTATTTATCGTTGTCAGCGGCAAAGCCCCAGTTGATCAGCTTGTCGAGCACGGCATTTACATAATCCGCGCGCCGGTTCTGGTAATCAAGGTAGTAGGCATGTTCCCAGACGTCGATCGTCAAGAGCGGCTTCATTCCTTTTGTGAGTGGCAAATCCGCGTTACCCGTCTTTATCACCTGAAGCCTGCCGCCATCGTTTACCAGCCATGCCCATCCACTGCCGAACTGGGTTGTGGCGGCTGTCGCCAGTTCCTTTTTGCACACCTCCACGCTGCCGAAAGCGGTCTCTATTTTTTGCTTCAGCGACGCGGGCGGCTCGCCGCCACCCTTGGGCGATAAACTGTTCCAGTAAAAGGTATGGTTCCATACCTGGGCGGCGTTATTGAAGATCCCGACCTTGTCTGCCTTGCCCGCCGTGGAAGTGATGATCTCCTCCAGAGACAGATCCGCCAGATCTGTACCTGCAACCAGCTTGTTGAGATTGTCGACATATGTCTTGTGATGTTTCCCGTAGTGAAAGCCAAGCGTATTTGCCGAAATGACGGGGTCCAGTGCGTTATCCGCATAGGGTAGAGGTGGCAGAACATACGGGGCGCTACCGCTATTTTGATTGCTCATTGTTTTCACTCCCATGTGGTGACATAAAAATTTGATCTTACCGCGCTTTCCCCTGGAACCTTGACAAGGGATCAGCGCATCCTGATACCTGACATACGGGTCATCTCCCGCGAAGTAGAGCCGATACGGATAAAAACAGAGCCTTCAGTTCTATTTCGCAATGCAATTGCAAGGAAAATTATATTTATGAGGGCAAGTATATCCGAAAACAGGAATACCTACCCAGTGCCGGCTCAAGGCAGAATTGGCAGAATTTTTAGCAAGAACCGAAATATCGACTATGCTTGATTACGTGTGCACGCATCGATAACGGTCGTAACAGAACTTCTCAAATCGACAAGCCCGAGTCATGCAGATCTCCAGATTACTATTGACGCCTTTGCTGTTGACAGGAACCCTGTTCCTTGCCAATGGCGCTGCCGCGGCAGGATTCGCTCTGCAAAACCAGAATGGAGCCGGAAACGGCTACGCCTATGCCGGAGCGGCGGCGGTGGCGCAGGACGCATCCACGATTTATTTCAATCCCGCTGGCATGACCTACCTTGCCCCCGGCCATCATGTTTCCGGAGGGGGCAACCTGCTCATCCGGTCCTTGAGATTCAAGGATACGGGCAGCAGTCCTTTCCTCAGCTATCCATTGGGCGATAATGGGGGGCAGGCCGGGGGCCTTTCGGTAGTTCCCGCTGTTTACTGGAGCATGTCGCTGGGTTCTGCCTTCCGCCTCGGATTGGGAGTATCTCCCACCTTTGGCAACTCCACGGAATGGAACAAGACTTTTATCGGCCGTTACCAGGGAAGATTCTCTGAAATACTGGCGATTAATTTCAATCCGAGCTTTGCCTGGCAGTTGAGCGAGGATGTCTCGATTGGCGCGGGCTTGAATATCGTGAAGTTTGACGCGGATCTGCGCAGCATGGTGCCCGTAACATCCCTGCTGCCCCTCCCGGTAGACGTTGAAACAAAGATGAAAGGGAATGATGTAGGCTTTGGCTATAACCTCGGCGTCATGTTCCGGTTTTCACCGTCCACGCGCATGGGGCTGACTTACAGATCGACGGTGAATTTAAAAGTTGATGGCAGCCTGAGTGCGCCTGGCACTGCCATTCCTGCTTCGGTCGCTCTCGAGCTTCCAAACAGTGCGTCGCTGGCAATTTCTCACATGATGAGCGATCGATTGCGATTGCTTGCAGATTTGACCTGGACGGGCTGGGGGCATGTACCGGCAATTGTCGCCATGAATCGCGCTTCCGGCGCCATTCTCGCAAATGAACGGCTGGGGTTCGAAGACAGTTTCCGCGTGGGTCTTGGTACACAATATCAGTACACGGAGCGCCTTCGACTCCACGCCGGTTTCGCCTACGACCAAGCTCCCGTGCGTAACGCCCGGGATCGATCCGTACGCCTGCCAGATTCCGATCGTTTCTGGTTAGCGGTGGGCCTCAACCAGAAAATCGGTGAGCGAACGTCGATCGATGTAGGGTATTCACATGTGTTCTTCAAGGGAGCGGAGATCGAGCGCTCCACCTTCCCGAACCCATCGCTTCAGGTAGTACGCGGCTCATTCAGCACGAACGCACACATCATTTCCCTTCAACTCAATCACCACTTCTGAGACGGCCGCACATTCNTTTAGCGACTCCCGAGCAGGGACTACGCTCCGCAGAGTTCCACCAGCTGCCTGTTAGGGTAGCGCTCCATTTGATACCTTAGCCAAAGCCTGCTGCCGATATGCCGCGCCAGCATATCCGCATTGAACTGTAAATCGGCGTTTTCCATTTCGCTCGTGGTCTGGTGAAAAAGTTGAAGCCATCGTTCGAATAATTCCGGCTTCAGCCCGGGCAGGGCTACGTGCTTGGGCATGGGGGCGCCGCGAAACCTGCTTGTTCCCCGCAGCTTCATCGACCAGAAATTGATCATCTGCACGAAATGCGCATCCCAGTCAGTAACATGAGCCTCGAAGATCGGGCCGAGCAACGGATCCTTTCTCGCCGTTGCATAAAACGTATGAACTAGATAGGAAATCTCTTCTTCTGTACACAACCCCGGATCGGGGGCAAAAAATTGTGGTTCAGACATGGCGGTGATTGTGATATATCCTGGAAAATGAGAATTTCATCGCAAAAGGCGATGGCGGGACTTAGCCCTGATTTATATTCGAAAGCGGGATTTACACTTAGCCTTAATTACCTTACTACTTACTTTACTCGGAAACGATCTGGCGACGAAGCCGAACCAAACCTCAAGTGCACCCTCTGTTTTAGACAAGCATGAGTGTCATAAAGTTCGGTAATCAGAATACGCCATCCTTCGATACGCCCTCGCACCTCAGTATCATGCGCAAGGTTTGCAGCGCTTCCAGTTGAATCTGGCGCACGCGTTCGCGAGTAAGATCGAGACTTGCGGCCAGTTGCTCCAGGGTCTGGGTTTCATAACCGTTGAGCCCATAGCGCTGCTCGATGATATAGCGTTGCTTATCATTCAACCGGTTTAACCAATCCTGTACACGGCCTTTTATCTCGGACTGCTCCCACATAAGATCGGGGCCGGGACTCTGATCATCCGCAATTGCATCCCCAATCGACAGCAATGGATCGACATCGAGCGGCGCGTCCAATGACATCATGCTCTGGTTCAAAGACAACATTCTTTGCACTTCCTTGACCTTCCGCCCCAGCAGGTGGGCGACATCCTCCGCTTTGGGTTCTTTTCCTGTATGTGCTTCAAGGTGGCGGGCAGCCTGCAATATGATGTTCAAATCCTTGATGACATGGACCGGAAGACGAATGGTGCGCGACTGATTCATGATGCAACGCTCGATATTCTGGCGTATCCACCAGGTCGCATAGGTCGAAAAGCGGAATCCTCGTTCCGGATCGAATTTATCAAGCGCGTGCATCATCCCCATGTTGCCTTCTTCTATCAGATCGAGCAGGGCGACGCCATGATTAGTGTAATGTTTTGCTATATTGACCACCAGTCGCAAATTACACTCGATCATTTTCTGCCGTGCGGCAAAATCGTTCTGCCTGACGCGGCGAGTCAATTCCGCTTCTTCCTTCGCTGTCAGCAGAGCGTTATGGCCAATCTCATTGAAATAGATTTGAGTAACATCGGTCAATAAAAAGTCGCTGGATGTGTCCGTTGCTGCGCTGGAGGGCGTGTCGGCAACCTCATCGTCCTGCTCCAGGGAATCCTCCTTCGCGAAGAGTTCTTCTTCGTCAGTGTATTCTTGCTGGTTCATCATGAGTTCATCCTCGATTCACCCGGAAATACCCGGTAAATATTTCAGAGGATCGACTGGCTTGCCATTCTTCCGAATTTCGAAATGGAGCTTGACAAGACCAGCGTCCGTGCTTCCCATCTCAGCAATTTTCTGTCCTTTGATCACCGTCTCCCCTTCCTTCACGAGAAGTTTGCTGTTATGTGCGTAAGCGCTGAGATAGGTTTCGTTGTGCTTGATAATGATCAGCTTGCCATACCCGCGCAGACCCTCACCGCTATAGACCACTTTCCCTCCTGCGGACGCGGTTACCGCTTGTCCTCTCATTCCAACAATATCAATGCCTTTGGTGCTTTCCGAGAAAAGGTCGGATACCCTGCCTTTGGAGGGCCATACCCATTCACCATGAGTATTATTTCTGACAGCTTCCGCCGGAGGGATGGAAATCGTACTGATTTCGGGAGGCATAGTTTTTTCGATAGCCGGTGCAGCCTTTACCACCGTTACCGGCAGGGCTGTATCCGCCCGGCTTTTCATCTGTGCGAAGGCCTGTTCCGAGTAAGGCAGCTTGAGCGCTTTTGGTTCTGTTTTCAGCTTCCCCACCGGCACCGGTTGTCTTGCTTCCGGCATCGGCATACTGTCTTGTCTGATTTGCGGCGGCGATGCTGGCGCTACTACGGACGAAGATGGGGCGGACTCCTGAATGGCGAACAGGGTTGGCTGCGCCGCTACCGGCCCCTCGGGAGATAAAAAGATTTCCTGGCCAATCCGGATCGCGCCTGGATCAGGGAGGTTGTTCCACACCGCCAGATCCCTGGGATTGATATTGTTGCTCGTCGCAATGCTATAGAGCGTATCCCCCTTGCGAACGATATGCACGCCAGGTCGTTGAGGCTGAGAGTATGTTGAAACAGCATTTTTTTGCCGGTCCGGCACGGCCTTGTTACTCATTGGTCCTTGCCGAGGCGTGGAAGAACAACCGGCAATCAGCAAGCATAATGCGAGGGACAGACAGTATGGGGTAATATGCCGCTGCGCAAAAAATGTGCGAGGAAGACCTTCGCCGAGGCCGGAAATATTACTGCTCAGACTCATATACCTGATTCGTGTAGCACTCATTGTTGTCTCGTTTCCCTCGCTCGATATCGTTGCGGTTTCCTAGCGCTGCCAGATTCCCGGTATCATTGGGACAAACTTGACTTCGTCCAGTATTGTCTCAGTATAACCTTGCAAGTTGCGTTCGATAACGCACAAAACTTGCTCACTTGTTCCCCTGGGAAATACCATTCTGCCATGAATGGCTAATTGTTCAAGTAGCGCTGGAGGTATGTGCTCTGCTGCAGCCGTGAGAATGATTCCGTCAAACGGCGCCGCCCCGGAAAGGCCAAGCAGACCGTCAGCATGCCTCAGACGTACATTGTTGATGCGCAACTCTCCTAACCGTCCGCGAGTGCGCGTCAACAGGGGCCCGATTCGCTCGACCGAATAGACTTCCCGCGAGAACTGGGTCAGTATCGCAGTCTGATAGCCGGAACCCGTACCAATCTCAAGCACTTTGCCAAGGTCGGACCCTGCGCGCAGCAACTGGCTCATTCTCGCCACAGTGAATGGATTCGAAATCGTCTGCTCGAAATTGATCGGCAACGCGACGTCATCGTAAGCACGGTCTGCCAGTACTTCCTCCACAAAGATGTGACGAGGAACGGTAATCATGGCCGCAAGTACTGCTTCATCCGTGATACCCTGGGCGCGCAGCCGCTCAACCATGCGCGTCCGCGTGCGCTGCGAAGTCATGCCGATTCCGGAATGGTGAACGTTCAATCCCGAGTTGCCTTGAACACCTGGCCTTCAACTCCGCGTACTGGCAAGAGTGTGGCTGTTCAGCCATTCCTTTACCGCATCCAACTGCCCATACCGCGTGAGATCGATCTGCAATGGGGTCACCGATACGCGATTGCGCTGAATTGCGAGAAAATCTGTTCCCTCTCCGGCATCCTGCGCGGGCCCTGCCGCACCCACCCAATATACTGTCTCGCCGCGCGGGGTTTTATATTTTACTACGGGTTCCGCTTTATGCCGGCGCCCCAGCCGCGTAACCTCCAGGCCCTGCAACTCATCGTATGGGATATCAGGTACGTTAACGTTCAGCAGCACCGGTCCATGAAGTTTGTCTGTTTCAAAGCGACGCACTATTTCAGTTGCGACACGCGCGGCAGTAGGAAAATTTCCGGCCGAAAAACCGGCGAGTGAAATGGCAAGGGAAGGTACACCAAGTAAAAAACCTTCAGTAGCCGCCGCTACCGTGCCCGAATAAATGGTGTCATCCCCCATATTGGCGCCGTCGTTGATTCCGGATACGACCATGTCAGGCAGGGTATCGAGCATGCCTGTCACCGCCAGATGCACGCAGTCTGTGGGCGTGCCATTGACGTAATAGAACCCGTTGTGGGATTTGCGGAGACTGAGCGGCCGGTCCAGCGTAAGCGAATTGCTGGCGCCGCTTCGGTCGCGCTCCGGGGCGACGACTACGATGTCCGCGATGACGGAAAGCGCTTCCGCAAGACAGGCGAGACCTGGCGCAAAATACCCGTCGTCATTGCTGAGCAGTATGCGCATTAGAACATGACCCAGGGTGATCGTTTCAGCTTATAGGGAAGACAGATGTATTCAGCCCCTACTGCGCATGACGGTACTTGTTGATAAGCTTGACTGGTCGGGGCGAGAGGATTTGAACCTCCGACCACTTGCACCCCATGCAAGTACGCTACCAGGCTGCGCTACGCCCCGACGTGGCGAATTATAACAATAAATCCGAAAGGTTAGAAACCTGCGAATAGTTCTCAATGGACGTCAATCGGATGTCAGCCCGCGTTTTACAACATCTTGCAGTTCATGAAATTGAAAAAAGAGAGAACTCAGGAGCGGAGNAATCCCAGCACATCCTGGATCTCGCTACGTATCGATGCCAGATCGATAGATGAGGAAAGTGATGCAAGGGGCATCGGATTGACGAAACCCTGCCCCAGACGGGCGCGTGCGCCATGAATGGTAAAACCCTGCTCATAGAGCAGCTCCCGAATGCGGCGAATCAGCAGCACTTCGTGGTGCTGATAGTAGCGCCGGTTGCCCCGGCGCTTGACGGGTTTCAGTTGCGTGAACTCCTGCTCCCAATAACGCAATACATGCGGCTTTACACCACATAATTCGCTTACTTCGCCAATCGTGAAATAGCGTTTGGCGGGAATAGGGGTAAGCGGGGTATCAGGCGTTATTTTTGCCATGCTGGTTCTTTTCAACCATCGCCTTCAGTTTCTGACTGGCGTGGAAAGTAACTACCCTGCGGGCAGTAATAGGAATTTCTTCACCTGTTTTGGGATTTCGGCCGGGACGCTGGGGCTTGTCGCGCAACTGGAAATTGCCGAACCCCGATAGCTTGACGCCGTCGCCATTTTGCAGCGCAATGCGAACTTCTTCGTAAAAAGACTCCACCATGTCCTTGGCTTCGCGTTTGTTGAAACCGACTTTTTCAAAAAGCAAATCCGCCAGCTCGGCCTTTGTTAAGGTCATAGTCTCCCTCTCACCTTTCACTCTCAAACATCGTGTTCTATCTTCCGGTCAACTGCGCAGTCTTGCTCCAAACCTGTTTTCAAGAATACTTATCAGCTTTGCGACTGCCTGATCAGCTTGTGCGTCAGTCAAAGTTTTTTCAGTATCTTGTAATAACATACGGAATGCAAGACTTTTTTTGTCGTTTTCCACCCCTTTTCCCTGGTATACATCAAAGAGCGCAATTTCAGAAATGATGGATAATTTTTCACTCCGCATGCTGTCCAGTATCGCCTGCACGCTGACATCCTTCGGCACGAGCACAGCGATATCCCGCCGGATCGGGGGATATTTGGAAATTTCGGAGGCCTTGGGCAATGCGCGCGCCAGCAGGACATCCATGTACAGTTCAAATAGAATGACGGATCGCGGCAGATCCAGCTTCTGCTGCCAACGGGGGTGAAGCTCCCCCAGGAAACCGCCAACACGGCCATCTATGGAAATCTCCGCGGACTTGCCCGGATGCAGGGCTGGATGACGTACGGCAGTGGCTCTAAGCTCCACTGGCCGCAACAGCGCCTCAACATCGGCTTTTGCATCATAGAAATCCACGGAGCGGGCAGGCAAGCCCCATTGTTCCTCCGCGACGTCCCCATAGCAGAGTCCTGCCAGCTTTTCCTGTTGCGAGTAGGTCTCCCCATCTTTCTGGAAACAGCCGCCGATTTCAAACAGGCGAATCCTGGATTGCTTGCGGTTGAGATTGAACTGAAGATTAGAGATGAGCCCCCCCAAAAGACTGCTGCGCATCACCGCCAGTTGATTGGATAAAGGGTTTTTCAACGCAACAGGCGTCCTGTTGCCCGCCAGCTCCGTTTCCCATGAGGTTTCGACAAAAGCATAATTGATGACTTCCTGGTAATCCCGAGCCACCAGAATTTGTCGCAGGCTTGATCGCGTTCGCCGCGTTTCGGGCACAGGAAGTATGTCGAGTTTCGCTCGCGGCATGGTCGCAGCTATACGGTTGTATCCGTACATGCGAGCCAACTCCTCGATCAGATCTTCTTCTATGGCAAGATCGAATCGGTAAGTTGGAGGCGTCACGTAAAATACCGCATCGGTACTCAGAAAACCGAGCTGCAGTCGGTGCAACAGCTCCGCCACGTGGCCTTCATCCAGTTCCACGCCCAACACCCGTCCGACTCGCTCCAGATCCAGCCGAATGGGGTCACGCGCCGGCAAACTTCCCCGGAGTTCAGTAATTGGCCCGGCCCGCCCCCCGCAGATATCCAGAATCAGTCCGGTTGCGCGCTCCATTGCGGCGCGCGTGGCGCCAAAATCGACGCCCCGTTCGAAACGATAGGCCGAATCCGAGCTGAATCCGAGCGAGAAGGATTTGCCGGCAATAACGTCGGGGCTGAAAAAAGCGCTCTCCAGAAACAAGTCGACGACCCCGGGCGCGACTCCACTCTCATTCCCACCCATGATACCCGCCAGCGCCAGCGGCTTGGCCTCATCTGCGATGATGAGCATATCGGGTTGCAGGACGAGATTCTCGCCATTCAGCAATTCAATACTTTCTCCCGGTCTGGCGAACCTGACATGGATGGAGCCGGCGAGGCCATCCTGTATTCTTGCAAGATCGAAAGCATGCAGGGGCTGACCCGTCTCCAGCATGACATAATTGGTCACATCCACCACCGCGTTGATAGTGCGCAACCCACTGCGTTCCAGTCGCTGCACCATCCATCGCGGCGTAGCGACATCCAGAGAAATACCCCGCACCACCCGACCATAGTAGAGCGGACAGGCGGCAGCGGCAGCCGCATCCACATGTATTGCCAGGGTTTCGGCAATCTGTGCTGGCACAGGTTGGATTTCGACGGATTGGAGACTTTGGGAAGTAATTGCCGCCACTTCTCTCGCTACGCCGGATAACCCCAGGCAATCGCCGCGGTTCGGCGTGAGTTTGAGAGCGAGAAGGCTGTCTTCGAGATCGTAATAGGCCCGAAAATCTGTTCCAACCGGCGCATCGGACGAAAGCAGCAACAGGCCGGACGAAGCATCTTCCAATCCCAGTTCTCTGGCTGAACACAACATTCCCGTGGATTCGACCCCGCGTATCCTGGTCTGCTTTATGGCCATACCCGGCAATTGCGCGCCTGGAAGTGCACATGGCACTTTTATACCAGCGCGCACATTGGAGGCACCGCAGACAATCTGCAGGAGCATATTATTTCCTGCATTATCTGCTTCAGTTCTCACCTCGCAAACCTGAAGATGATCCGCACCGGGATGTTTCTGGACGGACAGCACTTCCGCTACCACCACCTTGTCAAAGGCCGGCGCAACCGGTTGAACGCTCTCGACTTCCAGTCCCGCCATCGTCAGCGCATGGGCAAGATCACGCGTCGATAGGGGAGGGTTTACAAAAGTACGCAGCCAGTTTTCTGAAAATTTCATAAATTTTACCGTTCAGCGGAGAAATGAACGCGACCCGGGCGGCCCGGGCCTTGTCTCCAGCTTTGGATACTCTCACACACTGACCCTGCGACCAAGGACCGCTCCGCACTCACTCTTGAGTGATCTGAATCCCTGCCGCAGGTCACCATGCATTATTTTTCGTGTGGATTTTTTTATATTTTTTTATATTCCTGATCCGAGGTTTCAGTTGAACTGCTTCAGGAACCGCAAATCATTCTCGAAGAACAGCCGCAGGTCGTTTACCCCATATCTCAGCATCGCCAGACGCTCGACGCCTAAACCAAAAGCAAAGCCGACATACTTCTGGCTGTCTATGTTGACATGCCTGAAGACATTCGGATGCACCATTCCACAGCCCAGCACTTCCAGCCACCCGGTGTAACTGCATACGCGACAGCCGGTTTTGCACATTACACAACCGATATCCATTTCGGCTGAAGGCTCGGTAAAAGGGAAAAAAGAAGGGCGAAAACGCACCGGCAGATCGTCGCGCTCGAAAAAATGCTGCATGAAATCAGACAGGATGCCTTTCAAAGCCGAGAAGTTGGCGCTTTCATCGATCCATAAACCTTCCACCTGATGAAACATNGGAGTATGCGTCAGGTCGGAATCGCAACGGTAAACCCTCCCTGGCGCAATCACCTTCAGCGGAGGGGGATTGCTTTCCATGTACCGTATTTGAACGGGGGACGTATGGGTGCGCAACAGGTGTTCGCCTGCGCCACCGTTTTCGTCATCGACATAGAAAGTATCGTGCATGGCGCGGGCGGGATGGTTTTCCGGAATATTCAGCGCGGTAAAATTATAAAAATCAGTTTCGATCTCGGGGCCGGAAGCTACCGTGAATCCGATGGAATGAAACAGCGACTGAATCCGGTCGAGCGCAAGCGTGATGGGGTGGAGTCCACCCATTTCCGTTCCACGTCCCGGTAAAGTGACATCCAGCTTTTCCCCTATTAGCTGCTCTTCCAGCTTCTTTTCCTGTATCGCCTCCCGGCGCCGGTTCAACGCTGCCTCCAGCGTCTCCTTCGCCTGATTGATACGGCTTCCCACCGCGGGACGCTCTTCCGGCGGAATCTTGCCCAATCCCTTGAGCAGTTCGGTCAACTGACCATGCCGGCCCAGATATCGCGCCTTGACCTGTTCCAGCTCGGCCATGTCATCTGTTCGGCCGAACAGCTCAATTGCTTCAGCAAGAAGATGATCCAGGTGAGTCATTCAAATAACAGTTTGGTCAAATTGGACTCTGCATATGAAAAGAGGAGGCCAGGCGTTTTTGCCTTTAGCCTCCTCCCCAGTCGTTTAATCCCGGAAACGTGAACGAAGCCCCGAGTTCACGCCGGGCTTGCAAAAACGCTCTAAACGGCCAAACTGGCTCTGGCTTGTTCCGCTATTTTTGCAAAGGCCGGTTTGTCGAATACCGCCAGATCCGCCAGGACCTTGCGATCAACCTCGATCTCGGCCTTTTTCAGGCCGTTCATGANCACACTGTACGACAACCCGCATTCTCTGGCAGCAGCGTTGATGCGGGCGATCCAAAGGGCTCGGAATTCGCGTTTCTTCTGGCGGCGATCGCGATAGGCGTATTGCCCCGCTTTCATCACCGCTTCTTTCGCTACGCGATAAACGTTCTTGCGGCGACCCCGATAACCTTTCGCCANGTCCAGTATTTTCTTGTGGCGGGCATGAGCTGTTACACCGCGTTTTACTCTTGGCATATCAGTCTCCTCCTATGCGTAGGGCATCATGGCGCGTACAGATGCCACATCACTGAAGTGTACATTCACGGAACCCCGCAACTGGCGCTTGCTTTTCGTCGTTTTCTTGGTGAGAATATGACGTTTAAATGCCTGCGAGCGCTTCACGGTGCCACCCGCTCTTACCGTAAAACGTTTCGCCGCACCACTCTTTGTTTTCATCTTTGGCATTACTTTGCTCCTGCTTTAACATGACACAAGGTGGTTCCCGAATGGAACGCTTTAAACCCTGGAGTCACTTGTTTTCAATGAAATGAAACGGTGTCAGATCGACAGGAAACCATAACCTGCCTCCGTCCTGAATGCTATATCCCGGCCTCGCACCTCCCGATTTCCATCCAGCGGGACAGGTACCGGATGAACCTGAAATCGGAGGAAAATGAGTGCACTAGCGTCGCTCAGGCTGGCTTTCTGTGACAGTGTTCGGTTTTGTTTCCTTTGGGTTGGAGGTTTTTACTTCTTTGGAGTTCTTTACTTCTTTCTTTCGTGGAGATAACACCATCACCATCTGGCGCCCCTCCATTTTGGGAAACTGCTCCACTACCGCATGCGATTCCAGGTCGCCTTTTATCCGCTCCAGCAGCCGCACTCCAAATTCCTGATGCGCCATTTCCCGACCGCGGAAGCGGAGGGTAATTTTGGCTTTATCGCCTTCGTCCAGGAAGGTAATCAGNTTGCGCAGCTTGATATTGTAATCACCCTCGTCGGTATTGGGACGGAACTTGACTTCCTTTATCTGGATCTGTTTCTGTTTGAGCTTGGCCTCGTGCTTTTTCTTGCTTTCCTGATACCGGAACTTGCCGTAATCCATCAGGCGGCAGACAGGGGGTTTGGCGGTAGGTGCGATTTCAACCAAATCCACCTCCGCTTCTTCCGCCAGATTGTTGGCGACTGCCAGAGGGACTATACCTATCTGCTCTCCATCTGCACCAATCAAGCGCACCTCGGGCGCAGTAATCTCGTAATTGATGCGTGCTGCTTTTTCCTGAACTATAGTAACTCCCAGAATTTATCAATAAATCAAGCCGCCCCGGCGCGGGTGCGGATCTCTTCCTCAAGACGGTCCACCAGCGCCGGCAATGTCATCTGACCAAGGTCAGAGCCAGTACGGGTACGTACAGCCACCTTCTGCGCTGCCATCTCCTTATCACCCACGATGATTTGATAGGGCAGTTTTTGCAGACTATGCTCCCGTATTTTATAAGTTATTTTTTCATTTCTCAAGTCCGCATGTGCTCGAATACCGGCCCGCCTGAGTTCTTCGGTCACTTCTCTGGCGTAATCGGCCTGCCCTTCCGAGATATTCAGCACGACCGCATGATCCGGCGACAACCATAGCGGCAATGCTCCCGCATGATTTTCGATAAGAATGCCGATAAAACGCTCCAGTGAGCCNAGGATTGCGCGGTGAAGCATTACCGGTATCTGCCGGGAGTTATCCTCAGACACAAACTCTGCTCCGAGACGCTCCGGCATGGAAAAATCCAGTTGCAAGGTGCCGCACTGCCAGATGCGGCCGATACTGTCCTTGAGCGAAAACTCTATTTTGGGCCCGTAGAACGCGCCTTCACCGGGTTGCAGCTCCCAGATGAGGTTTTTGTGGTTCAGCGCGGAGCGCAGCGCCTCTTCCGCCTTGTCCCATTGCTCCTCGGAGCCTACGCGCTTCGCGGGACGGGTGGAAAGTTTCACCAGAATGTCATTAAAGCCAAAATCGTTGTAAACCTTCTGCAACAGATCGATAAACTGGACGGCCTCATCTTGCACCTGAGACTCTGTGCAGAAGATGTGAGCGTCGTCCTGAGTGAATGCTCGCACCCGCATGATCCCATGCAGTGCACCGGAGGGCTCGTTACGGTGACAGGAACCGAATTCCGCAAGTCGAAGCGGCAGGTCGCGATAACTTTTCAGCCCCTGCTTGAACACCTGCACATGCCCGGGGCAATTCATCGGCTTGACGGAAAATTCCCGGTCTTCGGCCTGCGTCACGAACATATTCTCGCGGAAGTTTTCCCAGTGCCCGGAACGCTCCCACAAACCTTTGTCCAGTACAGAGGGCGTGCGGATTTCGAGATAGCCGTTATTGCGGAAGATGTCCCGCATGTACTGTTCGACCTGCTGCCAGATAACCCATCCCTTCGGGTGCCAGAACACCATACCGGGCGCTTCTTCCTGCAGGTGAAACAGGCCCAGCTGCTTGCCGAGCTTGCGGTGATCACGTTTTTCCGCTTCTTCAAGACGACGCAGATAGGCGTTCTGATCGTCTTTATTGGTCCATGCGGTGCCATAGATCCGCTGCAGCATTTCGTTATGCGAATCGCCGCGCCAATAAGCGCCCGCAAGTTTCATCAGCTTGAAAACCTTCAGCCGCGATGTGGCGGGCACATGGGGCCCACGGCATAAATCGGTAAAATTCCCTTGAGAATACAGGGAAACATCCTCATCGCCGGGAATGGCTTCGATGATCTGCGCCTTATAGTGTTCGCCCTGGTTCTTGAAAAAATTGATCGCCTCGGATCGATCCCAAACCTGGCGCTCGACTTTCAGGTTGCGCACGCTGATTTCAGCCATGCGCTTCTCGATTGCCACCAGATCTTCGGGGGTGAATGGCCGCTTGTAGGAAAAATCGTAATAAAAACCATCCTCGATCACCGGTCCAATCGTGACCTGCGCTTCCGGAAACAACTCTTTCACCGCATGCGCCAGCAAATGGGCGCTGGAATGACGAATGACTTCCAGCCCCTCCGCATCTTTTTCCGTAACGATGGTCACATCGCTGTCATTTTCGATACGAGTGGAAAGATCGACCAACTTCCCGTTCACCTTGCCTGCAAGCGCGGCACGAGCCAAACCCGCGCCTATTGAAGCTGCAATTTCACCCACCGTTACAGGATGCTCGTACACACGCTTCGAACCATCCGGCAAACGAACTACGGCCACGGTCTCTCCCTTTAATAAGTAAATAGTAACTTAATTCTGATTTTACAGGATTCGGCGGAGTGGAGGGGGTAGCGGACGATTTA
>JGI26538J50259_1001076_pt1 | contig 17546 bp, 13 predicted proteins | sample ThiBio_1000_plan_FD_50259 | JGI IMG/M metagenome (IMG submission 50259)
TCGNCTGCAACAAGGCCGGATATAAAGCTGCGAACCGTTCCTGTCACGTCAGACCAACTCGAAGTCCCTTGCAAAACGGGAGGCGTCCATATAAATGGAGCCATGAGCAAGAACAACAAGTTTTCCCCCGAAGTACGTGAACGCGCGGTGCGCTTGGTCCAGGAGCATCGTGATGAATACCGGTCGCTGTGGGCGGCTGTCGAGTCTATTGCACCGAAGATCGGCTGCACACCAACGACCCTGCTGGATTGGATTAAGCGATCGGAAGTTAATAACGGGACCCGCCCCGGCGTGACGACAGAAGAGCGCGAGCGTCTCAAGGCGTTGGAGAAGGAGAACCGCGAATTGCGGCGGGCCAACGAGATTCTGAAGTCGGCCAGCGCTTTTTTCGCCCAGGCGGCGCTCGACCGCGAACTGAAGAAGTAAACGCCTATCTTGATCAGCACCGTGATCTATACGGGGTCGAGCCGATCTGTAAGGTATTGCAGGTCGCCCCGTCAGCCTACAGGCGCTACGCTGTCCGATGTCGGCAACCACAGCTACGTAGTCAGCGGGCCCAGATGGATGAACAACTCAAGCCGCAGATCTATCGAGTCTGGGAGCAGAACTTTCGCGTCTACGGCGCTCGCAAGGTCTGGAAGCAGATGAATCGCGAGCGCATTCGCGTGGCACGATGTACGGTCGAACGCCTGATGGGCGACTTGGGCATTGAAGGAGTGCGTCGGGGCAAGCGAGTCCGCACCACAGTGCCCGATAACGCGGCGGCCTGCCCGCAGGATCTGGTGCGGCGCCACTTCGAGGCGGATCGTCCAAACCGGCTCTGGGTGGCGGATTTCACCTACATTTCCACTTGGCAGGGATGGCTGTATGTGGCCTTCATCATCGACGCTTACGCCAAACGGATCGTGGGCTGGCACGCCTCCAGCAGCATGACGACGGACTTCGTTCTGGATGCGCTTGAGCAAGCTGTGTACGACCGACGCCTAACGCAATCGGATGGGCTGGTCCATCACTCCGATCGCGGATCGCAATACGTGTCCATTCGCTATTCCGAGCGCCTGGGTGAAGCCGGCATTAATCCCTCGGTCGGCAACACAGGAAGTGCATACGACAACGCGCTGGCCGAGACGATCAACGGACTGTACAAAACGGAAGTGATTCACCGCAGGGCTCCCTGGAAGACCAGGGCTGCGGTGGAGCTGGCCACGTTGGAATGGGTGTCCTGGTTTAACCACCAGCGCTTGCTGGGATCGATCGGCGACATCCCGCCCGCCGAAGCCGAAGAGCGTTACTATCGACAACTTGCAGCACCGGTTGTGGAACCTGTTTTACTTTAACCAAACAGCCTCCGCGATTCCCGGTGTGATTCAGTATTCGGGAAAATGAGTCAGCTCATAGATAGCCATAGCCTGCTGGGTATCTACAAGCGGCTGGCCTGCTGCTGTACGCCCAGCTACCCACTCAAACGCGCGATGAAACTGCTCAAACCGTTTTTGCTCTATGTCTCTTCGCCTTGTGTCCGCCCATTGATACAAGCCGACTAGAAAGACAATTGCGGCACCTATCGGTGTTCCCCACTTTAAAAGAATGTCTAAGTCCATAATTCTTGCTTACTCCCAAAAGAAAGCCACAAAGGAACTTCCTCTGTGGCTCAGGATCAAGCCTAAACGATCTTGCAGCGACGTACCAAGAAGCCCATCAAGCTCAGTCCAGCTATGAACATGGCGTAGGTCTCGGGTTCGGGGATAGGACTTACGGCAGCTGTAATATGGAAGTTGTCCATCGCTGCATAGCCACCCTCCAAGAGATCAATTCGGAGAGTTACGTTACCATTGGTATTGCCCATTGTACTGAGTGGTAGCGAGACCTCCGTCCAGCTGAATACATCACGTGGCGACGCTATACCAGAAACTTGCGCTACATCGAGAATCTTCCCAGAACCTAGGTCATTGACTCCACTAGGATTATCGTAAAGGGTGAATTCGAAAGTGGGGACGGCTCCAGGTGTAACAAACGGACCGCTAAATACGCTGAGATCAATACTCGAGATATCCATGCGCACGTTCATAAACGGGTTGCTTCCAACATTAAAAGACAGCCCCAGCCAATCATTTTGTTCGGTGGAAAGCATCCCTAACGCATAATTTCCGCCCTTGCCAGAAGGGTCGGAGTAGCCATGTCCAAACGCCTGACTGCCTGTTATAAGAAGTGTTTCCACGGTATTTGTTTGCGCAAAACTGAATCCAGCCGGCTGATTGCCATAGAGTTCATTTACTGGATTGAAGATATTGACATCGCCGCCATCGTTCACAAAAGCCGCGGGATGCTCGAAATTCTGATCATATAAAGTCACCGCTGCATGTACGGGCGATGTAATGAACAGTGTCATACTGAGACCAACAATTAGGGACGCTTGCTTTGAGTTCATTATTCTTCTCCTTTCTTGTGGTTTAAAAATATCTTCGACGAGCGTAATGCTCTCACCTGTTAAGAAACCTGATTGCTGAGCTTAACCTTGCTCATCATAATCCTGAATAGTGATTACGGGTAGAGGAGATGCTGCTTCCACTGACAGTCTGGCCCCCGAAGTACCGATCCAACTCGGAATGATAACGTCCTTTATCATTCACAATTTCCTAGCAAAAATGGACTCGAGCTGGTGCTGCACATTGATGAAACTCCCTAGATGAGATTCGTGTGGGAAGCGCGCGATAAGAATCAGCCTGAGCCTGCGCGAACAAGCGCGGCGGTTGACTCTTCAAAGGGATCAAGCTCACCGCAATGGGTTTGCGGAGTCGACCCATTATCGTCCTGGCCTTCGAGCAAGGTCAGCCCAGGCAGACTGCGGACAATCTTCATTGTTTCCAGGCTGACGGTAATCATGCGCAGGAACAATTCCAGCGGATACCTGGGATTATTCATGGTTTCGACGGCCCAGTCGTTGGCATCGTTGACGATGCCGCTGGCCTTATCGGTTTTCACACACTGGCGCTCAATTATCCAGTCCAGAGCGGGCTTGCCGTTCACCACGTACTCATAGGCTTCCAGCGGGATGCCGGTCACGGTGATCTTGCCGTTGTAGTGCAGCGTGCTGAGATCCTTATCTCCTCCCTTCTTGCCGTACCTCATCTTTTCGACCCGGTAATCGTCCGGCCGCTCGCCGCCAATCACCTTGGCAGGATAGGGTGTAACCGACTCATAGTTGATGTGCAGCTCAGCGAGATCTCGCCCTGCCCTGCTGAAAACCCAGAAATCCGCGGCCGACTTCACCCGCGGGATACGGGGCAGCTCCTTGACGAGATTGTCGGCGTAGCGTTCCCGGTACTCGGGGGAGTGCAGCAGGCCATAGACATAATAGAATACGTCCTCCTTGCTGATTTGCTCATTGGGATAGGCCCGCTGGAAATGGGCTAGCCCCTCATCCGTGATCGCATCGCGGCGCTTGCGCGTCTTTTCCTCAGGAACAAAGAGCAGGCTGTTTTGTCCTTCTTCTTCAGTCCCATTCTTGTCATAGAGATAGAGGGGAAAGCATTGGGATCCAGCAATGAAGTGAAAGTTTGGCACTTCATTGGAAATCAAACAGCTAAAATCAGCCGACTCACCAAGACCGGTTAAACAAATCACCCTATTCTCGGCTTCCACGTCCGGAAATATCCGCGGCATCTGCAACACCAATTCATTAAGATTGCGATTGAAATATAGCCATTGCTTGGTGAAGGGACGATACAGGCTGGGTGTCATGCACCGTGGCTCAAAGGAAAAGCGCTTATCCTTAACCAGTTCCTGTTTCAATGCTCGCGTCCAACTGATTTTTACCGGATCAGTGTTGATGAAGCCATCCACCTTGTCTTCTCGCACCTTTTTATTTTGCCCAGCAAATACGTGCGCAAACCTTTCCGTCTCGCTGTTGTAGAAATCGATCATTCTCGCCATGTTTTCAATCACAGCCGCTTTGGAAGCGTTGTAACACCATGCATCCCTGTTGGTCTTTAAGCCATTTGAATAATTAATAAAGAGAACGGCAGCTTGTTTATCCTTCTTATCTCCTAAGCTTATAAACTCACCAAAGCTCCCATCACGCTGCTGCAACCAATCCCCATGTTCATCTGGGATGATCTTCTTCCACCCATCAACTTTGGTAATGCCAGAGATGCTGGCAAATCCCTCAATGATCTGCAGCTTCTCCTCCCGGCCCAAATAATCCCCGATGTCGTGGTAAAAAATCTGCCCATGTTCTGCTGCTTCCGGGTTTTTCACCAAGATGGAAATGGCGATAGGAGCACGGCTGCCGACTCCAAAAATATTGTCTTTTTCCTTTCGGCGCTGTTCGCCCGACGTACGCGCGTTTCCCCTCAAGTGAAACACATAGATGCTGGAAAACTCCTCCGCCAGGCACTTTCTCAAGCCATCTGCCGAGCCCGAATCCAGATAGCCGGCATTGGTCACGAAACCAATCATCCCACTCTCACCAACCCGATCTGATGCCCAGCGGATAGCGCGGATATAGCTGTTGTATAGCGCATTCTTGAGAGTGGCTGTGGAGCGCTCGGCGTAGGTATTTCGAATTTCTCTATCCAGACTCGGATAATCTACATTTGTATTGTTGTCGTTCGCACTATCCTGTCCTGCAGAGTACGGCGGATTTCCAATGATGACCCGAATATCCAGCTTCTTCTGCCGCTTGCGCCGCGCGCTGTTGTCCACCAGCAATGCATCCACCAGATCATCCTTCTCGTACATCTGAAAGGTATCCGTAAGACAGATTCCTTCGAAGGGTACATAATCCCCGCCCACCAGGCAGTGATAGGTCGATTCGATGTTGATGGCTGCAATGTAGTAGGCCAGCAGCACCAGCTCGTTGGCGTGAATCTCGCTCCGGTATTTCCTCCTGATCTCATCAGACGTCATCAGACCTGACTGCAACAGGCGGGTAATGAAGGTCCCGGTGCCGGCGAAGGGATCGAGGATATGCACACCGTCACTGCCTAGAGTCTGCCCGAACTCGGCCTGGAGCACGTCGTTGACGCTCCTGATGATGAAATCCACCACCTCGACCGGCGTGTAGACGATGCCCAGCTTATCCCGCATGCGCGGGAAAGCCCTGGAGAAGAACTTGTCGTACAGCTCCACCACGATCTTCTGCTTGCTGCTGGCATTGTCGATCCCTTCGGCCCGCAGCTTCACGCTATCATAGAACTTCTGCAGCGTGTCCGCCTCCTTGTCCAAGTGATGCTCGTGCAGGGCATCCAGCACCGCCTGCATGGCTCTCGACATGGGGTTATGGCTGGCAAAACTGTAGTCGCTGAACAGGGCGTCGAACACCGGTTTGGTGATCAGGTGCTGGGCCAGCATTTCGATGATTTCGGCATCGCTGATGCTGTCGTTCAAGTCATCACGAAGCTCGTGCGCAAAGGCATCGAATGCCTCGCGCTCCCGGGTATTAACTGGATTCTCCAGGATGGTCTGAATGCGCGTGATGTGCGTCCGGGCGATCCACGCGATATCGACTGCCCACTCCTCCCAGTGCGTACGGTTGCCGCACTTCTGCACCACCTTGGCATAAATGGCCCGCTCGATCTCTCCGATCTCAAACGCGAATGTCTGCTGCTGTTCTCTCATCTCATCGGCCAGCTTCGATCGCCCCTGCCGTCCGATGAGGGATGTGCCGCGGCCTGCATGGTCAGAATTCACTTTTTTTCCAGGCTTGCGAACAACCTTGTCGCTGACGGCAATGATTTCCATGCGGTTGTTGTCTGGGCCATTCAACTCCAGCTTGTTGATCATGGCATCGAAGCGGTCGTCATGTGAGCGCAGGGCTTGCAGGACCTGCCAGACCACCTTGTAGGTCTTGTTGTCATTCAAGGCCTCTTCCGGTTCCATCCCGTCCGGGATAACTACCGGCAGTACGACATAGCCACGCTTCTTGCCCGATGCCAGACGCATGACGCGGCCCACCGACTGCACCACGTCCACCTGCGAGTTGCGCGGGGTGAGAAACAGGACGGCATCGAGCGCGGGGACATCCACGCCTTCGGACAGGCAACGCACGTTGCTCAAGATTCGACAGGTATTGTCCGGCACTTCGGCCTTGAGCCAGTTGAGCTGGTCCTCCTTTTCACTGGCCGACATGCTGCCGTCGATGTGCTCGGCCTCGCACATAAGGGTGGCAGCGGTTCCTGTCACATCCGGGCTGGTGGCCTTGTATTCCTCCACTACGGCCCGGAACATGCTGGCAATCTTCCTGGAGCTGATCTTGTGGATCCTGGCTCCGTTCTGGTGCTCGATGACCTGGCAGAAGGCCACGGCCCGCTTCATGGGAGCATGGTCGTCTATCAGGTCGTCCTGGGTATCCTGCTTGGAGAGCGCCTTCCAGCAGCCAATGATCTTGGCCGCGTCATCGACCTTGACCTGGTTGTCGCCATCGGACAGCAGTTTCTGCAGACGGGAACTCACGTGCTTCGCATCCATCGCCAGCACCACCACCTTGTAATCAACCAGCAGTCCGGTTCTGACAGCCTCGTTGAAGGTCAGCACGAACAGCTCGCGCCCATAGAGGACCGGATCATCCATGGAGCACAAGGCAACGTTGTTCTGGTCGGCCGTGGCCCGGGCAGTCTCGCCATAGATGCGGGGCGTGGCGGTCATGTACAGGCGCCGGGCACCGCGCACATAGTCAGCGTCATGGATGCGGACAAAGGCGCTCTCGTCTTCGTCGTCAAAAGTCTGCCCAGTGGTACGGTGGGCTTCATCACAGACGATGAGGTCAAACGGAGGCAGTCCGAAGTCATGCTGCGCGCGATGAATCACGTCGATCGAGTGGTAGGTAGAAAATACGACGCCCATGTGCTCATCGTCATGGCGCAGGGCCATGGCTTGGGCCAGTCGCCCTGCATCGGTAGTGGCCGGGTAGCGCAGCTCATGCACGAAAGTCTGCACGGCATCGTCGTCCTTCCTGCGCTTCTTGCCCACATCGCTGTCGGAGCACACCGCGAAGCTGTGCAACGGTGTAACGGACTCCTGCGTCCACTCGGTCAGTGTCTGCGACAGCAGGGACAGGCTGGGCACCAGAAACAATACACGCTTGCCTGCTCCGGCCTGCCGTTCAGCGATATTGAGACTGGTGAAGGTCTTGCCCGTGCCACAGGCCATGATGAGCTTGCCGCGCTCTTCCGTCCGCAGGCCTTGCTCGACCGCATTGACGGCGCGCTCCTGATGCGGGCGCGGGATCTTCCTGGCCTTGAGCTGCACAGCCTTTCTTGGCTGATAGACCGACCAATCGATCTGGCTGGTCTCCAGGTCGTTCAGGTCGATCCTGATGCAGGGCGGCTGCTGACCCTGCAGCGCGTCCCGAGCATGCTCGTTCCAGTGATTGGTGGTCGTGATGATCACACGCTGGGTAAATGGCCTTTTGCCCGAAGCGGTGAAGAAGCTGTCCAGGTCATTTCGGGTGACGCGATAATCCTCCGAGAAGAATTTGCACTGAATGGCATGGAATTCGTCGGTATTTGCCGTCCTGGCAACCAGGTCGATGCCCACATCGCGCCCGTCCAGCCCCTGCATCGCCGCCCATTCGGCATAGGTCCAGACGTTGCTGTACAGGTCGCGGTACGTCGCCTCATTGCGAAGATAGGCTACGATCAACTCCTCAAAATAGGATCCTTTTTCCCGCTCGGTGAGGGCGGCATGGCGAAAGCTGTTGAGGAGTTGTGATAGAGCTGGCATTCCTTTACTTCCTTCTTTCTGGGAGACGCTGGATTCGCGAGCGGGATAAATGATGCGGATTGGCCGTCAAAGATTAGGTAGGAGTTTTGGCGCTGAACTGGAAAACGTAGTTACTCGCACTGAGTTCGGTAATTTTGCCTACTAGATCATGGCGGGTGACATAAGATTTTTTTATCTTGCTAGCATCTTCTCCTGCTTCAACCCGGGCAGTTTCCTTCGTAGTTACGATGATAAGGCGAATGTTGCTTTTCGCCGCAAATGCTTTAGTAAGGTTCTCACGGAATTCCTTATTTCCATGCCCACTCCATCTGTCGAGTAAACCTGAAAATTCCATCGTGCCTGTAGGTCCCTTCCGATAATGATGATCCCATAAGCATACGACCAATGTGCCATCTGGCAGCCATGCTGAGACTGACCATTGCGGGTTCCTCAAGGTTGCGCCGTATTCTGAGAATGCCCCAGTGAGGGTGAGTTTCGACATGTAGGGTATCGGTTCTAAGTTCCCTCGCCGACCTATAAAACTGATGCGAGTGATCTAGGACTTGCGCCGATATCTCGCCAGTTCTCGGGATGGCAAGTAAACAACAAGATTTGATGCCTGCTTGCAGCATCGAATAAGACACGCTTCATTTGAGTAACACGTTCCACATCACTATGAACGAGGGCATCATCAAGGATAAGAAGTGTTGGACGTCCTACTTCCTGAAGTAGGTCAGCGTAAGCAAGTCTACTAATAATTCCCATTTGCTCACGCGAGCCAAAGCTCAGTGCAGCGAAATCAACTGACTCTAAACCGCTGCCCTTCGTGCGAGTTAATAGCTTAGGCTTAAGATGTTCGTCAATTTCAAGGTGGGCTCCAGGGAACAATAGCTGCAAGTATCTGTTCAGGTGTTTCTGTAGTGGAGCTTGGAGTCTCCCGGTAAGCACTTTCCGTTTTTCCTGTAACAGATTTAGCAGGAGATCAAGCGCCATTGAACGCTTGCGCAGCTCATCAGTTCGCTGCTTAGCCTGCATCAGATCCCTGGAGAGTTCTCCTCGCTGTTCTTCGAGTCCTCGTGCGCCTACTATGTTTAGCTCAGCCTCATATTGAATCAGTTTTTTCCTACGTTCTTCAAATCGATTCTCATACTCATCGGCGCTCCTTTTGTAGCGCTCCACGTCTTGTTGCAAAAAATCTGGATTAGCTTGTTTTATTTTATTCTTCTTGTCCTCAATCTCTTTGGTTAATACCCCGTGACGTGCTTGTGCGTCCACCAGATATTGACTGAATTTGGCTCTTCTCGTAGCTCTATCGGGTGCATCCAATACAGCTTGCGCACTAGTCAATTCACGTTTAGCAGCATTAAACTCTGCTTGAGCAGTGCTTGCCGAGATTTCAGCATCACTCAAGTTCTTATAAATGCCATCCCGATCTTCTCGGGCCGCCTCTTCAATTCTTTCGGCCTGTGAAACAGATAAAAATTGGCTACTATCGGCTGGTGGAATTCGCGTAAGTTTTAACTTGATCTCTTCAGCTCTTGTCGCTTGAAGAGTCTCCTCTGACTTCAATTCATCAACGCCTTTTGGGGCAATTGTTTGGAGTAATTCCGAGGCTGCCTTAACGTCATTTAATTGTTGAAGATATATCTGGTAACGTACTTCTGCTGCTTCAAGCGAAGTCAGGCCCAATCGCTGCAAAAGTCCTGTATGGGCATTATTTATCTCTTTCTCTTGGTGACCCAGTTGAGCCAGATCAGATCCTCCAGGTAATATCTCCAATTGCCCCAGCTCTGCGATTTGCACGGAAGTGGGTTTAAGCAACAAAACTTCGCCCACGCCGAATTTCGACTCCTCTCCTATCTGAATACTGTGCCCGGAAGCAAGGTTGAAACGTAATCGTGTTGCTGAGGTTTCTTGGCGGATTCTGAGCTCTGTAAGTTGAGAATGCTGCTCGCGCAATTGAGATAGATCGGCAATCTGGATTTCAGATGCGATCATCTGCTTCTGTAAATCCCTTAGTTCTGCTTGTTTCTTCTCTGCCTTCTCCAGCGTCACTTTGGCATCATCAGCCTTTTGCCTAGACTCCTCAAGCTCACTTCTCAATTTCGTACGTATCTCTTCCTGTCGTGCCAATTGCAATGCTTCGGACGCTGAAGCATGATTTTTGGAAGCTTCGGCTAATTTTGCTCGAAATTGTTCGACTAGATTATTTGCTTCAAAGAGAGTTTGTTCAGCCCGTTCAACTTCCTTCTGCCGAACGTTGACTATCTCTTCTTGATCACTGAATGTTTTGAGGTGTGTGCGAAAGATGTCAATTTGCTTATCAAACTCTTTGAGTCGATTTTGATCGTTTTCTAGCGACTCTACCAAGCGCTTGATCTTGTCCAGACTCTCCCTTGCTTCCTTCTCCTTGGCGCGAAAATTCTCCCAAGGCTTCTCTAGCTGATCAGCCGCGTGCTCGTGTCGCAAAGAAGCCAGCTCATCTACCTTTTGGCGATAAACTTCTATCTGGGAGTCCAAAGCTTGGATTTTCCCTTCAAGCTTGGATTCCCGATCTATGGCTTGAAGGTAGCCGCCTCGGGGTGAATTTTTAGATGGTGAAAGTAATTCATTTCGTTGTTCCTCCACTGTCCTCAGCACTTCATCACCGGTACTGCTAGCCACTTCACAAAGAGACTGATTTAACGCAGTTTGGAGGTGACTCGTAGCATAAGTGACGGCGTCATCAATCTCTTGTGCGGAGCCTTGCTGAATCCAGAGAAGGCCTGGTATGCCCCAATGCTCGGGTCCACTGGCACCCCTTCCTGGGTGCTGAAATCCAAGAATCTCGGATAGATGATCCTCTGCCTCTGCGCCATCAAGGACAGTGGACCCAATCTGAAATTGACATCTTTTTTTACCTAAAAAGCTCTTCGTAAGCCGGCAGATCTTATTGTTAATAACAAACTCAATTTCTACTGTAGGTGAAGCCGATGAATCCTCCCATGGGCGAAGGTCATCTACGCTACTAGAGCGGTGACGTTCAAAGAAAGCTGCTCGAATCGCAGCAACGATAGTGCTCTTGCCAGCTTCGTTGGGACCAACAAAGAGGTTGATCTTGTCTTCCAGTCCTGCAATCTCAAACGGCTTACGAAATCGTTTAAATTGTTCAACGCGAATTCGCGTGAGCTTCATTTGACACCTCTTGAGGTAGAGTTGGCATTGCGATTGCTGAGAATTCCAGCGAGCAGTGCCAAGGCATCTCTAGCTACTTCTGCATTATCCCCTTCTTGGTCATTGCGTAAATCATCAATGACTTCTCTTAAATAACCGTCAGCGTTCAATGCATTTATGTCCTCAGGAGAGGGATCAAGGCGGAGCGCAGACATGTCAACTATGATGGCTCTTACTTTTCCTTGGGCTTGCCCGATGGCCTCCCTCAAGCGCCTGTGCCCCGATAAGTCAGTCTGCCCAGAGAGTTTTAATTGCACAACGTGTTTCTCAGTAAATCCGCCCAAACACTCAATCAGTTGATCGATATCGCTTGGTACCTGTAAGATTATTGTGTCGGTTAGCCAGCAGTATTGACCTGTTACCAAGGGTGTTACGGAGGGCAATGCGCCTGGCTGAGCGATTTCAACGAGAAGAACTTGGCCAGAAACGTTGTCCTTGAAGCGATCCGTCTCGGGAGTACCACTGTACCAAGTCCGGCTGTCAATCTGTTTTGTACCGTGCCAGTCACCAAGCGCCAAATAATCCAAGCGACCTTGCTGCACTCGACCCATTGCAATCGGGTTACTGGAATCAATGTCATCAGCCAATATTCCCTGTACGCTGCCATGCGCCAAACCAATGCGGTACATCGAAGGAGGCGTTTCCGCTGATACAAACCATTCTGTTAGATCTGTATATGTATTACGCTGTGTGAGGGGAGCAGGAAGTACTGTCACATCTAGCGAATCAAGGGGTAAAGGTTCTGGTTGGAGGCAAACATGTACATTAGGGGGTATTGCGTTCAAACGCTCCGCACGAGTCCATACGGATTCACTTAAACCAGCATCGTGATTACCGGGAATGATGACCCAAGGTCCCTTAAAACCTGAGAGACAACTGAAGAGCTTATAAATGGTCTTATCACTAACCCCTTGTGCATCGAAGGTGTCACCAGCTACTAGAATGAAATCCACCCCACGTTCCGCAGCAATTTCTGCCAAATGTTGAACAGCAGTAAAACGTGCGCCAGCTAGAAAAACTGCATCATCCCCCTCGAATTGCCCAAACTGCTTACCAATTTGCCAGTCAGCTGTATGCAAAAATTTGATCAACTCAGCTCCTTATCCTCTTAATTGAGCTCCTAGGTGCAATAATTTGTCTGAGAAACTACTTACATATTCCTCGAAGAGCTTCTAGATGCGGCTTGTCCACCTGTGACATCATGTCAAGCAATGCAATAGTCGCATCCTTTGTTTCCTCCAATGTCATAGACGAGAAGGAGATAAGGTCATCGAGATTATCTGAATGCGACTCCACCTGAGCCAATCGCTCCAAAGCCGTAATCCGGTCTTTATCGGCCTCTGGATAACCCTTACAAAGTTGATTAATCTTTGAAGCAAGACCAGCGTTACCTGGGCATCTAAATGCGAGAAATACGTCGAGCACTCGGCGCAAAACATTTGGCATCATGTAGGCGTACTCATACTCACCATTCTCCGCCTCAGAAAATTTCAGTACATGGTGAAAAAGGAAATGGTATTCGGAATCATACTCACGCAGCAGGCGCGACATTTCTACAATTGCTGAAGTACGAAATTGCTGTCCTTTCGGAAGCGAGACATCGATGAAGAGAAACGTTGCTGTTGGCTCTTCCCCCTTTTTCGTTTTCCAAGTTTTTCTGAATTCGTTCATACAATTTTGATTATGGGTAAGCACAAATAGCTGCTTTACCCCTGACAGCCTGCTCTTTATAAGGGCGCAGGCAAAATTCAATGCCTTTGTGTCGAGGCTAGAAACCGGATCATCGATAACAATAATCAGATTCTTAAGCTTGCGTCCCTCAGATTCTAACGTGCAGATAAAGTAGCAGAGTGCGATGGCAGTCTTCTCGCCCTCGCTCGGAAGTCCCTCAATTAACTTTCCGTGGCGATGAATCTCATAACCCTCGTCAATGGGTAAGATGGTAAGCTCTCCGTGTCCAAGATAAGACTGAATCAGCTTGTTCATCTTTGCTGCGGCTGGACCATGCTGCCTGATCTGTTCTCGTAAATCTTGTATGTCTGCTCTAAGCTTGGAATAAGTAGCCTTTGCTGTTTCTTCTTCTTCACATGCTTTCGCATACTCACGCTTAAGTTGCTCGTATTCGTCTTTGGCTCCTTCAGCCAAGTAATGCTTACGAATTGCGACTTGAGAGTCCGCTCGATATCTATCGAAATTATCAATATTTTGGTTATGTTTTTGGATGATTGCATTTATCACCCCAAGCGTCGTGATCAATTCGACCTCGACTTTTGAGATATCTGTTTCGGTAGGGAGATTGGAAGTATCTGGTACTAGAGTTGGCTTAGAGCGTTTCTCAATGATGACATCTGCTGTGTTAGCCAGCATATTCTCAATCGTTTTGGCGATATTTAAGAAGGCTCTGACCTCCCTTTGATAAGCATTCCGTAGTTCCACTGGGAAATTGTCTAAGGTAGATGCGAGTGTTTGACAGCTTTTAACCTCAGACAGGAGACTGTTAATTTCGCGGGACCTTACTTCAATCTTTGCTAGAAAACGATCAAATTCGCCATCCAGAACATGTCCAAGAATTTCTTTTCGGCCTGGATCGATAAAACTGCTACAAAACAGACAAGCACCAAGGTTATGCGCAGTGTGATAATCATGGCCCTGTTTGATCCAAAGCGCCATGTCTGGATGAAACTCTAACTCATCTATGGCGCTAGTCATAGGAGTCAAGCTGCTTAAAGAGCGAGCTCCGTTAATTACCTTTAAGATTCCATCTGCTGGAAAGACGAGCTCGGCGTACTTTGACATTGGTTTTTCCAGCTGACATGTTGCTGTAAAGCCTTTGAGTGCCTCTTCCGTCAAGAGCGACGTATTATCAAACTCCAGATTCTCAAAATCATTCACTAACTGTGGAGCTTCATACTTTCGCCCACGTAATCGCAAGCGGTCGGCGATTGTTCGGGCGCGTTCGCGCTTAAAGAGACTCAGGGATTTCTCCTTTTCCTTAACCACCCCCGATTTGGACTTCAGATCCTCTTCTACCTTAGCAATATCAGCTTCATTACGAGCAAGTTGGTTAGCCAACCCTGCTTGTTCCCGACCTATGTAAAATACTGGATTTGCTCGAGCCATCGACCACTGGAAGTTTTGCTCAATAAAATCCCCATTAAAAACAAGAACATGATTCTCTAATCCTGATAAATTATCGGGACATGAAAGGGTGTCACCATTATCAAGTTCGATCTCAAATGTACAAGAGGCCGGTAATCGATGATGTCGAGAGGCGAGTTGCAAACTGGCAAATAACCGTGAAAGGGTGCTTTTCCCAGAACCGTTAAAACCATAGATCAAATTACGGGAGCGAAACTGCAGACTTGCTGCTTTTGCATCTCGATCAGCAAATATCCCCATCCCGTACATACGGCGCACATTTGTTATTGATGTCATGTTTTTCTAAACAGCTTTCATCCAAATTGATCCGGGACATTCCCAGTTATATTTTTTGACTTTATTGCTGAGTGAGCAATTGGACTTTGGTACACCTATTGCTGAGTATGGGTATTTTGAATTACTTATATCCAGACAGTCTCTGGAGGCTCATTGCAAGCCAGGGGCCTCAAGGCTTTTGAAAGAAAATTCCCCCTTAAATAACCAAGGCAAGGCCACCGGCCGCGTCAGGAAGATTTTGTTTTTATGGAGGTCAAGTCTGAAAGCCTGTGGGCAATCCCTGTGGGAAACCTCGTGGGCGATGCTTTATCCGTCCATCAGGTTTTCCAGCAGGGTTGTCCATGGGCCAAGCTAGTGCTGCCGGACGATCGGCTGTGCCGATCATCCACATTGCTACCGCCTGTCAATATGAAAGGTTACTTCCCGCGTAACAAAGCGGGAATTGAGCCATTTTTCCCACCTGGCCGCCCTTCGCATCAGGTCTGCCCGGTAGATGGCGTTAAGATGAGGCGTGTACGAATGATAGTTGGCCACTTTCGTCCATAGATCGCCCCGGTCATTGCGGATGTGCATGTGGATACGCCAAGCGGCGAGCGCATAGGAATAACAACCTGATTGCGCCACATGCTCGGGCCTGATGCCATACTTGGCCAAGCCGGATAAATATACGGTATTGAACTGCATCGGACCGATATCGTAAGTATCGTTTGAGTTTCGCACCCATTGACCCGGCTTACCCCCCTCCTTCTCGGCCACCGCGAGAAGGATGTTTGCTGGGACTTCGTATTTCACGGCAGCCTGGATCGAACAGACGACGCGCTCCGGCAAATCGGGGGGCAAGTCCATCATCCCTGCCCTGTTACTTGCTGTCCCGGAAAGCAGCTGCTTCCGCTTCCGCATCGAGCTTGGTCTCCGTCGATCCAGCGAAGGCATTGCCCTTGAATTGCGGCTCCGGAATATTGGAGCGAATGGCTGAGGCAACTTTTCCGCCGGGGGTTTGGGCGACACGCCCACCTTGCGAGGCAATACTGCTTTTCACCGCCTCCATTCCACCGCGAGCGAGGTGAGAGCCCATTTCGGCCACAAAGCGTGATGGCGTGCCCATGGCCTGGGCTAGTCCGCCCAGTGGCGTGTCCTGCCTGGGTTGCGTTTCAGCAAACATGCCCATGCCGCCTTCCATGCTGGCATGCGCCGCATCGAATGCGGCCTTGATGGCCGATGCTCCGCCTGCCGCATTGGCGGCTGAAGCCATCATCATGCCGGTGGCAACACCTGTTGCAGTTGCGGCCGCGGCAATCGCTGTGCCGGCACCCAGGTTGCCTATTCCCCCTGCCCCGCCGCCCACAATGCCGCTTAGCATGGGCGGAATTTTGTCCACCAGCACAAGCAGAATGATGGAAACAACCATCATTACCCCCATCTCCTTGAGATTGAGGCCCAAACTCATCTGATTGTAATAGTCATTCAGGAAGGTCTTGCCGATACCCACCAGCAACACCATGGCAAAGAGCGATACCGCGACACCCAGGACCGTGCGGTAATAGTTGATGGCAATCTCGGAAGTCCAGCGCGCCCCACCGAATCCAAGGAAGAAAATGCCGGCGTAGGCCAGAATCCAGCCGGATACCAGGAGCAGCACCATGTTGACGCTAATCAGCGCCAGGATGATGAGGATAATTGCCGCCATGATGATGCCGGTCATGCTGTCGATGGGTAAACGCAAAGTAGATTCATCCAGGGCTTGGTAAAAGATCTCGAAACCAATATCTGTAATGCTTGATGGAGATCCCATTCCACGAAGCCCACTTGCTTCACTGCCGATTTGTTTTAGTGAGGTAATGATCGAGCTGGCAAAAGCAGGCCCATTGATGAGCAGCCACCAGAAGAAGCCGGTAAAGACCGTGAAGCGGAGAAACTCTGCGAAGAATTCGCCTACATCGGCCCGGCGTAACGCCATCAGGCCGAACGTCCAGACCATGCTGATCGTCACGAGTGTCCAGAATAACCAGGATGCACGTTCAGTAATGACTGTCGCCCAAGCGGTAGCGGCTGTTTGATAGCGCGTGAGAATATTGTCCAAGACATCTGCATTGTCGATTGCTGCGTGCGCCTGTTCCGGAAAGGCCAAAAATGGAAGGAGGATTAACAACCCAGCAAGTGCTGACATAGGTAGTGGCTTCATTGGACTACCACTCCTTATCCTTGCTCTTTTTAGCTCCCCATCGATGGTAATCAGGGCACTTAGCCCATAGGGCCGCATGTTCTGCTTCATCCTTGATTTTTCCTAAATCTTCGCAAGTTGGATTCACGATCTTGGCTCTCTCTTCTGGCTCGCCATTGCAAGCTGCAACTAAAATTCCTACCAGGGTAATGCCTAACACATTTAATTTCATCTTCTCTCCTTACCATTCTCTAGGGGTACTACGACGAAAAGTCCCTTGCCTTGCCTGCACTGCTGCTGCCGCCTGCTGCGCCTCGATATCCGCAATCCTTGCCTGCCGTGCCGCCTCGGCATTTTGCTGTGCAATCAGCAAGGCGCGGATTTGCATGAGCTGACTCGCCTGGTTGCTCGCGAGCTGGTTTGCTGCCTGGATTGCCGCCATCTGCCCTGGCGCATCCTCGGCATTCCTCTGCAACTGCTCGAGCCTTGCCGCGTCCGCCTGCAGTTCCAGCTCCTGCAGCTCGAGGCTGCGAATCATTGCATCGTTTGCAAGTTTCTCGCCATCCGCATTTAGGCGCCGGTTAGTCTCAAGGTTTGCTCGCTCTTCCACTGTACAACCGTTCGGCCCGAAACAGGGCGAATTCATGTAATAGGACGGGTTCTGGTAGCGCAGCAGGTAGCCATCGAGACTGCCGGCCTGGTTGCGGTAGTACTGCAGCGTGTTCATCGCGCCCATCAAGCGCATGGTAGTCATCTGCGCCTGGTTCCAGACGTAGGCGGTAGGAGCGACCGAGTTTCGCAACATGTTCTCGTATTGCAAAAGCTGCAACTGGTACTGCTCGACCATCTTCATGGTCTGGTTCACGCCTTCAATTGCCGAAATGACGTTCTGCTGCATGTTGGCGGCATCGAAAACGGGAACTCCACCGGCCCGGACTGCCGGAGTCGGTAAGGCGAAAAGGGTTGCAATCATGGCAGCAGCAGTGATCGCCCGATTTGAGCAGCCTGCGCGCTTATTCATCCGCTTAACCATTCG
>JGI26538J50259_1001118_pt1 | contig 17030 bp, 15 predicted proteins | sample ThiBio_1000_plan_FD_50259 | JGI IMG/M metagenome (IMG submission 50259)
ATCAATATTAATAAAAGTAGTTTGGAGCTCTCTTATGCAATTATTAAAAGTCTCATCGGGTGTTAACGCAAAGTCATTATATTTCTTAAAATACTCTACACAAATGCTATCAAAACTTTGTTTTACAAATTCAATTGGTATTGGCTCACAAGAAATGAAGATTATTAATAATATTAATTGTGATGGTTTTGACTGTTCTTGAAATACTTCTATCCAATAAGAATATGGATCATCAAGGTAATTTTTGAAAGCAATAAAAAAATCATATTTGTTTCTACTTTTGTTGATAAATTGTTTGTTTAAAAAACTTCTATTTATAAAATCATCTACTAGCCTCGGAGTATAATTTTCATGATTAATGATATCATTATAATTTTTTGCACAAGTCAATACATTAATGAACTGTTTATCAATATCTGAAAAATATAAGTGATTATAAAGAATTCTTGCTTTGAAATATAAAGTATACTCTGATTGATCTAGTATTATTTTATTTTTATGAGAGGTATAATATTCTTTACTAAGCTCATTTCGAAATTTTATTTGCCCTTGAAGAAGGACATATTCACGCGTAGTAACAATTAGAACAGTATTAGTTGAATAGCAAGCATCTTCTATAAATCTATTCAATTCACTTAATTCTTTACTTCCTATACTATCATCTAACCTAAACCTTCCTAAAAAATCATCATATAAAAATACTTGTTTAGTTTTAGTATCAGTTGATAAGGCTTGATGTGCTTCTTCAATACTTTGAGAAATATTAATAAAATCCTTAAACCCTTTATTTGTTAGATAATAACTTACAAGCGCTCTCGCTAAAGTTGTCTTTCCTATACCTGGAATACCTGATATGATTAATACTTTATTTTCTTCTAGAATAGATAATCCAAGCTTAAAGCTATTAGGATGTTGCACATATGTTATATTAGACTTTTTTATCTGATTAATTTCACTTCTTGCTAAATTATATTTTCGTTTATTTACAATTTTTCCTAGTACTTCATTTAAAATATGAGTACTTGTTATCCAAAGTTTGTAATGCTTATTTACAATATCATGGTAATTGGAAGAGTGTAATAAATTATTTAATATTTTTTTATCTAAAATATCTTCTTTCTTTATAAATCCATCAAATAATTTAAGGATCTCATCATATTGTGGTTTTGTCAGCGAAATAGATATAATAAGTACATACCTGTCTAGCTTTGACTCTTGCTTTAACTTTTTTACCTTTGGTAATTCAATTGTTTTAAGTGTATGCAATAAAGATTTAAAATTATTTTGATAGCATTTGACCTGGCCAATAATTTTTTCTTCACCAGTTGTATTTTCAATATCTACCCCAAAATCTTTTCCGGATTTATAAGTTCTAAATTTTTGCTCATATTTAACCTGAACTATATCTCGTGCAAGCTCTTCAAACTCTTTCGGGCTAAGGACACTGTGGAAGTCATATTCGTTATATTCACTCATAAAACAATAGTATAAACTTAATAATATTAAGAATAAAAAGAGCATTTTACAAGTCTCTTTTTGAATACTCAAAGATATTAGGTAGAGCTTACATGTATGGGAGCTTTGCAAAATGGGTTACCATAGGTAAGGCTTAAGAAATACTTTTATGCTTTAAGAACTATGCTAGGTTGCTATTGGATTGCCTATGGAACTTCAGAAACCGCGAGCTCTTCTCAGCAGTGAATTAAAACCAATAGTAGAGGCGTTGCTTGAACAAAAAATACAAGCCACTGAAAAAGCTAAGGTCCAACAGATTAATGCTCTTAACAAGTTTATTCAATTACCTACTGTAGCCAAAAGGTTGATGTATTAGTGCCCATTAACGTTAACTCAAAAATGTTGAATAATTTATTTAGAAAATATGTAGCATGAAGCTAATAGATCTACTTAAGAATAAACAATATCTTCTTTTAAAAAATGTATTAACAGTAGCCAAGCTTATGTTGTTTAGCATTACCACATTCTGATAAAGATATTAAGGGTGTTTTTATTTTACCAAAAAATCAGTACTATGGTCTTCATTAGATCTGCTGCGAAAGACCCAAAACAGGGCCAGCATAGGGAAAAAGCATAGCTGCTCTTCTAGTTTTATTGTGTTTTGTTATTAGAAAGCATGCTTGAAATTGACAAGTCCTGCTATAATATTAAAGCGAAGATTGTATTTTTTCTGGAAATTCCTGTATACCTCTGACATAATCTTAAATATTTTTATCTCCCTTATTTTATGCTCCACCTTCATACGTATGGAGGCTAGCTTTCTGTTATGTTCTTTTTGCTCTTTGGTTAAGGGCCGCTTACGGCTCTTTTTGTAAGGTATTACTACATTACTCTATATTTTTTGCCAGCCTTGATAGCCACTATCTGCCAGCTTAATGCTCTGGGCTGGTAAAAGTCTTTCTCCTTTACGAATTCTAAAGTCATGCACTCTTCCTTTATGCGATTTGGATACAGATAGTATCTTACCATCTTCTCGCATGACAATCTCCGTTTTCATAGTATGGCGCTTCTTTTTGCCTGAATAAGACTTCTTTTGCTTCTTACTAGGCCTTTGAGTAGGCTGTTCACTCACATCTGCTAGTAGCTTTAACACCTTTTCAGCAGTTAAGTTACGATCTTTTTTAATGCTAATCTTCTTAGCCAATAGTGGTTCCATTTTTCTTAATAAACGGCAAATATTGGAGTTGTGTAAGTTAAACAAATAGCCTAAAAATACATGGCTAATATAAGTGCGGTAATACATGAGTACACAGAGCAATTTATCTTCGAGCGTAGGTAAATGGCTCAGTCGACCATGGCGCAGTTTGCTCGCTTCTAGCTTTTCAAATACAGGCCTTACTTGAAGAACTAATTGGTCAAATGTTTCTAGCCTTAAGTCAGTTATTCTCCTAAAGTTATAGGGATATTTGCTTATGTTAAATGCATACTTGTTCCTTTTAGTATATCAACAATTACATTTTAACCTTTTTCCCCTTCTTTACCAACCTTTTTCGCAGTAGGTCTATTATACAGATCAGATAAACAATAGAACTCTTTCGAAACCTAAAAAAATCTGCAAATAAATCTACTTAAAGATAAGTAACTGGTAGGTTTCGAAAGAACTTCAATGAAACAAACGATGAAGTATACTATGAGCTAAAGAGATTTTTTAGACTGGCCTTGGTTTACCTCTTCTTTTGCCAAATCATTATTAAGGACAGCTTTAGTCATACTTAAGTACTGATACATAGCAGCACGTGGCGAAAAATAGCAAGGCATCAATTTCTTGATAATTGTGTTCATTTTCTATATGAATATACTTTATAATTTAGGATCAACTTCTTCGCTTTCTAGTAATAATATGCTAAAAATGCCTTGTTAGGATAACTTTAAATTAATCAATCCACTTCTTGAAAGTTTTTATCTCCGCACATTCTTACAATCTTTGGCATAAAAGAACCAAGCATCTCAATTAAATCTTTTTGATATTCCATTACCTGGTGAATATCCTTATAGGCCATGGGTGCCTCATCAAGCCCTGAGCCAATTAATTCTACGCCAGCTTGCTTTAACAATTTATTCACATGGCCAGGAAGAATGGTTTGTTTGGCTTTCGTTCGTGACATGGTTCTTCCAGCTCCGTGCGATGCGGAGTTAATTGAGGCGGTAACTCCTTTACCACGAATTATAAAACCCGGGGTAGCCATGGACCCAGGAATGATGCCAAGTATACCTTTGCCAGCAGGTGTTGCTCCTTTACGGTGAACAATAATCTCGTTGCCAGATGCATCTTTTTCTTTCCAAGCAAAATTGTGGTGATTCTCAATCATAGCAATTGGAGTTTCTTGTAAGCCAATGGAAATTCGCTCATGAATCTGGTGGTGGCAAGCAGATGCATAGTCACCTGCAAGATTCATTGCAAGCCAATACTCTTGTCCGGCTTCACTGTTCAAATCCAGCCATGCAAGATGCTTTGCTTCTTGAGGAAGTTTACAAACCTCCATCGCAACTTTGGTATAATGACCTGCAATACTTGCACCTAACCCACGTGATCCTGAGTGTGAAAGTACTGCAATATATTGGCCTGGAGCAAGGTTGAACTCATTAACTGGGCTTACTATATCAACAATACCAAACTCAACAAAATGATTCCCCCCTCCTGATGACCCAATTTGTTTGGTAGCTCGTTCTTTCATCTCTTTGGCAATTTTAATCTCTGCAAACTCACTTCGCTCAAAGATTTCGTGGTCTTTTGGTTTCTTAAAAGTAGCCTGTCCAAACATGGTGTTGTTTACTAACACTTGCTTTAAGAAGTCTTTCTTTTCCTCAAGCATAGTTGTAGGAAGATTATAAAGAGTCATACACATGCGGCATCCAATATCAACACCCACACCATAAGGTATCACAGCATTTTGTGTTGCTAGCACCCCACCAATGGGAAGCCCATACCCTTGGTGTGCATCGGGCATTAAAGCTCCTGCAATAGCTATCGGTAATTGCATGGCTCTCTCCATCTGTTTCAATGCACCTTCTTCAATACCTCCTGCTCCATAGATTTGGTAAGGTTGAGGGTTTTCAAGCAGGGATATAGTAAAATCAACCGGCATTACTAATTCCTGAACAAGGGGCAAAAATTTTTCATTATTTTTAAAAGCAGATGGAAATTTAAGGATATCACTTAATAAAGCGAGCTGTTCATCCTTGGTTAGATTAGTGCACTCGTTTTCGATGATAGTCAGTGCTATACCAATGGCTTTATTCTCTGGGAATCCTATGTTTTTAAGATTATTGCCTGTTAAACGCATATTGTTCTTTTATAATTAATGCTTCAAATATCAATAGCATATACGCAATGTTTCTGCGTAGATTTAGTTTCTTTCAGAAATTTTTATATTTTTAACCAAAACAAAGTTGTTTTGGACCACCAGCCTTTTTAACATAGGGAGTTATCTTTCTTCTATGCTTTAAAATAATTTACTATATGCCAGTTAACCGTAATGCACTGATTCGTTATCGGACTATTGATAGTTGTTTAAGAAACAGGCAAAGGAAATGGACTTTAAAGGACTTAATTGATGTTTGCTCGGAAGCGCTCTACGAATACGAAGGTATAGACAAAGGTGTAAGCAAACGGTCCATTCAAATGGATATACAAATGATGAGGAGTGATAAATTAGGGTATAATGCTCCTATCGTTGTCGTTGAAAAGAAATACTATACTTACGAAGACTCAGCCTACTCTATAACCAATATTCCGCTGACCGATCAAGATCTCAATAAGCTTACTGAAGTAGTTGAAATACTTCGTCAGTTTAAGGGATTTAGCCACTTTCAGGAGTTAAGCGGAATGGTTCAACGGCTCGAAAATAAAATTCATTCAGCCAGAACCAAACAAGAACCTATTATTGATTTTGAGAAAAATGAAAACTTGAAAGGGCTAGAACATATAGAGACATTATATTATGCAATTATTAATAAGCAAGCGTTAGAGCTTAGTTATCAGTCTTTCAAAGCAAGAAACGCACATAGCTTTACATTTCATCCTTATTATTTGAAAGAGTATCGTAACCGTTGGTTTGTATTAGGTACAAAGAAAATCAATACGCCTGTGCTAATATTGGCTTTGGATAGAATTGTAACAATCCAAGATTCAGTTTCTCCATATTGCCCACCTGAAAGTTTTAATGTTACCGAATTTTTCCAGCATGTTATTGGTGTAACTGTCAACCAAAATAACTTACCTGAGGAAGTAGTTTTATTGGTAAATAATGAAACTGCACCTTACATAGCAACAAAACCGTTACATCACAGTCAGAAAATAGTTGAAAGGTTACCCAACGGAGTTATTTTTTCAATTAATGTTCAATTGAATTTTGAGCTTGAAAGGGAAATTCTAGGCTTCGGAGATAATATAAAGGTGGTGGCTCCTGAACGTCTAAAGAGAAAAATCAAAGAACAGCATGAAAATGCTGCCTATTTTTATCAATATGAACTAAGTAATGTTTCCTTGCAAAATATCTTGAAAAAGGTAGAATATAAAGGTTTTGCTATTCTTAATCATATCTTTAGCAAGAAGGAGATCAATCTAATCAAAGCAAAAATTTATAATTATCAAAAAGAAAACCTTCAAGAGAAACCATATGCAATCCGTAATCTTTTTGAAAAAATCCCAACATTAACAAAATTGGCCTTTAATTCAAATCTTCTAAGTATTATTGGAAACATAACCAAAGATCTGTTCCTTACTAAAGCTATTTACTTTGACAAATCGCCTGAAACTAATTGGTATGTTACATGGCATCAGGATATCACTGTTAATGTAAAAGATAAGATTGAAACAGAAGGCTTTTCTGGATGGACTCAAAAAACTGATGGATACGGAGTTTGTCCTCCTGAAGAGTTTTTAAAAAATACAATTACTATACGTATACATCTAGATAATACCAATGATCATAATGGTGTGCTAAAGGTTGTACCTGGCTCGCACAATAAAAAATTAACTGATTCTGAAATTCAATTAATCCCTCAAAATAGTATTCCTTTTGTTTGTGATGTAAATATATGTGGGATCCACATTATGAAACCATTACTACTCCATACTTCATCAAAAACAACTAACCAAAAACATCGACGAGTGCTTCATCTTGAATTTAATACTATGGAATTACCGAAAGGGTTAGAATGGACAGAGAGGATAAATATATTTTAACATCTTCTAATTCTGTTCTTTTTCCTTCTTTTCCAACTTTTTGCAGCGGCCCTAATAAACACCAGCCCCACCGCACCGCAAATAAAATCACTTTTGTAAAATATAAAAGCCTGGAAAGCCTTACTCTTTCTCGAGCACATAAAGAGTTAAATTACAATATATTTAAGGAGTCATTGACTCTCCAGGCAAGCTAATATTGGGGAAAATATTAACAGTTAATCTGACACTTTAATTGTAACTACCTACATATATCACACAGAAACAAATTATTTCTTTGTGTCCTGATATATGTTAAATCCTTGCCACAAAGGTGCGGCGGTGGGATAATTACTCATTGGAAATCCCTTTCCTCCATCAAACTTTCCATCTTCTTTCTGCCCTTGATAAACATGTATATGATAATGTAATCCTACATCTTCCAATTCAGTAAAGTTCGGGTTATCAGGTCTATATACGAGGGAATTCGGCTGAGGCTCAGCCGACCAAATTTTGGTTTTTGTTTGTGGATCTTCTGTAGCTCTTTGTCGATCTACTACATATTGGCGGTAGCTGAAATCAGTGCCCTTGTAGCATGAACCACTATCAAAGCCGTTTAATTCAGTTTCTGACATCCAACATCCTAACCCACGAATTAAACTCCATAACGGACGGGTACAAGTGTAGTTTAATACCTTGCCAGAGAAAGAATCTAGCGTCCAACCGAGCCCCTGTATGAGCTCCCTTAGCATCTTGTAACTCTTTTCTTTATTAGTTGTTAGTGCATTATACAACTCAGGATCCAAGATTTCGACGCTCACCATCGGTGCTCCTTTTTCCCCTAAACTTGTTTTGAAGTTACGTGTCATCGGTTGGTTCCCTTGCATGAACCCTTGGTATTTGTCTTCTTTTTTATCTTTTTTCCCAAGAATAGCTGTTACAGCCGTAAGAAGGCATATTTTAAACCAATTCTCAATATATTTTAGCGCACTCTCTGCTGTATACTTGGCTTTAAACCTAAGCCCTACACCACAAGAATCCAAAATTTCAAAATCATGACTTTGGAGAGCCTTTTTTAGTTGATACAGCATTATAGGATATTCTTCTTTAAACTTCCCCACTTCTACTTTTACCTCTTCCCTATTTCTATTGTTTCGGTAAACTCCTAAGGGAACAGCGGCCCAGGCCCATCCCTCAAAACAAATATTGTTTTCTATAGACAGCCAGTCCATGTTAGTGATACAGAACTGAGGAGCACCGATATTTCTTTGCTCTATAATCCCGAAGTACTCCAATAGACCATCACGCACCTCAATCAGATTACCATTTTCACTCTGCACACTCTTAATTACTTCATTCCCCTTCATATTTCGCATAGCGCCTTCATTCATGACTGGCTTAGTAGGTATTAAACTTTTTATAGCTAGAAGCAATACTTCCGCCTTGTCATTTGAGAATTGTTCTCCATACTTTTTGGCGTTTAATAACCAATCACTAAATAATTCAAGATACATCTTTATTTCGCCTCTAACTCGTACAGGCCAGCGCATCTTCGAAATTAAATTCCGTAGTTCCTCATTTTTTTCTTGTGAAATTTTGTGATTTTGATTAGCCCAGTTGTTTGTCAACTCCTCAATAATAGAGTTAAGCAAGACAATGAGCTCATTATCTGACTCGGTTGTTATATTGGTTATATCATTCCACATAGCAGTTGTTATTTAAAGGTTAGAAATAATTTGAAGGGAGATTTATAGGCCGCCACACGTTCTTCTTGCAGGTTTATCAATGTGTTCCTTATTTATAATAAGATATGTAAAAACACTGAAAAATCAAACACTGGCGTTCTTAAAGGTCTTTATTGGCCCTTGATGCTCACTGAAGTTTTTGCAACCTTTTGCAGCGTCTCTATTGTATATTGAAGTAGTATTGTGCCATCTGTCTTAGCATCTACAATTCTATAATCCATAACAATCTTAGGATATTATACCAATACTTTTTGTAGTACGTAATTACAATCTTATACTCTTCTCCTAACCTGTTCCGCTAGGTGACTTATATCTTCTTGCAGTAATGCTTCTGCTTGATTGAACAACTTTAAGGCTTTAGCAATAGTTGTATCTGTTTGATTGTATACACTATAAAAACCTTGGTATTGCCATAATGTTTTGGCAATATATGCTTTAAGTAAATGCTTGATAGAGTTTTTTATCTGACCGCTTATAGGTACTTGCTTGATTGTTGCCTTTTTGGCTTCCTCAATAAGTTGGTTAACCATTTCTTCAGTTATATGGAAGTCTTTCAAATAATCTACTAGCCCCAGCGTTTCCAATTTTTGTTTATTGGCATGGACATACGTTATAGCGTATTGTTGTACGATATAGTTATCTAGCAGCTCATTAACATACTCACTATGTGTCGTAGTATCTAGCGGAATAAAATGATCAGGCATAATACCACCACCTCCATACACTGTTCTTCCTGTAGAAGTTTGGTATACTAATGTTTTATCAAGCTGTATGCTATCTGCGTGAAAATACTCACCTTGCTTATATCTATTATATAAGTCTAATTCATAGTCTATTCTTGTATTGTAAGGCTTTTGTATAAACCTACCGCTTGGCGTAAAATAGCGTTCTACAGTTAAATTTAATATAGACTTATCTTTAAACTCAATAGGCCATTGTACGAGTCCTTTACCAAAAGACCTTCTACCTACAATAAGTGCTCTGTCGTGATCTTGTAAAGCACCTGCTAACAGTTCTGAAGCAGAAGCAGTATTCTCATTGATTAAGATAATAATGGGTAGCTTACCAAGCCTGTTTTTACCCTTTGCATAGTATTTTGTATCAAATTTTTTGTATTTACCCTTTGTATATAGAACCATTTTTCCTGGTTCTAGCATTTCTTCAGCGATATCCAAGGCTGTACCTAAATAGCCCCCTGAATTATCTCTTAAGTCAAGTATCAGTCTTTTCATTCCCTGTTCTAAGAGCTGACTTGTTCTTTCTATAAATTCTTGGTGAGTTTTGCTTGCAAATTGACTTAACTTAATGTAACCTGTTTGGCCATCTACCATGTAGCCTGCATCAATGGACAGTATAGAAATTTGGTCTCTTATGATGGTAACTTCAATTAAATCTTTTGTGTTGTTCCGGCATACATAGACTTTTACTGGAGTTCCTTTAGGGCCCCTCATTTTTGATACTATATCATTTGAAGTAAACTCTGCTTCTTTTAAAATATGCCCATCTATTTTAACAACCTTATCCCCTGCTTGTAAGCCTGCTTGGTCTGCAGGCCCTTTAGGAATAACATGTAATACATATACTACATCTTTTAATAAAATAAACTCAATCCCTATCCCTTCAATTTGGCTCTTTAAATGGTTTCTACTTACTGCATTCTGTTGTGCATCAATATAGGTGGTATGTGGGTCCAATTGCTTAGCCAATTTTGCAAGTGCTGCATCTGTAAGTTCTACCAGCTTAGCATTATCTATGGTATCTATATGGTATTTCTCAATATAGTTTAATACTTCACCAAATTTACGAACAGGTTGTTTGAAAGAATTTTGAAAAAAATATAACCCCACATATAAGCACAGTCCTATTCCTGCACACATGCCTAATATAAAATTTTTGTCAGGTAATAGCCTTTTGTATCTCCACATATATGATGGCTGGTTATGTATAAATTGTTCGTAGCAGACACGAAACTATTATCAAGCATCCTTTTCCCTGATGAGCAAAGCAGAAGTTAACTATTTGTTAGTGGTAACTTAAAATAGCTTATGCTTGCTTTTCATGTTGCTTCCAATACTCGTATGCTTCGTAGCTGCCAGGATATTCTTTGATCTGCTTATTTTCAATATACCAAATTTTGTTGGCAACTTGTGCCACAAAGTGTCGATTGTGTGATACAATAACACAGGTACCTTTATATTGTTGTAATGTCTGGGCTAGAATATCAATAGAAACCATGTCTAAATGGTTGGTCGGCTCGTCTAATAGCAAAAAGTTAGCCTCTGACAGTAAAACTTTAGCTAGAGCTACACGAGATTTTTCACCTCCTGAAAGTACTTTGATCTTTTTGTAAACTTCATCCTTGCTAAATAAGAACATACCTGCAATTTTCCTTAGCTCAGTTTCAGATCTCCCCACTCCTACTTCTTGTAATTCTTTTAAGATTTCATTTTCTAAATTAAGAGATTCTAATTGGTGCTGGGCATAAAATGCCATATTAACCTGATGACCAAAATCTAAATTGGCTGTATCAGCAGGCTCGTCTCCTGTTATAATACGTAATAAAGTACTTTTCCCTTTTCCGTTGGCTCCGATGAGGGCAATTTTATCTCCTCGTTCTATGGTTGCAGAAGCTTGCTGTAATAGCTCGAGCGTACCATAGCTTTTGCTAACTTGTGAAAGTTTTGCTACAATTTTTCCTGAAGCTTGCTGGGTGCTAAAGTTAAATTTAACCGTAGGTACACTGGTATTTACTGATTCTACTCGCTCTATTTTATCCAACATCTTTATTCTAGACTGGACCTGTTTAGCTTTGGTAGATTTATAGCGGAAGCGTTCTATAAAATCTTCTGTTTGCCCTATTTTTTTCTGTTGATTTTTATAAGCATTTTCTTGTATTTCAGCTTTTTCGGCTTTTTCAGCTTGATAGAAACTATAATTCCCTGCATAAGGATATAGTTGTCTATTTAGTACCTCTACTGTTTTGTTAGTTACATTATCTAAAAAGCAGCGGTCGTGTGAAACTACAATAAACGCATTTTCATAGCTTTGTAAGTATTTTTCGAGCCATTGTATAGAATTTAAATCTAAGTGGTTAGTAGGCTCATCTAGCATAAGCAATGCAGGCTTTTGTAACAGTAGTTTTGCTAGCATAACGCGCATTCTCCAACCTCCAGAAAACTCTTCTAAAGGTCTATCTAAATCTTTGGTGGTAAATCCCATACCTTCTAGTACAGCATCTGCCTTAGCCTGTGCTTCGTAACCATCTAGGTGCTCTAATTTCTCTTGAAGAGTTGCTAGGGTATCTACTAATGAATCCTCATAATTAGTTTCCATTTGTTTAAGGACCTCCTCTATCTTTTGCTCCAATTCTAACACTTCTTCAAAAGCCTGCATGGCTACTTGACGTATGCTGTCTTGCGAACGGAATGAAAGTAAATCTTGGTCTAAAAAACCCAGCGTACATTCTTTTGTTCTACTAATATTGCCTGATTCTGGTGTTAAGTTGCCAGCTATAAGTTTAAGAAGTGTAGATTTTCCAGTGCCATTAAGACCAATAAGGCCTATTTTATCTTTAGGCTTTATAAATAAAGAAGAATTTTCGTAAAGCGCTCTTGCACCTACATGGTAGGTTAGTGCATTGATGGTTAACATAGTTGAAGGTATTTTTAAAAGAAAATATGCTTACTTATAGGCGATATGTAAAATGAATCAGCTAAAGACAAGCAATTTAATAAAAAATTAAGTTTTTATTCTAATTTTTAAAGATAACTAAGAAAGATTGGTAAAGCTTGGTAATTATTTCTATACCATGATTCTTATACACATTGAAATATAAGATTGGCATTGCTGATTCTTTTTACCATACGTATTGCTTCAAGTTATCCATTACAATTTAATTTTTTATATATCAATTTTGTATATAAACATAAGCTATTTTATCAGCAAGGCTTACTTGTTAGGTGTCTTGTAACTTTGATGTATGACATGTAGTACTCCTACTAGCGTTATAAGTAATAAAATACTTATTAATTCTAGTATAAGTCCATAAGGCCCTAATATCTGATAGCCTAGTTGTTGTATTGTTCCAGCAGGCCTATTAGAAGCTGGTAAATTAAATAAATAGCTAACCGTGCTTAACTTATTGCATAGGTACCCCCCCAAACCTATGCTTATAATTCCTATGACTATTCTTTTATATATGATTTTATTATCAGTGTGATTAGGTGCCTTTATTGTATGTTTAAAAAACAATAGGCTACATATTAGCAATACTAAAATACCACCTGCATGTAATATGAGCTGGATAATGGACACGAAAGGCGCCCCTTGTAAAAAGTATAGGGCTGATAAGAAAATAACTATTAGTATTAGCATCAACAGTGCAAACAATTCCTGTTTTATAAATAATATTACTAAACTGCCTGTTGCTATTAGTATGGCAAAGAAGATATATAGGAAATTAATAAACATGGACTAGTGTTTTTCTAATAGTAGTAGTATTACCTCACTTAGCAAGTATTCCTTTATCTGTTATATGTCTATCCCATATCTGCTTCTTTTCTCCTATTTCTGCCTCGCTCATACTGGCAAAGGGAACCTTATGTTCTAAGACATCAAACACGCTAAAATCATATGTTGGCGTCATGGTTAAACACGCTGTAGGACAAACAGTGGTACAAAGCCCACAAAAGCAACATTTGGCCATGTCTATGTCAAATCTAGCTGCATGAATACGTTTTTTCATACCATTGCTAGTTACACCAATTACATCGGGTGCTGGTACAGCTTCTATTTCTATACAATCTACCGGACAAATTTTAGCACATTTATCACATACAATACAATCGTCAATAGCATTGTGTAGTTTATAACGGCCACGGCTTGGAACGGGTAGCTTTTCATGAGGATATTGTAATGTTATGCTGTTTCCCTCTTGTTGCAAGTATATGGAATTATTTGCCTTGCTGCGAGCCTTAATACTCTTAGCAAAATGCTGACAAGTAAGCCGTAACGCCTTTCCCAAGCGCAGAATAGCGTGCAAGAGTATTCTTAGTTGCATGTTTATGTCTCCTAGATAAGTAGCATTACAAGATAAGCAATTGCCACCACAAGGTTGCTAATAAACAACTTAATCCTAAAGGAATCAAATATAACCAACATAACCTTATAAGTTGGTCTGTACGTAAACGAGGGAACGTCCATTTAACCCAGAGTTGTATTAAAACAAATATTAGTGCTTTTGTAAACAACCAAAAAAAAGCCCAGATATTACCTAGCCATGTAGTAGGATATCCATTGGTGTACAGGGCCAATTTTAATGGTCCTATATTAGGTAAAGGGGTATTCCATCCTCCCCAGAATAAAATAACTCCGAAAATACTCATTAGAAACAAGGCACTATATTCTGAAACCATTATCCATGCCCAGTATATTCCAGAGTATTCTGTATGATAACCAGTAATGAGTTCTGACTCTGATTCGGCTAGGTCAAAAGGTATTTTATTGCTAACAGCTAGTGATGTTAAAAAAAATATTGAATAGGCTATTATCAGAATTGGCATACGAAAGAGATTCCAAGTGAGAAAACCACCCATATGGGAAATATCTAAACCTTTAATACCCAAAAAGTAGGCCGTTTGAATACTGTCTTGATACATATTGTATACATCAAGCCCTTGCTGAAAAGAAATAACACTTAAATCCAAATTACGACAAACTACAATTACACATAATACACTAAGTCCTAAAGGAATCTCATAAGCAAGAAATTGCGTCATTGCACGAATTGCACCAAGGCGTGCAAATTTATTATTAGATGCCCACCCAGCTACTAATATTCCTATCGTCTTTAGGGAAAGCATAGCTAATAAAAATAGCAACCCTATGCTAGTAGGCGTCCCTAGCCATGCATTACTAACAGGTAATACTATGAAAGCTGTTACTACAGTAACCAGCATCCAAATAGGAGCTAGTACAAATAGAGGTTTATTGGCAGCTTGTGGAATTATTACTTCTTTCTTTAAAAGTTTTATTAAATCGGCCAGTGTTTGCAAAGTACCTTTATAGCCTACTTCCATAGGCCCTAAGCGATCTTGTATAAAGGCAGCTAGCTTACGTTCTACATATATAGCCACTAGCATAAAAATGAGTAGGAATGGTAGGTAAAAGCAGATGGTAGGAATGGTAGTAAGCAAAATTAGTTTTTGTGTTTTTTTATTTCTACTAACAATTTAATTTGATTGTTATAAGCAGATAACACACCTCTTTCAATAATTAAATCATGGTCTTGTGCATTTTCATCTTTATAAATGACTTTCCCGTTTTCTAAAGTGCTGATTATAGGCGCATGGTTTGCTAGTATTTGGAAACAGCCTGCCGTACCTGGCACTGTTAAGCTAGATATATTTCCTTGGAAAACTTGCTTATCGCGGGTTATGATTTGTAGGTGCATGATATAGTTTTGAATAATATAAAGTTTGCTTGATAAATAATAAGCTAATAATTTATATAAAATAGACCAAGCGAATAAGGTAAGAATCTCTCTTATTATTATAAAAATATTGCTATTTTAAATATGGCTTTTAATCATCTGCATCATCTTACTTGCAAAAAGAAAATCATTAAGTGATTGTACTTCATTATGAAAAAGTTCATTAGAAGTTCCTTCCCAAGCTTTTTTGCCTTGATCTAAAAATATAATATAATCTCCTAGTGTAAATATACTGTCTAGATTATGCGTTACTACTACAGTAGTTATATTATATTCATAGGTAAGCTCTTGTATTAGTTCATCTATTAATAATGATGTTTTAGGATCTAGTCCTGAGTTAGGTTCATCACAAAATAAATACTTAGGATTATTAACCATTGCTCTAGCTATACCTACCCTTTTCTGCATACCACCGCTAAGCTCATTAGGGTATTTCTTGTTGCTATTACTCAATCCTACTCGGTTTAAATAGAAATTTACGCGATCTAGCTTTTCGCTTTTAGGCATATCCGTTAGCATGTTTAGTGGAAACATTACATTTTGCTCTACTGTTTTAGAATCAAAAAGTGCTCCTCCCTGAAACAACATACCTATTTCTCGTTTGATACTAATAATAGTATCTCTGTTACCTCCTACCATATCGCGGTCATCAAAAGTAATACTGCCATAACTCGGCCGAACAAGCCCTACAATACATTTCAACAGCACACTCTTTCCAGTACCGCTTGTACCAATAACAAGGTTTATCTTTCCAGGATCAAAATGGCTACTGATGTCATCTAAGACCACTTTGCCATTAAAAGCCTTACTGATATGCTCAAATTTAATCATTATTTAATGTAAAGTTTACAAAAGCAATTGGGTTAATACATAATCAGCTGCTAAAATGGCAATACAACTATTAGTCACAGCTTCTGTGCTTGCTTGCCCTACTGCCACAGCTCCTCTAAACACATAGAAACCTTTATAAGAAGCAATCGAACTTACCAAGAAAGCAAAAGCTATTGACTTATAAATGGCAAATTGGATAGTATAAGGTTCAAACATAAAACGGATTCCATATATATAATCTTCAGCTGCCATGGTTAATACAAATTTTGCAGCCAAATATCCACTGTAAATAGCTAAGGAACCTGATAAAATAACTAGTAATGGATACATGAATATACTAGCGATGATTTTAGGTAGTACCAGATAAGTAGTTGGGTTAATTCCCATGACTTCCAAAGCATCAATTTGTTCAGTAATACGCATAGAACCTAGCTGGCTGGCAATATTAGAGCCTACTTTCCCCGCAAATATAATAGCCATTACCGTAGGAGCTAATTCTAATATAACCATATTACGTACACCAAACCCTACCAAGAAATCTTGGGCAAAAGGGGACTTAAGATTATAGCTGATCTGAATACAAGTTACAGCACCTATAAATATAGAAACAATGGAAACAATTGTAATAGAGCGAATACCTATGTTGATACATTCGTCAATAGTCTGTTGAAAATAAGTTTTCCATGCTACTCTATTAGAAAACATAGAACGCAAGAAAAGGCAATACTTGCCTAAACTTTTCATTGGATATACTAAGTGATGTATCAAAATAGTTTTATTTATATTTATCAAATAAGCTTTTGCTGAAATTTTATAAAACCTAGCTATAATTTTACTTAAACTGCAGATTTCAAAAGAGACCTTCTTGAATAAGAATAAATCTGTTTAGCTATTATTTTATATACTAGCCAGCCTTTCAATATCTTTTACGTATTTAAAAATAAATATCTGTGTATAAAGTTATAAAATATTTTTGCTAAATTTTTTATGTGCTTCAATAAATGTAAATAAGCTAATAACTGCTTTTTTATTTGAAAATTAGTTTAACAATTTATTTAGTTCTTTAACTAATTCAGGTGTAAGTACATGTTCTATGAGTTCAGCATTTTCATGAATATAAGCCGGTTTAGTCTTTAAATATTTAGTTAGGTATAATTCCCATAACCGATGTCGCTGTGCTATCCGTTCTCCCTCATTTTTTCCAGCCCCTGTCAGGCGCCATTTGTCTCCTTTATAATATAGGAAACTAACTTTCTCTAAGAATACAAGCCCCCTTATAAGTTTA
>JGI26538J50259_1001215_pt1 | contig 15951 bp, 20 predicted proteins | sample ThiBio_1000_plan_FD_50259 | JGI IMG/M metagenome (IMG submission 50259)
GGGGCGGTCCCGATGGGTCAGCGGTGTGATGTCATCCACGTGCGGGCGCTAACTGGTATGGCTCGCGCAGCTGGAGCTCTAGTTGGTCGCGGAGGCGTTTCGTCTTCTCGGTGAACTGTGGGCGCGAGCCAGTCTCATCCAACCCGTCCACCGGTCGGTAACGCGCATCGAAGAACGCCCGATGCTCGGACAACGCCACCACCAACTCGTCCGACAGCCCGAGCAGTTCGGGGATGTCCCTGACCCCTAGACCATCAATCCAGAGAGGAAGTCGCGCGCCGTAATCGCAAGCGAATACCACCGCGCGCTGATTCACCTGGCCCGCACGCGACCCTGAGCCCAAGCCTCGGCTGGCATCATCGTCGCCGGCAACAGCCATGGGGCCATTATCCCCCACGCGAGCTAACCTGCGAGTCGTCTTGCAGAGACTGTCCGCTCAGACGAAGTACAGCAGTGAGCACGTGAGAAGGGGGAACAGCGCCGCTGGGCCGTCATACTCTCCACTGACCGACGAGTGTGTTGCGCTGATGCTGACTGTGTTTCCGTCGATGACGCCGTTGATGTGTGCCCCGCTCAGGTCGGTTTCGACCGTCACGAACAAGGTGATGGCGGCCCCGTCAAAATCACCGTCGACGTCCATGACCGTCGGCCCACATGCAGGAGCCTCAACGGGCGCAACGTGCGCCCGAACCTCGTGCTCGCCGACAGCGCCGGACAAGTCGGCGTGCCGCACGGCATAACGTGGCGTCAGGTGTATCTGGCTTCGCAAGTGAATCGGTTGGCCGTCATATTCACCGAGGAACACCCCCACCGGGTCGGGATTGTTGATGTTGGATTCGATGCTCCAGTAGCCTGCGATCTGAGCATCGAGGCTCTCGCCGCGGACGCCGGCGCGACTGGTCGGGAGATTGAGCACGAGGTCGACGTGGTGCTCACCGACCGACCCGAGTAGCCGTTCATCGGTGCGGACAAGGTCGACGGCAGCCACCCAAAGAACTCTAGCCGCCCAGTACGCGAGACAAGCCGCCGGCGTCGGTTGCACGCGAGTCTCTTATCCGTCCGGTCACCGATCCGGGACGGCGGATGATCGGCGAGCGGGTCCGGTTCCTCGGCCACGAGCGTCGCCGGCGACCGTTCCTCTACCGGCGGCCGGATGGCCTTGCGCTCGGCTCGCTGAGCGTCTCCGCGCCGCACACCGTGTGGGGGCATGTCAACGAAACCGCGAGCAGCTGTCATCGATGGCGCGGAGATCTCCGCCGCCACCGTAGGCTCAGCTTCATGTCGGCGTCGGAAGCCTGCGGGCACCAGGGGAGGGCGCGTTACGCCTCTACGCCGGAGAAAGAGCTTGACCGTACCTTCTCGCTGGGCGCTGCCGAGCGAATCCTGTTTGCGGGAACCGCCCGTCGACGTTCACCGTGGCGCTGCCTCGGCCTGTGACGATTCGGCTGACGACCGATCGCTTGCTGGCGATAGCGCATTATGGCTTCCAGCCCGATCGGGTATGGGAAATCCCGCGTGCTTCTATCGACGAGGTATCCGTCGGAAACGGAACCCTTGTTGTAACGTACCGTGACGAGCACGGCGGAGTCTCGGCTCTGTCCGTCGGTCAATGGGCCGGTGGGTACGTTGATTCTTCGCTGCGAGGACAGGCGATTTGCTCGCTAGACGATGTCGCGGACGCACTGGACGACTGGATGGCGCGCTGAGGGACAGCAAGTTCGATCTGTTTCCACCTCTCGCAACCACCCGCCTAGATCAGTCTCCGTTTACCGATCCCGCTGCGGGCCTAGATCGGGCACGTGTGCACCACATCGTGAGTCGGTGTGTGAGGTGTTCGTTGGCGAGGCCACGGCACTCGGGGTTCGTGGTGCAGCCACTCTCCGCCGATATTCAAGCGGGCCGAGGGTACTGGCGGCAGGAAGTTGTTCGGCGCACACTGGAAAGCGGTGTGGTCGGCGGAGCCTATAGGGCAGTTGTGGAGCTGGCGGTGTTTGAGAAGCTGATGGACGCAAGGAGCGAGGTCGCTGGCTTCACCGATGACGCGTTGCGAGTGCTCATCCGTGCCCAGCAGGAGTCGCGTCTGGTCAACGAGAACGTGGTCAGCCCCGAGAGCGTCCTGCTGGCGGTGATCCACAACCCCGACGGTGCCGCCGTGCGGGTCCTTCGGTCCCTGTGCGTCGATCCAGGGCGAGTCCGCTCTCAGATCGAGGAGATGATCATCCCAGGCCCGCAGGAGGTCACGCCCGGGCACATCGCGCTCACCGGCGGCGCCGAGGAGGTCCTGAAGGCGAGCCAGCGGGAGGCAGCGCGGCTGGGCCATGGTTGCGTGGGCGCCGAACACCTCCTGCTCGGGGTGATCCGCGAGGGCCGCAACATGGCGGCGCAGATACTGGTGGCGATGGGCGCAGACCTGAATCGGGTCCGCGAGGAGGTGGCGCGGATGGCAGGCGAGGGCCGCGGGGCGTCCCTCGCTCGGTGGACCCCGCCCCGCTCGGCCGCGCGGTGGCTGTCGGAGCAGATCCTGCCCGCCATCAGCGACATTACGGCGCGGCTCTCGGCGCTGGAGGGACGCATGGGAGAGCCTGCGGAAACCGGGGATCTCGATCTGCAGATCGAGCGTGTCCGCCGGGAGATGGAGGCGGCCGCCCGCGTCCGGGAATACGAACGGGCCGCCGAGCTCCGGGACCAGGAAGGCATTCTCCTCGCTCGAAGGGCCGCACACTGGCAGGAATGGGAATCCATCCACCCGAAGCTGCCAGGACTGGACGAGGCGTGCCGACAACTGGACGACGAGGTCCACAAGCTCCGTGCGCTGCTACGCCAGCAAGGCATCGACCCGCAAGACGGAGCCAGCGAGCCGGATCCCGCGCGGCACCCGTTCAGGTAGCCATTCGGGCGCGATGGCCCGCCCACACAGCGCCGTCCACGAACTAAGCGGCAATCGGGACGACACGGTCGGCCAACGACGGTCCGTACCCAAATGATCTTGGCACCCGGCAGAAGGCATCGTCTCGAAATGTGCGAAGCGCCCCCATAAAGCCGAACGCTGAGCGGCGCCGACAGCAGACGAATCGGGCACAGGCTCAAGATCACGAAATCGCCGCAGCGGGATCCGCTTCCGGCGACGCAGGCGATCTTGCCAGCTGTCCGGTCTGCCCAACGAGCTCGTCGCCGCGACGGGTTCGGCTTGCGGACGTGGCCGAACTGGGTTTCCCGCCGCCCGCGAGGCTCACCGCTGCGCAGTAGCTCGCGTGGCCGCCGTGCAGCCACACCAAGACCCTCAACCGAAGCCGACACCAGCCTGCCCTTGAACGGCGCGCCTGACATATACAAAACCGTCACGCGCCCATACTGGTGGGGTGCCAGCGGTCACTCTCGCCCTTGCGCTGGTCGGCGCGGCGACTGGTATCGCAGCGCTCATGATCGAAGTGTGGAGTCTCGTCATTGCCGGCCCCCGGGTCAAAATTGTCGTCGCCAACGCCCTCGTAACAGCTGACGGCAACTGGTGGCTCTCCATCGACGTCAGCAACATCGGCAGGCTACCCGTCACCTTGCTCGACGTTGGCGTTGCGTTCCAGATCCGAGGCGAATGGAAACGCGCACCTATCGCCACAATGCCGCCGCAGCTCATCAGCAACCGAGACATCCCGCGCCGACTTGTCGATGGCGACCAAGCCACTTGGCTGGTCCATCCCGGGGCCCTCGCCGCTGATCTGCACACGAAGTACGGTGCGAGGGACGTGTACGGCTACGCGCGCCTGGCGACCGGGAAGACAGCCCGTAGCCGGAACAGGATCGACCTGGTAAACCTGGCAAACCTGTGACACCAAGCACCTGGAGGATTGCGAGCCTCTCGCATCAACAAGCTCCCTCGGTCAACCGCGGAACACCATGGCGGTCCGACAAAGTGCTGAAGGCGCTCGGGACTTTTGGCGAACCTCATGGCTCGTGGGAGACGTGGTACGGAAAACAATCAAGCGCAATGAACTCCGACCGAACGGATGACCTAGGTCGAATTAGCCTGGCGAAGGGTAGCGCAACAGGGCTGACAGTCTGCGGGCCGTGTCGCCGATCGAGCCCTGAATCCAGGAGCAGTGGATCGCGTGGAACCAGGCCATAATTGCGTTCTCGATGGCTGTAGCCGTGGCCCTCTCCCACGCAGTAAGGTCAGAGTTCAGAGTCCGCGTCACGACCTCTGGATCGGCTGCCGCAACGGTATGCTGAATTTTTTCCCACAATCTGCCAGGACTGTCATCTGGCGCAATTGAGTCGGCCAGAAGGTCCAGGCGGTGGTAACGGCCATCTCGTGCGTACGCGTCCATCGCCCCGATTACTGTCGGGAGGATCGGGTCGTTTTCCGCATTGGCGAGCGCCTCCCGAACTAGTGGCTCGTGCGTCGAGTGGGGCGCGCGGCTCGCCAGGATCGTCTGGACCTCCGTCCACAACTTCACGATGTTGTGGCCGAACGTCTTCTGCATGACCTTCTTGGTTGGCCACGCTTGTTGAGACTCGACCGCGTGGAGCCCAATAGTGAGCTTCAGCAAGCGCTCCATCGCCATAGAAAGACAGGCAAACAGAGGATCGAGGGACCCGTTCTCCGGCGCGTGATCTCGGATGAGCCGGATAGATTCGGCCAAGAGGCCGGTAGCTGCATCGATCTCCTGCTGGAGAACGATCTGACGGAGGGTAGCAGCGTGCCGCGGGTCGAGGCTCGAAAGTGTCAGTCCGCTTTGCTCAGGCATAGAGCGATCCTCGCATGCCCACGTTCCAAATCGAATGGACGGACCAAGAAGGCCCCTCAAGTCAGTCCGATCCGCTCCGCAAGCAGAGCCATCAACGGCGGGCTGATGAGCCTCCGGGATGTGGCGGCCGTCGTCCCACAGCGAGCTCTGCGCGGCACACGCTCGACAGCATGATCGACGTCCACAAATGGATCCGCGGCTGCGGGACAGGACCGATCTTCCGCCCGACGTCGACGACACGTTGTACCCGGGTTCGGTCCCTGGACCCCGGGTCACGCAAGCTCCGCTAGCGGAAGAGTTCCGAGGTAGCGGGCGAGTTCGGTTATGTCCGGGTACACGTACGAGCGCGTGTAGCCGAACCGGGACTCGAGGAATTCCCTGACCTGTGCTTTGACCACAGAATCGATTCGGAATGTGAAGGTCGGCGCCAGATTCGGCGCGTTGTATCGGGGCTTTCGCGTTGGTTTCGCAGTCCTCGCATAGATGGACGAGGCGGCGAGCAGGTCGGCGCGTGTCCAGTAGTTGCCTGGACTGATCCTGAAGTAGGAGGCGGTTTTCGCCGAGGTGATAGGGACGCCGTCGATGATGAATGCAGCGTTCTGCGCCGCGATCCTTGGGTCATATGCCGGTGGGACCCACAACCGTCGGCGAGCGCCAGTTCCCCAGTCGACGCCCTGTCGTGCTGCGGGAGTCGACCAGGACTGCCAAGGCGGCATCCGGTCACCCCACTCGGCGTCGAGTTGCACTCGCGAGTCGAGGGGGCGCGGTTTGTCGGGCTTACTCACGGGCTGGGTCGCGAACGCGATCAGGCGAGCATCGCGATCGTCAGTTTCATCGTTTTGCTCGACCGCGAACCACGCGGCTATATAGGGATTCTTGGTGACGTCGAGGAGTCGTGTGGGACCGCCGGCGTGTTGAATGCGCGCAAAGGTTTCCAGTGCCGACATGCCGTCAAACCGCCAGTCGGCGCGAGCGATCCTGAGGATCTCCTGCTCTGCGCGCACCATTTGATCCTCATCCGGATACGGCTGAGCCTTCTTGGGCTTGCGCGCGGGAGGAATCACCCCGTTCACGACGCAGAGGTGTCGGAACAGGCTGCTGTGGATCGCCCAGTCTGCGTCCCGCGTTCCGCGCCAGACCAGCGGGAGGTCGGGAGTCTTTGCGACGAGCCCGGTGATACGTGCATTGAGTTCATCCATCGACTCGATGACTTCTTCGTCGGCTGCGAAGTACGCGCTCGGTGACGTCATCGACATGGAGTATGCGGTTCGAGGTGGATCGGGATTGCGAAAATCAGACGCACGGGTGAGCGAGAGTGTCCTTGCGCCAAGAGACTCGTTCAAAATCGCCTGGAAGCGGCTCACATCGATGTTGGCAGACATCGCAGCTTGCAGGCTGTCAAGAATGCCGGGGGAGATGGAGAAGCGCGGGATGAGGGCCTCCTGCAGCTGCGCGATCGACTCCTGCAGGCCGCGCCAGGAGACCGACGAGCGGAGCTGTTCGTCTAGTTGCGCGGCCCAAGCGGAGCCAAGCAGAGGGCGGCCAGCGAAAGTCCTGTCGAGGTCGCGGCCCACGAGATTCGCGTACTTCTCGGCGGTCGAGTTGTCATGCTCCGTTGGCGATGCGTCTCCGCTGGCGTCCTCGCCCGCCTGGTCGCCCTTCAGTTCGTCATCTTCGTTGCTCATCAACACGAAGTGTACGAGCTCCATGCCCACTCATCCGACCGCTCTGGTTGAGGCCGCTACGCTGCTGGCCGATCGATGTTAGGCGTTCGGGACGCGCTGAACTGGTTGTTCCTGCTGGGGTCGTCGCGCTTCTTACCTTGTCGAGGACGTGCGCGATGACAATCTCGCTGAGCGCGATGAGCGCGAGCGACGGTTACAGGGTGCCTGGTAAGACAGTTGCCCCGCAGCAGCGGCGGCGGGGACTCCCGACGTTGCGCACCAAGTACTACACCGCAGCCGGAATGCCACCCGGCAGGTGGTTCCACAACGCTGTTGTGACACTCGGCGACGGTCAGATCGCCATCGGAAGCCAGGTCTCCGAGGCAGAGTTCGGAATCCCTCGTCGGCAACGGCCGAGGCCCGCTCACCAGCGGTCTGCTCGGGCGCGCCCATCCCGTCTACGCGCTGCCTGCCGATCGCTGACCGGTCAACGATCCGCTTGCGGACGCCGTCACCGCGGCCTTGAACGGTCCCATATGCGGGAAGTGCATGATCGATTGACCGCTCGTTGCGACAGTCTCCCGAGCAGCGCCGCTCACCGTTCGACTTCCGGTTACGCGGTAGTGGGCTCGTGTTCTTTAGGCTCTCGGACAGGCCGGAGTATTTGGTCCACTGGACAGGTGGGGATGGTGATCGATCAAGGGAAGGGCGGCCCGAGAATCTGCGCGGGCTCGGTGTAGACGGTCGCGGCGAAGTCCTGTGCGTCGAGACGGTGGTGCAGCTCGCTGACGTACTGCCAGAACACCTGACCTACCATGTTGTCTGCGTCGTGCATATGACGCTCTCTGCGAGCCACTGTTCCGCTGCCCGCTGAGCCGCGTTCCGGTGAGCACTGAGCCACCGCGACGGTAGGCAGTGAGCCGTGGCGCCGCTGCACATTCGTGAGCGTCGCAGACCGGGGACCGCAGCCGGGGATGCGGGGCTCCGCCTCCGGCAGCGGCCAACGATGGCGGCGTTCTCGCCGGCGTCAAGGTCAAGGCCAAGCCCTGCGGGTGGCCTACGGCCAGCCTTGACACCGGCTGCGGGCACCACCCAGAGCCGGCGATCACGGGGGCGCGGCCCGGGACCGCCGGATGAGGGTCGGCGGCGCCACGGCTCACCCAACCGCGTCGCGGCGGCCCACCGACCAACGGAACGAGGGCTCAATCAGCTCCGGCACGGTGGCTCTCCTCGGCCGTAATATGCACGTCGGCGGCGGCCGCGCTTCGGCGTGCGTTAAGTACGCATTGTGATCATGGGTTAGCGGTTGAGTTGAAGCCGTGCCCAGGCAGCAGAGGTGAAGGCAACGAAGACGATGCCGAGCAAGACGGCCAGGGCGAGTTGGGCCGCACTAACGGCTGCGCCTTCACTCATCGCCCACAGCGCGGGGGCAGCGAGCGGCATCCAACCTCCGGCTCCAGCGAGCGCGCCTACCTGCGCGATGATGACAAGGGCGATCGTGCCGCCGACCGCTGCGAGCAGGGAGCGTGTCACAGTAGCGATCCACGCGGCGGGAACGGCGATCGCTGCGGTGAGCACGGCGAGCACGCCCTGTCTGCCGAGTCCGGCCCAGGCATCAGCGGTCGGAGCACCGTAACCGAGAATGAGTCCGAGAGCGAGAATACCGAGCGCAAGTATGAGGCTGACTGCGCAGGCCCAGACGCCGTAGACGGCGAGTTTGGCCAGCGCGATCCGGGCGCGGCTGATGGGTAAGGCGAACAGGCCGGTGATCGTGCCGTCGGTGAACTCGCGACCGAATATCCAGGAGAGCACGACGCCGAAGCCGAGCAGTCCTCCGGCGGCGGTGATCTGCGCTGTCGCGGCAAGCAGACCGCGCCAATTGAGCGTCCCCGCGGTGCCGACCTTCGCGATCAGCTCGGGGTTGCCACCGGCCAGGGCTGCGGTGATGCCGCCCAGCAAGGCGAGCGTACCCGCGACCAACGCGATGGTGCCGATCGTGCCCACCGGCGAACGCGCCAGCTTCAGAGCTTCCACACGGATCGCCGCGTTCATCGCACGACCTCCCCAGCTCCGCTATGTCGCTCGTCGTCTTCGCGGATGCGCTCGAAAAACGCACGTTCGAGGTCGCTCCCGCCCGTGTCGAGCTGCCCGATCAAGTGGCCCGCATTCATCAGCAGAACCCGATCCGCGATCCGCGCAACCTCGTCCAGGTGGTGGCTGCTGACCAGGATCGCCGCGCCTTCGTTCGCACGCTGGGTGAGCTGGTCGCGCAGCAGAATTACCGATGCAGGATCGAGCGCGTTGCTCGGTTCATCCAGCACGATCAGCTCCGGGTCGTCCTGCAACGCAGCGGCAAGACCGGTGCGCTGGCGATTGCCCAGTGATAGGCGGCGGAACCGGCGATCCGCGACCGGGGCGAGCCGCCAGGTATTCAGAGAGGCCACGACGCGGTCGGTGCTGCTTCCGTGGAGCAGACAGGCGATGCGCAGGTTCTCCCGCACGGTCAGCTCGGGATAGGCCAGCGGCACCTCAATCAGTGCTCCCACCGCTGCCCAGGATGTCGAGGACATACCATTGAGTGGTTGGCCGAACAGTCTTACGGTGCCCTGTTGCGGGCGGAGCATCCCGAGTGCGAGTCGCATCAGCGTTGTCTTGCCCGCCCCGTTCAACCCGATCAGCGCCACGACCTCGCCCGCATCGATACGGAATGTAAGGTCCTCCACCCCTGCACCGCCGCGGAAGTGCAGGCCGACGTTCTCGAACGCAAGCACGTCATACACCCCCGAGTATGTCCAGCGCCCGACCCAGCGCGGCATCAAGCGGAGTCTGGTCCGACTGCGCCCAATCCAGTAGTGCAACGCTCAGACCTGAAATCATCGCTGTTGCCGCGACCTGCGCCTCGACCGTCGCAATACCTCGATCCATCAGGGCACCAGCCAAGGCCGTGACCGTCGCCTTGCTATTGCGAGCGATGGCGCCCTGCAAGCTTCCGGCTGCCACGACCATCCGCAGCCGGACACGAAGCTCGCCGACGCTGTGCAGATCGACCTCCGACCACGTATGCCGCACGCCCTCAGCTAGCGCACGCATCGGGGTCTCGTCAGCGGGGCGTGCCCGTACGGCGTCCGCGATCAGCGGATCAAATGGATCGGCCAGCAGCAGAGCCTCCTTGGCGGGGAAGTGCCGGAACAGGGTCATCTCACTGACCCCGGCCCGCTCGGCGACCTGAGCCGTACCCGTCGCGTCGTACCCGCGCTCCGTGAACAGCTCTAACGCGGCCCGTCTCAACGCCTCGTGCGTCCGGTTCCACCGATCCATGTCTTAATGTTAGTCACTAACGCTATAAATGCAAACGAACTCGGCTGTCAACGCTGTGCGGCTTTGATTCGAACGCACCCTGGAGCGGGAGCACACCGTTGCCGAGTACGGCGATCTGCTGGTTCGGGGTGAGGACATGCATCGGTCCCGTAATCCACCCCAGCGGCAATCCCATGAGCCATTCGACAGACTCTGGTGCCGGCCTCGGTCCGGCTCCGTCGATTAGGAGCGTGGGGGCCGGGGCATCGTGGTCGCTGATGTGTTCCCATCGGGGCGACTGCCCACAAAGATGAGCGACACACGGCAGTGCTGGCTTGGGACGGCCCGATTCAGGGCAAATGTCGCCGCCAAACGCGCGCCGCGGCCCACCGGGATGCGGACCCGCCCGAGGGCTTGCCGGCCTGCGTCGATTGGCGATGGTTGAGCGGTCATCGGACTACACGTGGATCAGTGGTAGGTCCGGGTCGATGCGGGCAAGGTCGTCGACATCGCTGGTGACGACCGCGTGGTGGCGCGCACGTGCGCACAATGCAACATGCACATCGATCACGTCCTGGTGACCGCTGCTGGCGCACAGGACACCAACCGCGCGGGCGACCGACAGGGTGATCGTGGCGACCTCGACGTCGGACGAGCGGATCAGTCGTGCCAGCCGTACCTGGCGAGGTCCACGCCACGCCTGTGCGACGACACCGATCGGGATGCAAATGCTCCCACCGCGCCGACGTGCTTCGTCCAGACGCGCCTGCATGATGGCTGCTTTGTCAGGCGCGTCGAGCGCGATCAGGGCACCTGCGTCGAGCGTGAGACCGCGAGTGGTGACGGTCGGATTCACCCGACCATCCGGTCGCCCGTTGATGCGGCCCGGAGTCCGACGCCATCCAGTTCGGCCATCGCGGCCTGGCGAGCTTCCCCCGGAATCGGCGTCTCGGCAGACCATGCAGCGAGCACTTGATCAAGCGTCTCCCTCTCCTGGTAGTCGGCCAGAGCGGTCGCAATGTAAGAGCTGACCTGTCCTTCGCCGCCGGCTGCCTGCTTGATCTTGTCGACCAGTTCGTCCGGCAAGCTGACCGTGATCCTCTTCATACGATCATCATACCCGATCGCCGACAACGCAACAGTTCAGATGCTTTCCGACCCACGGAGGGATCCAACTGCGGGCGCCGCGGGATCGTCGAGCTGGCTGGCCTCCTTGGCCGTGGCCTCGGCCTTGGCACACGATGCGGGCGGCGACTGCGGTCGCTGCCGGTGACCGGACGTCGGCTCCGGGCCGGCCCATCAAGGAGGTGCGCCATGAGCGCGCTACTGGTCGGATACGCCCGATGCTCCACCGAGGAACAGGACCTGACCGCCCCACGCCAAGGCCTGGCCAAGCTCGGCGTCGAACCCGAGCGGGTCTACGTCGACCACGGACTGACCGGCACGAACCGGGAACGGCCCGGATTACGAGAGGCGCTGGCCGCTTGCCGAGCCGGCGACTCCCTGGTTGTCACGAAGCTCGACCGGCTGGCCCGGTCCCTGCCCGATGCCCGAGCCATCGCTGACGAGCTGACAGCGCGGCAGGTCAGCTTGAACCTGGGTGGCTCGGTGTACGACCCGACCGACGCCGTCGGCAGGTTGCTGTTCAACGTGCTGGCGATGGTCGCGGAGTTCGAAGCTGACCTGATCCGGCTGCGCACGAAGGAGGGCATGCTGGTCGCGAAGGCCAAGGGGCACCTGCGGGGCAAGCAGCCGAAGCTGACCCGGCGTCAGGAGGCGCACCTGGTGTCGCTGGTGCACGGGGGCGAGTACAGCACCGCCGAGGTCGCCGAACTGTTCAACGTCGGCCGTTCCACCGTCTACCGGGCGATCGAGCGGCAACACCGCGAAGCTCATGCCGACCTCGCCGCCACGCAACGCTGAACCGGCCGCATTGCCAGCGTCCCGCATCTCACGCCCGTGCGGGACGCCGGCGCAGGGGTCACGCGCACAGCCGAATCGTCACCGCTCACCGTTCCTGAACTGGGACGGAGCGCACGGTGCCGGATCGACTCGACATCCCCGGCTTTTATGGTCATACTTGTGACTATGACGACCGTGATGTCGCTCGCAAGCGCGAAGGCCCACCTGTCGGAGCTCGTCGGGCGCGTGCACGCGCAGCACGAGCGCGTCACCGTCACCGTGCACGGTGAACCGTCCGCCGTCCTGATCGCCACTGACGACCTTGAATCCCTGGAAGAAACGATCGCAATCCTGTCCGATCCGGACACGCTCCAACGGCTGGCGACCTCCGATGCGGAGCTAGTACGGGGCGAAGGGGAGTCCGAGACCGATCTTGCCCAGGCCATGGCTGCGCGACGCAGGCACCCTGCGTGACGCGCGCTGACGGCCGCTATTCGCTCGTCATCACGCCCACCGCGCGACGCCAGCTTGCCGAGCAGCTACCCGAGTCGGCCGCGTTCGCGGCGTACGAGTTCATCGTCGGGCCGCTGTTGGACAACCCTCACCGCGTCGGCAAACGCCTCCGCCCGCCGCTGGCCGACCGCCACAGCGCACGACGCGGTACCTACCGCGTCATCTACCGGATCGACGACCCGAGGCGGACCGTGACCGTCGTTGATGTCGCGCATCGCCGTGACGCATACCGCGGCAACCGTTGAGGAGCGGCACCCCCACCAACCGAAGACCAGACACGAGTCACGTGGACGCATCCCAGCACGCGATCGGCTTGCGGCGCTGAACGTGGCGTTGGTGTTCGTGTGCGGCGCCACTTGCCGGTTGGCGGATTCCGGCGGTGGTCGCAACACTGCCTGCTGCGAGCCGGATCGCTCGTTTGCTTGAAGGGTAGTGCCGGTCGGCGGGGCGGTGGGTCAGGGCAGGCTTCTTCGCGCGCCGGGATGCAGCGATGTGCGTGCCCGGCGGGCCGATGCGGGCCACCTACCGAGGTCAGGGGCTATTGAGTAGGCAGAACACGATGAATCCAGGCTCGCTGGTCAGTCGGGCGAAGTGCTCGGGATAGCGCTGCTGCATTGCTGAGACGGGCCGGGTCTCAGCGAGCCGCTCGATCACCAAGCCGGCGGCGTAGAAGTCGGCGCACCACGCGTCCAGCGGTCGTCGCCGGTACCGCACATGAAAATTGCCTCGCCAGGTCTCCTCAACGTATTCGTCGGCGAAGTAGCTGCCACCGAGATTGCGCCAGTCAAGTATCGGGTGCACGGTCGAGACAACCAGCCGTGCGCCGGGCCGCAAGACGCGATGGAGCTCCGCTAATGCGACACTTGGCCGCTCAAGGTGATGCAGCACCAAGGTCATGACGGCGAGATCGAATGAGTCATCATCCGCCCACGCGAGCGGTTCGTCGGCATCATGCACGCGCAGTGTGACGTCAGAGCCCAAACGCCGCTCGGCGAGCTTGATCATTTCGGCGCTCTGGTCAAACCCGGTGACGACGGCGCCGCGATCGAGCAACTTGGCTGCGTAGAGTCCCGGCCCGCAGCCCACGTCAAGTACGCGCTTGCCGCGAAGGTCGCCGATCAGTTCGTCGATGATTCCGAGCACTGCGGGTCTGTCGTAGTAAGCGTTGTACGGGCTGCCCTCGGCGTGTTCTTCAAAGTCGGCAGCGACCGGGTCGTATTGGCTCACGACTCACATCCTGCTCGCGACGTCCCCACCACGCGAAACCTGCCGCCGGTCGAAGCATGCAGATGACGGAACCCGCCCAGTAGCGAAGATCCCTGTGCCGACCCACAACCGGTTCGGAAGTCGGTAAAGCCTGCGGTGTCTCGATAGGGTCTGTCGGTGCCCTACCTCACCGTGCGGGCCGTATCCCCAGCGCAGTTCATACAGCCAGACGTGGGTGTCGGCGGCCAGCGCGGGGGTGAAGAAGGTGCCTGGCAGGCCGCGTCACCTGCCGGCCTGGCCTCCGAAGGGGGCATGACTGCGACAGGCGCGACGTAGCCACAGGACCGGTCTGGCGGACCCGCACGGCGATCCCGCGACTCGCGGTGCCGTCCTCGGCGACATTCGACCGAAGGGCGTGTCGGGCGCAAGACCAACGCCGTTCGCCAGCTACGAATCTGTGGCGCACCCGGCAGGCCGGACGGCTCCCCGGATGTCACCGCGCCGTGGCAGCATCGAGGCTATGTGCGGCCGATACACCGTCACCGTCGATCCGGAAACGATCTACGGCGAGTTCGAGTGCGTCGAGGACGACGACCATCGCGACCTGATCGGCGCGCCCTACGGTGGCGACCTGGCGCGTCCCCGCTACAACATCGCGCCCACCGACCAGGTGCCGGTGGTGCTGCAGCGCGCCACCGACGGCGACCGCGCTCGCGGGGTCCGCCGGTTGGAGCCGATGCGCTGGGGGCTCGTGCCGTCCTGGGCCAAGGACGTCTCGGTTGGCAACCGGATGTTCAACACCAGGGCGGAGAGCCTGATCGGTGACGGGGCCAGACAGACCTTCCGCACCGCCGTGCAGCGGCGCCGTTGCCTGCTGCCGGCCAACGGGTTCTACGAGTGGCAGGTGCTGGGTCGAGCGGCGCCGCCCGGCGGTGCGGGAGCGGGATCGGGCCGCCGCGGTGCAGTGGCCAAGCAGGCGTACTACATCACCCCGGCAGACGGGTCGATGATGGCGCTGGCCGGGCTGTGGGAATTCTGGCGCTCGCCCGACGGCGACCCGCTGCGATCGGTCACCGTCATCACCGTGCCGGCGGCCGGGCAGATGGCCGAGATCCACGACCGGATGCCGCTGATGCTGCCGCGCGAGGAATGGGATGCCTGGCTCCGGCTGGATGCCGACGGCGGGGCGGTGACGGGGCTGCTGCGCCGGCCCGGCGACGATGTACTGGACGCGCTGGAGTTCCGACCGGTGGGGGCGCAGGTCGGGAACGTCCGCAACGACGACCCGAGCCTCATCGAGCAGGTGACGCCGGCGGTGCGGCTCGACGAGGCACCGGTCACCCGGCCCGCGCTGCCGGTCGATCAGCCGACCCTGCTGTAGGCCGGACCACCCCGGTCGAATGCCCTGTGACGCCCCATGGCGCGTCACAGGGCATTCGACTGCACGGTTCCTGCCCGACTCTTGCGCCCCGCCGCTTCCGCCGTCCTCACTGTGCCGCGATGGGCGCGAACCGGGCGCGCGTCACCCGGGCTAGATCCTGCGGAGCCAGCTCGACCTGCAACCCCCGCCGACCGGCGCTGACGAACATCGTCGGGAAGCCCTGCGCGGAGGCGTCGATCACGGTGGGCAGCGCCTTGCGTTGGCCCAACGGGCTAATGCCCCCGGCGACGTAGCCGCTGGACCGCTCGGCGTCGGCCACCGCAGCCATCGCCGCCTTCTTGCCGCCGACGGCAGCCGCGAGCGCCTTGAGGTCCAAGTGTCCGGCCACCGGCACGACGCCGACCGCGAGCTGCGAGCGCCCCGCCGCCATGTCGACGACCGCCACCAGCGTCTTGAACACCCGGGCTGGATCCAGTCCGAGCGCGGCCACGGCCTCGTCACCGAATGCGGTGGCTCGCGGATCGTGCTGGTACGGATGCAGCGTGTGCGCCACCGCTGCGCGAGTCAGCGCGGCGACCGCGGGGGTGGGGGCACCTGCCATGAGCGCAGCGTCCCACACCGGGCACTCCCGCCGCCGGTTGCCCACCCGGGCCCGCTTCCGGCTGCCCACCCGGGCCCGCTTCCGGCTGCCCACCCGGGCCCGCTTCCGGCTGCCCACCCGGGCCCGCTTCCGGCTACCTACCCGGCGTCCGCCGGGTCACCCCAGCCCGTTGTCCGAGACCCACTTCGCCGCGACGTCCGTCGGGTCGGCCTTGGTGTCCTGAACGACCCGCTGCATCTCGGTCAGCGCCGCGGTGGTGAGCGCGGCCGAGACGGCGTTCAAGGTGTCCTTGACCACCGGGGTGGCCACGGACTTGGCGATGAGCGGCACCACGTTCTGAGCCTGGAACAGGTGCTTGGTGTCCTTGAGCACCACGAAGCCGTTCTTGGCGATCGCCGGGTTGGTGGTGAAGATGTCCGTTGCCTGCACCAGCCCCGTCTGGAGCGCCTTGACGGTGAGTGGGCCACCGGAATCGGACAGCACCTTGTAGTTCTTGAACACCACCCCATACACATCCTTGAGTCCCTGCGGGCCGTACGGTCGGGTCTGGAACTCGCTGGATCCGCCCAGCGTCATGTTGCCGGCCACCTTGGCTAGGTCGCCGATGGATGTCAGGTGGTATTGGTCGGCAGTCTTCTTGGTGAC
>JGI26538J50259_1001242_pt1 | contig 15701 bp, 15 predicted proteins | sample ThiBio_1000_plan_FD_50259 | JGI IMG/M metagenome (IMG submission 50259)
TAGCGTATCGATCTGCACCAGCTCACCCGGCTGGGTGGGGCGCATGCCTTGGCGTTTACGTTGCGCGTGAGCGCGCTTGGCGGCCAGCTGCCGTTTGCGGGCTGAGGGGTTGAGGTAACTTGTGATAGTTCAGATTTGGTCTGACAGTCGTTGGTTGCTGTCCGGCACCCCGGGTGTCAGGTACTGCAAGTCCAACTCCTTCTCCTTCGCCAGCGGCTTGGCGTCCTCGAACGTCGCCATGGGCGTCTTGCCGTAACAGTAGCGCCCCGAGTGCAGGCGCTCGGTGTTGAAGTACTGCAACCAAGCGTCCAGGTCCGCCTGCAGCTCCTCCAGGCTGGTGTAGAGCTTCTTACGCTGAAGTTCCAAGCGATCACTGCAACCTAACTGATCCGCTCTCGCGTGCCTGACGATGGTGCGGGTGGGCGTACCGGTCGCTTCCTGTGTACTATGTTCCCATGTAATGCGCGCTGCTAGTGCTGTTTGCATGCTGTGTGGTGTGGTATTGTGGCCCATGCACGTTGACATCGTCCCCAACCGCACCTCCCGGCCGGCGATCCTCTTGCGGGAGGCGTGGCGCGAGGATGGCAAGGTCAGGAAGCGCACCGTGGCGAACCTGACGGGCGTCATCAGCGAGGAGCAGGCGCTGGTGCTGCGGCGGGTGTTGAAGGGCGAGACGCTGGTGGCGCCCCAGGACGCCTTCAAGGTCACGGATTCCTTGCCGCATGGTCACGTCAAGGCGGTGCTTTCGGCCATGAGGCGCTTGGGGGTGGAGAGCCTGTTGGCGTCGAGGCCCAGCAGGGAGCGCTCGCTGGTAACGGCGCTGGTGGCGTTCCGGGTGCTCAACCCGAAAAGCAAGCTGGCGACGACCAGGGCGTGGCACGACACCACGCTGGCGGCCGAACTGGGGGTGCAGGATGCCGACGAGCACGCCGTGTATCACGCCATGGACTGGCTGGTGGCGCGCCAGGAGCGCATAGAGGGCAAGCTGGCGGCTAGGCACCTGGGCGAGGGTGCGCGGGTGATGTTCGACCTGAGCTCGACGTACGTGGAGGGCGAGAAGTGCCGCCTGGCTAAGTTCGGCTACGACCGGGATAAGAAGCGTGGCAAGCGGCAGATCAACTTCGGTCTCCTGACCGACGCCGTCGGCCGGCCGGTGGCCTTGTCGGTGTTCCCGGGCAACACGGGCGACCCGAGCACGCTATTGCCGCAGGTGGTGAAGCTCAGGGAGCGCTTCGGGCTTTCGTCGTTCACGCTGGTTGGTGATAGGGGCATGATCACGGGCAAGCAGATCGAGCGGTTCCAGGCGGTCGGCGGCATCGACTGGATCACCGCCTTGAAGAGCCAGTCCCTGCGGAAGCTGGTGGTGGACGGCACCATCCAACCCAGCCTGTTCGACGAGCAGAACCTGGCGGAGGTCTCTCACGCCGACTACCCGGGCGAGCGGCTCATCGCCTGCCGTAACCCGGTGCTGGGCCGCCTGCGGGCGCATAAGCGCCAGGAGCTGCTGGCCGCCACCAGCAGGAAGCTGGAGCGCGTAGTGAAGAGCGTACGAAGCGGCCGCCTGAAGGGCAAAGCCAAGATCGGCCTTAGGGTCGGGGAGAAACTCGGGAAGCACCGCATGGGCAAGCACTTCCAGCTCACCATTCAGGACGACGCGCTCGCTTTCGAGGTCGATCAGGAGAGCGTCGCGAACGAGGCCGCCATGGACGGCATCTACGTCATCCGCACCAGCCTGCCAGAAGAGAAGTTCGGCGCCGCGGAGGCGGTGCGGGCGTACAAGGACCTGAGCGAGGTGGAGCAGGCGTTCCGCACCCACAAGAGCATAGACCTGCAGGTCAGGCCCATCCACCACCACCTGAGCGACAGAGTTAAGGCGCACCTGTTCATCTGCATGCTCGCCTACTACGTCAGGTGGCACATGGAGCGCGCCTGGGCAAGCCTCACCTTCCGGGATGAGGAGGCCAACCAGGAGCGCGATCCGGTGGCGCCCGCGAAGAGATCGGCCGCCGCCACGACTAAGGCGCAGACGAACAGCCTGCCCGACGGCTCGCCCGCCCGCACCTTCAAGGGCTTATTGGAGCACCTGGCGACCATCACCCTGAACACCTGCATTCACCCAGCCACGGGCGTGACGTTCCCCATGACCACCAGCCCCAACCCCACCCAGCAGAAGGCGCTCGACCTGCTGAAGAACATCAACTTGTAGACAGAACGCCGCACCCCGCGCAGCCCGCACTTCGCGTGCAGGACGGGGGAACTACGCTTCCACCATGCGGAACTTCAGGCTAGTCATTGTCGACTTGCGCACCCTCAAGGCCGTGGGCTCTACGAGTGGCCTTGTTTTCATGGGGCGGAATACGAGCACCTCGCCTACCGGAAGCGCCTGCGAAAGCCTCAGCGACGATGAGATCTACTTCGCTACCGTCCTCACGGTACCACAGGCCGGGCTGTTGCCATTCCTTGTCGAGGGAGAACCAAGCTTGTTGCATCGCCTTAGCTCGTAGACCTAGGTATCGCTTGACACTGAGCGAGTACGAGGCGCTGCTTAGGAGCCGACCATGAGCCATTCACCTCGAACGAGATCCAGCAGATGGCGCCGGATTTGCAGGCTAACATCAATGTGTAGATACCCAGCCGCATACTTGCACGCCAGCACTTTGCGTGCTGGACGAGAGAACCACAACGGCAACAATCGGAACTTCAGCTTAAGATGCGATAGAAGGTTCCCTAATCGCAGTTACTCATCAACCACGTTCAGCGCCCATTGCGTCCAACTTCTAACCGTTGCAGCTCTCCGCAGAAGGGTCGTCCCGCCCAACGGCAAGCCCGCTTGTATTGATTCCGAGGATATCCGGTCTGCGATGGCTTCTGCCTGCGGTAGCTGCCCCTGATTTGCGATTGCGTATTCCAAGGCGAACCTGAAGACCGACAAAGCTGCAAGCCTCTCCAACACGAGCTTGTGTCGGAACTTGCGTGGGGCGGTGCTGAAGACATGCCCTACTTCGGTAAGTCGCCGCTCCGTCCCCGAGCGCTCAAGTAGACCTAAGTAGCGGGCTGCCGTAGGGTAATACACTGCTTGCCGCGAAGCAAAACCGTAGCGTTCCATGATTTCGTTAGTATCTGTTACGCCCGCAGCGGTTGCATCGACAACATCAAGCACTTTGGCCATGTCGTCCGCCTGTGGGAAGGTTACGCCTTCAGGGGCAAGTCCGGGCCGCGTGTTTGCCAATATCTCGTGGAGGTCAATACGGAACTCTTGGTCGTCCAATACGTAGTCCGCAGCTTTCGTGAGTACGAGCCCGCCATAGTAATCAGCCGGGGAGAAGTCATAAAGCCGAAGCGATGTGACGCGGTCAGAGTACGTGATGAAAACGGCACGTGCTGGCTTGGCGGGGAGACGTTCCTGCCACATGCGAACCGGATAATAGAGTTGTCGAATATGGAAATCGTCTCGCTTACCGAGCTTAGCCTCGACTAAATTGAGACTAGTCCCTTCGTAGCCTGCATCAACCTCAACTTGTACGCCGGACACATGCACGAGTTCGATTCCGAACGAGGTTTGAAACCTGAATTCAAAATCCGGTGAACGTAGCCGGCCGCGAACGGTCAGGTACTGTTCAGGCTCCTCAAGAAATTCATTCAGCAAACCGGACGAGTAGGTCATGTCAAGCAATTGGCTTTCAGAGCTTGGCCCGCTCTTCCATGGAAGACTTGTGAGCTTCTTTGCCGAGTCAGGCAGGGTCCACAAGTCGGACGTTGGTAAGTCTTCCACCTCGTGATAACCGTCTCCCGGTAGAATCACGTACTCGCCGTTTCTTACGGGCAATATGGTTGCATTGCTTAGGGTTGGGGGCCTTTGGATTCGCGAGTCAAACTTGGTCATTAGACGCGGCTCGCGCTTCGTAACTGCCTTGATGGTCTCGGCAGAGATAGCGACACTCTCGCCATCGGCAAGCCGGTTTTGTAGACTCAAGTGAGAATCCAGAAGCTTCCAGGCAGCGTTAGTCATTGACAAGAGTTGATCTTAGCCTGTTTGCCGCTCCATGTATCTCGACAACATACCTACAGGCGTAACGTCGCGAGCATCTCGAATGCTGGGGTCCTATCTCCATTGCACGAGATTCTCCTCGGCGCGCTCAGTGTGTTCACCTCGAACCCCAGGCTGGCGTATAAGTCGAGTATTCGCTGTGTAGCCTGGTTTGAAGCTATAACTGGAACTCGGAGATTTGCCAGCCACTTGGCAAGCTCGACCTGGTCATTCCAGCCGAACGGGCTCTTGCTGTATGCGGTAAATTCGACGTCATACGGTGGGTCTGCGTATACCATGTCACCTTGCTCGATCTCGATCTCGCTGTAATCCGATGCGGTGAACTTCCAGTCCTGTATGACCGGTTGGAGATCGAGAAAATCACTCACGTAGTTTATTCGCTTATACCTTCCGTAGGGAACATTGAATAGGCCGCCTCTGTTGAACCTGCAAAGGCCGTTATAGCCAGTTCGGTTCAGATAATAAAAGAGCTCTGCGGATTCCTTTGAGGCGGCGCCGCCAGATTTAATGAGCGCATTGAACCGACCACGAGCTGAGTAGTAGTATTCAGGACTGTTTTCGAAATCTAGTTCGATAATCAGGCCAACTTGAATCCATTTGTAGAAATTTATTAGATGCTCGTTTACGTCGTTGAGAAGGGCATTCTTTGGGCCGAGGCCAAGGGAGACAGCCAAGCCTCCTACGAACGGTTCAACCAACCGTTTATCGCTGTGCACGGACCATGAGCGCTCTAAAGTCTGAACGAGCCAACGCTTTCCGCCAGCCCATTTGAGGGGTGGTGATGGGCGAGGAATCTCGAGTGTAGGTACTAGCGTCGCCACGCAGTGACCGTATCACGGACCCGACTACTGGACGGATTCGGCCTAGGCAGTTGTCAATTGGAGCTAGGCTTACCTGATCTGCGGATTCTGAAGCCTCACGTCGATGCCTCCAAGTGGGCACGCGTTCATCGTGTTGGTCCTCAATTGCTCGCCAATTCCATAGGGCGTCCAAGTTGGTGCGTTGTCAGCCAGGCGGCTGGCTGCGATGCTCGGCACCAGCCCAGGCCGACGGCCCCACCAACGGTACATACTTTCGCCTTGTGAACCTCAGTGTGCGGTGGCAGAAGCCGCGTAGCTCCCCGCAGTTGAATGACACAGGGCGGATGGGTTCGTATCGCGGTGGAACTGGTTGGCGTAATCCTTGAGCGTCTTTAGCTCCTCAAGGTCCTCGGCAGAGGGTGCGGGCTCGCCGCTGGTCAGCGCGTACTCGCAGGTGCTGATGAATCTCCCGATGAGTGTGCCTGGTGGGCAGAAGCGGGCGTAGGCAATGCGCACGAACTTCTCCAGGATGTGCCTGAGGGCGGCTGCTACTTCTCTTTCCGGTGCGGAACTGCCGCCCCGAATGAAGCTGTCGACCAGCGCGTAACGCCTGTCGTGTCCGGTTACCAGGTCGTCGTTCACGTCCCACGGAGCGAAGGCCGAGCCGTGGTCCAGGTGCGTGCGTTGGCAGGCGGATCGCCACGGCTTCGGTGCCTCCTCCCACAGCGCGCAGAGGAAGCGCTTCGAATGGGAGAGGATGATTACCTGGGTGACCTAGTCGACAAGCTTGCGGACTTGCCGAACCGCTGCAAGTGAGCGGTGTTCGTCCAGGCTCGTAATGGGGTCGTCGATCACGACCACGCCGTCGCTCTTATGGGGTGCGATCGAGCGCTGCGAAGAAGAATGTCAACGCAAGTGTTCTGCGGTCGCCGGTGCTGAGCGTATTGCTGAACGAGGGGCCGGTTGCCCTGGCGGCCGCCACTGGCACCTGTTCTGCGATGACACCGTATCGCGACGACGTATGGGCGCGCATCATCTACAGTGTGCCGCACGATCCAAACTCCACTAGGTGTGCCGAGGCACAGGCTTCTCAAAGCTCCAGCACACAGCGCATAGGCTCAAGAACCAAACTACAGAATTCGCCTTGCTTCTGGTATGACTAGCTCGATCAGCGCTTCAGTTCGATGTGGACTCACAGGGCTCGGGGGGAAGTCGGGATATCCAGAACCTACGCCAAGCGAGCTACCCTCTAGCCAATCGCGGAAGATCTGCGCACCACCCTGAGCCCACCCTTCGACGACAGGCACAAACCCATTGCTAGAAGAGACTCTTTCAATCGCGGTCCTGTAGTCCACTCCTTGGGCAATTAGCCTGTCATAGGCCAATGCGACTAGTACGGCAACGTGCTCCTTCTCGAGGGATGGGGCGATGAAGAGTTCCTGTTTATCCTTCAATTCGACGTAGCAATTGCACTTCCAGCCGATGCAGGCGAACGCAACAAAGGCGTGGCGCATTGTAGAGAAGGGCACTTCGAGGGCAGACTCACGGGACTCGGAAGTGCAGTTTCGGTAGAAGTCATGCCAGCTCTTTTCGGCTCGGACCGAGGTTCTAGTAATGCTAAGAGGCATTGTCAAGCTCCCTATCAGTCAGGATTGATACGTGTACGTTGACTTTCGTGGTCGTAGACAAGGTGGTACTCCCGTGCAAGTGATGGGCCGATTGCCTCTCGAATGTTGTCATTCCACTCGGTTCCTGGAAGCACGAACAGTATCAGCTGTTCCGTAAGCAGCGGCAGCTTGGCCGCGACCTTGCCCGCTACGTCGTGCCCGAGTCGACCGAAAGGCATGTCAATTACCAATGGAGGACGTGTCTCCGCGACGCGAGCAATTGAGAGGACAAAAGCTAGCGCTAGACATTGCTGTTGGCCCATTGCCAACTCGTGGAGCGCCTGTTGTCCTAAATTGTCCGAGACCCCAAGTGCGAAGTCTGGGCTGACTTCAACTTGGTAACCGGCAACGTTGTCTAACATGCTCTGCCAAAGAATTCCGGTCTCCCGTTGAATGTCTCTTCGGGCCTGTGCAGCGAAGTCCGTGAACACGTTCCGTACATTTGCCTCAGCGGCCTCAGACCATGCGGCACGGAGCGATGCTATTCGAGCTTCTTCTTGCTTGCTTGCGAGGCGCAGCTCCGTGCCCTTTAATGACTCGATGACGGCCTCAAGCTCATTGATCCTCTCGGTAGCCGTCATCACAGTTGCTTCCGCACGTACGCGTTGCTGATCACGCTCCCGGCGCTCCCTCTCCCAGCCGGAACGGTCAACTATCTCAATGCCAGAAAGTTTGTCTGAAACGTCCCTCAGCTTAGTGCGTGCATCCCGAAGTCGATCACGAACTCTCGCAAGAGACTTCCAGCTCCGATCGAGTTGGTCTGCTTTGTCTGTGACCCACCTATCTGTACTTGCTAACTCGTAGAACAGCGCAAGCTGGGTCTCGGCCAGCTCCGTCTGCGAAGCAAAATCACTCAGCTTCCGCTCGAGAACCGCTCGGGGAGTAGTGCCTGGCGCAATATCCGTTCCGCAAATGCACTCTTCCATCTCCAAGAGGTCTGCGATTAGTTGCTTACTGATGGGACCTGGGATTGCACCCATCTGGCGTTCTCTGTCGATGTCGGCAACCAAGCGAGCCACGGCATCGGATGCAAATAGGGTACTTGCGTGGCAAGCCAGCTCTCGGAGTTGGTAGACAAGGCGCTCCTCTTCTTCGCGAAGCTCACGGATCTGTTGCTCCAGCTCTTCTCGACGTTGTTGGAGCGGTTGAGCATCTTCTGCACTCGCGAGATGGGCATTCAGTTCGTCAATCCGCGACCGTAGTGCAATGAGCTCGGCCCGATTCTTGTCCATCTTTTGTCGCTCGGCCGCAACCTGGTTCTGCTTCTCCTCAAGTTGCGCCTGAATTGTGGCGAGCTCGCCTGTTGACGCCCGCCGGCCATCGCTTCTGAACGCTGCACTCACACGTCGCAAGTCATCGGCAGTCTTTTCAAGCGCCTCAATGCCCACGACGCGGCGTATCGCTAGCCGAACTTGTTCCTGCGCCCCGCGTGCAACGAACCGGTTGATCCCGTCTCCGTCAAACAGGTAGAAGTCTCGGACCCTACTGGGCATAGGAGACAAGAGACTAATGAGTGCTCCCTCCAAGAGCTCGGTATGGTTTCCTCGAGCGTCTAGCTTTCGAAGCTTCGTGGGGCGCGGCTGGATGGAAACGTCCGTGCTCTCGCCTCGGGCAGCTGCGCTCGCGACTACTTCGCGAGTCACGTAGTAATTGGTTCCCGCAACAGTGAACCAGAGTGTGACAGACGCCGTGAGTGGAGTGCTGGTCGCACTTGCTTCCTTGACTGCGGCCCGATTGACCAGGTCCTCTAGGCGGCGCCCCTTTTCTGCATAGAGCGCTTGCCGGTAGTCGTCTCCAAACAACGCCCAATTGAGCGCGATGAAGAGTGTGGTCTTACCGTCGCCGTTACTCCCGACGAATGCAGTGACATTGCGAGAGCCACTTGGCCCTAGATCTACGGTGTTTTCCCCATAGTACGAGCCAAAGTTGAGCAATGTAATGCTGTTCAATGTGATGAATGAGCTGAACTCGCGAGGTTCCAGTGATTTACTGGATACCCGGTACTCTTCATTGTCGGGTGTTGCGGCCTCGTCTGAGTACGTGGCGTCGAGGGCCTTACCATACTCGTCCGCATAAGCTTCTATCTTGCGTCGATAATGAGCTGTCGGAGCGTTGGCTGCATCTTCGAATTCTTTATTGATCTTAACCAGTTCCGAGATCAGTTCGCGAAGCCGCTCGTCCTTTATGCGGGAGAAAGACTGTAGTAGACGTCTCTTAGAATGCATCGGTTACCTCGTCCTCCGTACCTACAAGGGGGATGTCGTACCTCAGGCTAAGGTCGAAAACAACCGCCTCTGCCTCGAGCCGATTCTCAGCCAAGCTGGCGAACTCCGAGATGCGTCGGACCTGGGACCGAAGGGCCGAGCGCGCCGCCCTCCACTCAGGAGTACCCGCCGACTTAGAGAAGAGAGTATCGGCAGGAACCGCAACGGCATCAACGAGCACAGCGTGCGACTTCCCTGGTGCGGTGCGGAGTATGCGTCCGCGCCGTTGAACGAACTCACGTGGATTGCCCGAGCTGGCAAGGAAGTAGGCGGTTCGGGTAGGAGGCACGTCGACTCCCTCGTCAAGACACTTCATGGCGACGAGCATCTGAAGGTCGCGTTCCGCAAAGCGTTTGAGGATAGATGCGCGCTGACTGCGTGACTGGCGCGAGGTGAACTCATGAATGCGGATTCCCTTCTCCCTGCCGGCCAGCTGTGTTATAGGCTGAAAAATCTTGTCTCCGGCGTAGATGAGCGTGTACTCCCACGTAGAGGCGGGTTGCGCTTCTAGCTTCTCCCTTAGCCATTCGACCTTTTGAGTCGCATTGTTCAATACACGTGCACGCTTTATGGCAATGCGCATAGCCGCCTCATGCGGCTCTCCGTTGTTACTTGCCATTGCTCGAGCCAGCTGATCGGATAGTCGAATGAACTCCTCGGTCTCTTCTTGAGTCAACTCGACAAGCTGAGGGTAATAGTTGTATGGAACGAGGAATCCGCCCTCGATTGCCTTGGCCAACCCAAACTCAAAAACCACCCCATTGAAGTAGTCAAGAATAGCTTGAGTTCCGCCTTCGTCGTAGTGCCGTGACGGGGTTGCGCTCAGCCCTAAGCGAAACGGGTACTGAGGTACCATGCCCGCCCGTGCGGTGCGTGAACCAAGATAGTGGCACTCATCAGCCACGAACATTGTCCGATGGGCAATTGGTTTCAGCGCGCCTTCTAGGGCGCCGGACACGAGCGTCGTGTATGTGGTGACGATGATCGCTGCACTCTTTACCCCAGCGTCAACGGCCGCGAGCGCCTGACTTAGCTGTGGTCGCCACTTTGCGGTCGATTCGTGAGCACAAACGATTGGCAGGCCGAGATCGGTCAATTGTTCAGCCCACTGGTCAACTAGGTGCTGAAAGGGACATACCACAAGTACCATCGAGGGGGCATGGTCTAGTCGAAGTGCATACTCGACGCAAGCTAGCGCTGTAATAGTCTTGCCAGTGCCAGTCGCCATCTCGAGAATCCCTTGGTGCCCGTTGCTGACCCACTCTTCAAGGGCCGAGTTCTGATACGACCGAAGCAACTGCCCGAACTTGGGGGTTCGGTTGACTACGTAAGGACGCTCGTCCTTACGTAGATTGACGATGCGCCGCTGCGCAGCTTCGGGCAAGTCGAATACTTCGTACGCCGGGTCCTGATTCGACCAGATTGATTCGAAAAGCTCATCTAGGAACTGAATCCTCTCGAGTTCACCCGGCCGATCACGGTGGTAGACGGAAAGCACCTCATGATTGGTGAGCGCCCGATTGGACTCATTGAGGGAACCGATGAAGGCTATGAAGGCATCCGTGCCGTCCAGAAAGATCCCAAACTTCGAATGAAAATCCGAGGCTGCGCCACCATTCCGAGACACCGCAATCCGGAACTTGAGTAGGCCGTCCTCCACCATCCACCCAATTGTGTTCAAGGTATCAGAGGAAAGGGCTTGCTCCAAGTCTTCGATTGAGCCGAGTAACGAGCGCGCAACTACCGCATCACGACTCGCAGGACCGGCGCTCAGCGCCGACCAGTCGCTCTCGGACAAATGCGGACTTGTTACCCAGCGAGCCGTCCCGCCTCGCGATGCAAGTACGGCTAGTCCGTGTGCGTTTCGTGCAATCCATGCGGAGGAGAAGTACCCCACCGCACGTTTGTATTCAGTCGCAACAGAGAGGGCTGGTCGAAAGAGCCTCTCGACTACATCGTCCTCTGGGACAACAAGGGAGAGCGGTACTTCTGCAGGTTCAAGGTAATCGGCTGGCATTCCAGGTCATACTATCGCTCCCTCCTTACGGAATCTGCACACAAGGCGCGGATCATCGATTAATGCATATTCTCGGTAGGTTGACTCGGCGGTTTCAGTCCATCAACGCAACACCTGCATCTTGACGTCCTTACGTCAGCGGCGCTTTGGTGGCATACATGCGTGGATCAAACCGTCGTTGGGAGGGCCGCCACTTCTCGGATACGGAGCGGTTCATTGCGTATCAGCGGATCTGGAGGTTCAGCCTAGGCGGTCTAAGGCCAAGGCCCGGCTTGGGCTCCGGAGCAAATGGCTTCGCACAGACGTACCCTGAAACAAGACCCCCCGCCAACTGGCATGTGGGAACCTTCCCCAGACCACAATGCCACTTGCTGCTACCCTGCTCGTATCCTATGGCTGTTCCTGCTTTCGAAGAACTGTTCCTCCCCTTCCTAAGGTTCGTAGAGCGGCACGGGCAGATCTCACTGGCCGACGCCAGAGATATTCTTGCGGATGATTCGGGGCTTACGGACGAAGGCCGCCAAGAGCTGCTACCCAGCGGTCGTCAAGGTCGGTACGATAATCGCGTCGGCTGGGGCCGCACCTACTTAGGTAAGGCCGGACTGATCCATACCGTGCGACGGGGGTTCTTCGCACTCTCCGAATCGGGTCGACAACTGCTTGCCGTTAACCCGCCACCGGTGAACCTCAGCACCATCTTTGACTACGAACCGTATAGGCAGTGGACTGAAGCGTCGCGTAATCCTTGGCCCACCGTTAACAGCGATTCTGAAGCGCAGGGCAATCCCGAGGATCAAATGACTCCAGAAGAATCTACGAATGCCGCAAACTCGACATTGCGCCAGTCGCTGGCAAGTGACATTGCCGAAACCATACAGGGCGTGACTTGGAGCCGCGTAGGACAAATAGTGAGCGACGTTGTGCGTGCTCTCGGTTTTGGCGGTAACCGCGCAGGCGCAGGCCATGCGTTTCGCAAGGGCGGCGACGAAGGCGTCGACGGCGTCATCAATGAGGACCGGCTTGGCCTTTCGAAGACTTACGCGCAGGCTAAGAAGCACGCTCCCGACCGCCGGATTTCAAGGCACGACGTTCAAGCTTTCGTTGGTAGCCTCACCGGGCAGAATGCGCGGCAGGGCGTCTTCATCACCGCCAGCGGTTTTACCAACGAAGCTCTTGCCTACGTAGACCGATTGAGCGACCGGCAAGTTGCTCTGATAACCGGCGAGCTGTTGGCCGAGTACATGATGGATTACAACGTCGGCGTGAGCGAGAAGGACCGCTTCGTCGTTAAGAAGATTGATGTGCCATCCCTCGGAGGAGCCTCAACCAACTTGAGGAGTGGCACCCCAGGTGGCGTCACCGGTTCGCGGCAATATGCGCTCAAAACCTACTTTGGGTAGAAATGGAGATCGCGATGCACGAAACCCCAAGCGAGGAACATCGGCTAAATGGCGCGACAATATGGGAATGACCGGTTCAATCCTTTTGCCCCGCAAGTTACTACTGTGCATCATCTGTGTGGCCGTCGCCCTGGGACCGTGGCCGAACGTGGCTCTGGCGTTACCTGGTATCACGCCCCCGCCCGAGTTGATCTACGAGATCCAGCCGCGACTCCGTAAAGGACAAGCCGAAGCACTGGTTCTCGTACAAGATGCTCTGATCGAGCAACTCCATACGTTTAAGAGTGCTGCAGGACTCACCCATTTGCGCTTCATCTTTACCATTGGGCCGGAGTCCCACTCAGCCATAATGTTCGAGCCCGACTGGACCGCAGAGGAACGGTACTTACTAGAGTCCGGTCGAGCCAGCCTAGTCGGCATATGGGAAACGTTCCAAGGGAAGCCTTCTTTTACTACGAAGCTAGTTTTCGGCGTTCGGGAGCCCGCAACGCCTGACGCTGGGTGAAAGAACTGCTCGAAGTCCACGCCCAGCGGATCGCCGAGGTGAACACGTTTCTTACACCAGACGGCTATAACCATCTGCGCTTCGACTTTTCGGTATCCGGCTACGTGGAAACGTTTAGTGGCCTGGTACCAGAAGGCGTGTGGACCCGAGATATGGCTCAGCAACTCTCCTCCGGCACAGCTACTTTAATAGGCGTGTGGCAGGAAGATGCCCAGCAACCAACGTTCATCGTGCACCAGCTTCGTTAGCGGTTTACCTTGGCGACCGTACGCCCCTCCAAGCTTTTCGGCGACGACGCTACACGGTGACCTCTACCGGTACCTCTTCGAGGAACTGGGAGAAGAGTATGTAGCGCTACTGGAGTTCCATGCTCCGTCGGCCAGTAACGGCCCGTCGCGCGAGGTCGATCTCGCTATCGCTGGCCATTACGGCTTAGAGGTAATCGAAATCAAGAATATCAGCGGAGCCGTGGTTGCCAGCATTAACGGCGAATGGGTAGCGAAGCAACGCGGAAAGCCGAACTATGTCATCCCCCTCAACGGCGCCCGACGCGAGAATCCTTACGACCAGGCGGACGAGAATGCTAATCAACTCGGCGCCTGGATTAAAGCAGCCAATCTTTCTAGCTCCGTAACGACTTTCCCGGCGGTACTAATTCCGGAGCACCACCCCGAATCGAACTTACCTGTCCGGAGCTTCGTGCGTGCTTACAACGGCGTCGACGACATGGCTCGAAACTTGCGTTCTATGCGTTCGTTCAAGGGCAGCCGTCCAGCATGGAATCCAGGACAGTGGCATGAGTTAGCTAAGAGGCTAGACCTTGCGGAAGTCGGCTGGGCCAAGTTGGAGGGCCTGGTCAGAGCAGACGCGGTTGCCAAGCAGAGTGTCCGGAAGGCGCTCGTAAGGGTCGGCCAGAAGGAGATCGAAACCGACAAGAACGGTTCATTCTCGCTGAGCCTGCCAGTAGGGGCATACGAAGTCAGAGTCTCTGCGCCGCCTGGGTTCCTGGACGACGAGCGCGAGATTCGATTAGGGCAGGGCCCCAACCGTATCGAGATCATTCTCCAAGCTGTTCCGCCCGTCGTCCAGGAGGCGCCGGACACCTCGGGAGCGGTTGATCGGCTGGCCGCACGCGTTGAAGAGCTCCTAACGAAGTTGGATGTGAGGAGTGAGGCTCGAGACACGACCGACAGCGACACGGTACGCAAACTCGCGACGGACCTAAAGGCGCAGTATGAGAAGGAGCGTGAGGATCGGGAAGCTCTCCTCATGCTAATCACGGAGCAAATGCAGTCCACCCCGCGGGATGAGGTAGTCACGGAGAGCCTAGTACAAGGGCTCGGCGCCTCGCTCTCCAGCATCAATGTACAGATATCCGAGCTATCAAACCAACTCTCTGCTCTCCACCGGCCCCATATGACCGCACCGGACCTGCATGCCCTGACCTCTCAGCTGACGCTGCTTGAAGGACTCCGGCGAGAGCAGCGCACTATCGACGTGGTGCGAGAACGCCTCGTCCTGAAGGCAGGACAGGACAGGCCCCAGGGTACGGAGCAAGGATCTCCGAGAGCGCACCAGGCAGGCAAAAACGTCAGCGCCAGCGCACGTAAGGCGGTTGCGCACAACTCGCCTCCTGGAGTCGGCCGCAGACTCCAACCCCGAAGGCACCTTGCTCCACTAGGAGTCGTCGGCCTTCTCTTGGCACTCGGCGCGGGCGCGCTGTTAATGAGTATCCTGCCTTGGTCACGACCAAACCCCGCACAACAAGCAGCACCACTTTCAGCGCTGACCGACTTGTCCACAATCGGTGGTGCTCCTAGCGATGGAAAGGCGCCTGAGGCGTTGGGGGTAACGGAACCAAGCCCGCCCTCAGAACCGGTCACCTCAATGGAGCCCGTCCCTCCCGATGTATCGCACGATGACGAACCCGCCGTGGTGGTGGCGCCAGCGCGACCCGCTCCCAACGAGCCACCCGAAACCACCAACACCAACCCGCAAAGCCTGGCCGCCCGAAGCCTTGACAATGAGGCCACTAGGCTTCCTGGTACACCGGCTTCAACAAGCACGTCGGTGCCCTTGCCTGGGGTTCCCGTCGGCGCGACGCAGCCAGTACTGGAGCTCCTGCCAGGAGTCGCTCCGATCTCACGAAACAACTGTCCGGTTAGCCATCCTCTCAAAGGCAACATCTCTTCTAACGACGAGCGGATCGTTCATCGACCTGGCCAGGACTACTATGACGCCACGAACCCTGAACGTTGTTTCGCAACGCTAACTGACGCTCAGGCAGATGGGTTCCGGCCAAGCCTTCGGTGAGTTTGCTCGTGAAGCCTTAGCCCCATGGTGACCGCATGAAGGGCACGGTGCCTTCCGCCAGCCAGGGCTGCCGCATGGCCTCGGCATACTCGCGTCTACTACCCATGCGCAAGCCAGCCTATTTATCACGCTTTGATCCCACGGTCGGAAAGTGCAGTGAGTCAACGACCCCACCAGGGTTCGAAGCCAATTGATTCAATGCGCCGCCTTACCAACACCGATCCGAATGCCTACAGTCGCGACGAGGTCACGCGGTTCATTCTGGCAGCCCATGAGCGCTCCCAACTGACCGCCAGCGAGAACTCCAGGAAAACTCCAACATCGTCCTAAGTCAGGCGGCGAGGCACACAATGCGCCTCGCCGCTCCGATTTGCCCATCGACTTTTCTCTGGTGGGCGGCACAAGGATCGAACTTGTGACCCCTCGCGTGTGAAGCGAGTGCTCTCCCGCTGAGCTAGCCGCCCGTTCCGCCAGCGCGATCGCTAGCGTTACGAAGTCTAGCTGTTAGGCAGTGGCCCGTCAACGCAGGGTTTCTGTGCCAACTCCCACGCCACACAACCGTGATCGCTCGCATCGCACCCTTGAATCTCGTCGAGCGGCGCCTCATAGGAACGCCAACTCCAAGATGGCCGCCGCCCACGACACTATCGCCACGACGACCACGCCGGTCACCATCCCCACGGTCAT
>JGI26538J50259_1001297_pt1 | contig 15186 bp, 25 predicted proteins | sample ThiBio_1000_plan_FD_50259 | JGI IMG/M metagenome (IMG submission 50259)
GCGTTCCCTAGCTCCTCCTCCGCATGGCGGATGATGTACACGAGGTCGGACATCTCGGCCATTGCCGCCCTTAGTTCTGCTGCCTCATCACGCGCCACGACGGTTCCTAGGACCGGCTCGGCTACCCTCTCCCAACTGTCGGCCGTAACCGTGCCGCCGTGCCGATACTCCACCTGGAAGCGCAGCCTGGCCCGCTCCCGTTCCCACAGGAGCGCTCTGGCCTCCTCCCACGTGAGCTTGAGGGGTTCGGGGGCGGTCACGGTTGCTCACCCGCCCACGAAACAACTACGCCGTAAGTGTCCCAGCTCAAGTGATAGTCGGCGACAAACCCCATATCGAGCAGTTCGGCTAATACTGCCTTGCGTAGCGCCATCCCGCTGATTGGGATGATGCGGCCGCTAGCACCACGCAGCGCCGCCCGGTACAGGAGTCTGGCAACTTTGCGCATCATCCGGGGGAGTTGTTTCTTGGCGCGCTCATCTGCCCTAGCCTGCTTCTTGCGCTTGCTCTCATTCACTGCTTCTAGCGAATCAGCGCTCACTCTTCGTAACTCCCTGGGATCGAGGCTGCCCTTCATGGTCGCTCCCCGGGCGCGGCGAGGTACGCCACGATGCGCCCGTTCTCCACCGTCGCGGGGTACGTGCCCGTGAACGGCTGGTTGATGGACGCTAGGAAGGCGCGGGCTGACACCATCGGCGAGACGCCGCCCTTGTAGAAGCGAAGCGGGTAGGCAGATGGGTCGGTATCGTCCGTTGGCTCGAACGCGATGCGCTTCCCAGCGGCATCGTGAAGGAAGGCGAAGTGCGTAGGATCCCCGATCTCCGCGAGGAGCTCGCGAGAGAGGCGGATGGTGCCGGTGCTGTAGATGGTGATGGTCCTCCCCCTGCTGAGGCGGCGGCGGCGCTCCCAACGCTCGAAGCCGCCATGTTCAAATCGCTTGAACTCGCTCATTCCTGCCCCTTTCCTTGCTCTTCCTGTAGTCGATATGAGAACGCGTAGCCCGCCGCCAAGCGCCGGAACTTGTTGATCGTGGCGATCCTGAGAACAGACGCGCCGAACACACGCCCGTCCGGGTCCTGCCACTGACGGACGTAGAAGACGCGCTCCGGGTAACGTCCCGGCTTGTGGGTTGAGACGACGTGGAGGTGCATCTCGCCCACGCCGTCGGCCACCAACTCCTCCTCCCCTTCCCGCACCATCTCGGGCCATACGCCGGGCTGCCATGTCGAGGTCGGGGGCTTATCGTCCTCGTAGTAAAGGCCTCGTATGAACGGGTAAGGCACGGCGAACGCTTCGCCTGGCTGGATCTCGCTCATGGCTGCTCCCGAACGAGGTGGCGTAGCGCTTCTCGATCCCTCATGAGGCCGTTCCAGGCTCCGTTGTCGGCTCGCCACCCGGAGCGGCTGTAGTAAGCGTCCAAAGAGCCTAGGTACTTCCGCACCGCCTCCCTGAGCTCTTCCTCTTTGCTGGGGGCGTCGGCGGGCTCGTACATCTCCTTGAAGGTATTGGGCGTGTAGGAATAGAACTCTGCTTGAGAGCGCTCGATGACGTAGTTGCCCGGTCGAACCCGCAGCACGAAGTTCCCAGCGGAGGGGAAGACCAGGCAGAACTCACCAGGCGCTTCGTAGCCTGCCGCATAACGGTGACCGACGAACGCTGCGACCTCGCTGGCGTTACCGAGGTCGTAGTGCTTAGTCGCGGCATCGAACCGCCCTGTCCACTGGACGGCCTCGAAGACGCCCGGAGTGATGAGCGGCTTCTCTCGCCACTTAGACACGCTCATTCGCGCTTCTCTTCAGAGGCATCCGTCTTCTTATCTGCCGGCAGCAAGCACATCCACAGGAGCAGCGCGGCGACAGCGTAATCGAGGAAGAACACGAACCCCGCCCCCACTGCCCCAAGGCCGCTCATGAGCGCTCCCCACACGAAGAGCGACACGAGGATCGCGAACGGCCACGCACTCCTGAGCCGGATGGCTGCGATAACCGCGAGAACGACTTGCAAGATTGCTAACCACATGACTAACCCCTTTCAAGGTCTAATGCCTTGGACAACTCTTCCTTGAGATGCCGGATCGACCGGCGAACCTGCATGCGCCTGTCCATCGCGCCTATGCGCCCGTAGCCCTCTGCCAGCGCCTCTAGGTTCGCGATCTCGCGCTCCAACCGCGCCGCCTTATTCACGCTCCCTCCCAAGCGCCAACGCAGACCTCATGCCGTCCGGCGTAAGCCAGTAAGCGGCGGGGTGGCGCAACCCCCGTGCAAGCGCGTTCGGTCTGCGTTCCTCGATGAGCCCCTTGCTATGCAACTGCCTCAAGGTGCCCAGGTTGATGATGCGTCCGATTGGTAGAACCCCCTTCGAGTAGTCTAGGAACGCCAGCAACGCTTCCTTCTGAGTAGGACTCAGGTGAATCGAAGGGCGCTTCTTGGGGTAGTATAGCACAACCTCACTTCCCGACAAGCCCCTCGGCGGCCACCAGCACCTCGGCGTCCGTCGCCGCCGCCACCACCCTCGCGAACCCATCCTCGTCGCCGCGCTCGGACGACATGTGCAGCAGCCACACCTGCTTATCGACTTGCATATCTGCCACCGCCGCAGCCGCCGCTTCGACGGACAGGTGAGAGCGTGCAACGCGAACGGCGCGCGACTCACCCGCCTCCACCAAGCCAGCCAGCTCAGCCTCGCTATGGTTAGCCTCGATCAGCACGTAGTCATACCGCTGCCCCAACGCACCCGCTGGCACCACGCCAGAGTCCGTGAGGTACAAGATCCGCGCCCCCGCGCCCTCGACTATGTAAGCCACCGGCGCCATCGCGTCGTGCTGCACCGCCAGGGGCGACACCCGCCACCCCCCGCGCCGCGTAGTCCACGTCTCGCACGGCACCGGGAACCCAACGGCGCGGTGGTGCCACCCGCCCAGCGCCGACCACGTGCCGTTGCTGGCGTACACGTCAACGCCAGCGTTCAGCAACGCCATCACGCCACGCGCGTGGTCCTGATGCTCATGCGTCACGAGGCAAGCGTCCAGGCGCGAGGTGCGGTAACCCAACGCCTTCGTCTGCGCCTTCGGAGGCAGGCCAGCATCGAGCAGCAGGCGATCATCGACCAGGATGGAGTTGCCGGCGCTTGAGCTGGCTAAGGGGCGGATCACCCCAGCACCGCGCGCACGCCCTCGGCTATCCAGCGCGCCACCGGCACGCTCACGGCGTTACCCATCATCCGGTAACGCTGCGTGTCGGTTATAGCCTCGCCGTCGACACCGAAAGCCGTGTGCCCATCGGGGAACCCCTGAAGGCGCTCGCACTCCACCGGCGATAATCGCCGAACGACGTAATGGGTCGCTACATAATCTCTAGTGCTACCGCCAGGCGTGCTGCGCAAGGCGCTAGTGGCCTCGCCACTCACCTCCGGCATCGCCCCGTCATCGCGACCACGCAACGCGAACGCGACAGCGGCGTGGCCCTGCCCCGGCTTGCCGCCACCCGTTGACAGCGACCCCGCCACCTGCCCGTCACCGTTCTCCAAGCGGAGCTCGGCGCGAGAGTTCTCAGCGAACGCCACCGCCTGCGCCCCAAGGGTGTCGAGTGTGTAGGCGGGATCGTTCTCACCACCCAGGCCGAGGCCGTTCTGTTCCTTGGTTATCTCACGGCCGCCTTGGATGGGGTGCGCGACCGTAGGGGTGCCGTGCCCCCTCCCCTCCTCAGCCGACAGGGTAGGAGCCAACCCCGCCGCGTCATAAACGCGACGGCGCTCCGTCTCGCCAGGCGTGAGGTTATGGACGGGATGCGCGACGGCGGGGTACCCCTGACCCGCCTGGCCGCCGCCGATGGTCAGGCTCATGTGGCGCTCGGAGGTGAGGAACGCCTCGCCATTGCCCTTGGTGACTACGCCGAAGCTGGCGTCGCGCTCGGCCTCGAACGACATGGCTATGTGAGGAGCGCTATCGACGCTCATGGGGCCGCCCGTGCCGGTGGCGGTAAGCGCCCCGACCTTCTCGTCATCAGGTGGGCCGCCCTCCCCGCGAGTCGCCCAGCGCGGCTGGAAGGCGACGGCCTTGGTCTGGCTGGTATCCAGCGGGCCGACGCCATCTTCCCTGATAGCCAGGCCGTCGTTCGTCCAGTTCTGCCAGTTGAAGCCGACCGGCACCAACCAACCGGCCTGCGCGTGCTGCGCGTCTGGGCCGCCGCTCCCCAACCCCTGCGTCAGAGCCTGAACGACACCAGTCTCAGCTAGTAACCGGCCCCCGCCTTGAGCGCCGCTTCGAGGATCGGCGGCAACGTCCGGCCGCGCTTCCCAGCGCGAGTCAATATGCCGCGACATGCCTTCTCGCTCAAATAGTATTTCCGAGGCGCATTGTCCATCAAGATCTGTGACAACAAACACCCTCTTGCGCCGTTGGGCGAGTCCGAAGTATTGACTATCGAGGACCCGCCAGGCAACGCTGCGCCGCTCGCCTCTGACCACTCCGGCGTTGGCCCACTTCCCAGATCGAGGCATTGGAACTTCGGTCGCCATGAACGCGGAAAGGACTGCCTGGAAGTCGCGTCCACCGTTAGAAGTGAGAGCTCCTGGGACGTTCTCCCAGACACTAAAGCGCGGGTATCTTCCACCTGATGCCTCCTGCATCTCCTCGATGAAGCGCATACCTTCGATGAACAGGTTGCTGCGCTCGCCAACCAAACCGCGACGCAGACCGGCGACAGACAGATCTTGGCAAGGCGAGCCCCATGCCACCACCTCGGCGGGGCCGAACGCGTCGCCGCGCAAAGTACCGATGTCGTCATGCACGGGAACGCCAGGCCAATGCCTGCTAAGAACGCTGCGAGCGTATTGATCGATCTCGCACTGCCCAACCGTAGTGAACCCGGCCGAGTCGAAGCCCAGGTCGAAGCCGCCGACGCCAGAGAACAGGCTGGCGACCCTCATACGATGTGCAACAGCGTGCCAGTCGTACCTGGCCGCCATACGAAGTGAGCGTACTCGATGGAGTCAGTCTTGCCGCCTGTAAAGCTAATGCGTCTGTGGTGAACGAACACATCGCTAGGCATGTGCGCCGCCCAGAACTTCCGGCGCTTGTGGCTGCCGAGCCAGTTGAGTCGCTGGAGCATGATTACCACGTCGCCTTCGGCCAATGCTTTCTCGGCGATCTCCTGAGCGATATAGAAGGGCGGGTTTGTGATGATGGTGCCCCATCTCTCTCTCTCTCTCTCTGTAGTCGCCAATCTCCGCTGCCGGGCTGTCTGGGCGGATATCGAGCGTGTGGATACCGCCGTACCCCTCAGCCTCAAGCGCGACGGGGTAGCTCATCGCCACCCCGTCGCTGCCGCCCGCGCACGGGTCAAGGATGGGGCCAGGAAGTCGGCCATAGCGAGCATGGTAAGCATCCAAGAAAACTTTGATATCGCTTACTGGCGTCGCGTAGTAGTCGCTGGCGTGGCGCGAGCCGCCCCTGTTGGTGCTACTCATCGTCATCCTCCATCGAGTTGATCTCGCCTGGCGCTTCGACGAGCGGCTTGGCGCAGAACGGGCAGTAGACAAACCCGTTCTCCTTCGGACTGAGCAGCCCTTCCTCGAAGAACTGCATCCCCCAGAACGTGTCCAACGCCGAGCGGCAGCCAGCGTTCCAAGTGTGGTCGCCGCGGTCGTAAGTCCAAACGCACTCGTTCACTGAGTCACCCACTTCTCGGCCGCTTCGATCACTTCCACGCACAACTCGTCAGGGAGTTTCCCCCTGTCGCGTGCGCCCTTGATGCCCTGTGTGCCCGTGCGAGCGCCACGAGGGGCCGACTCGTGGCATGGATCGCCGTTCCTGCAAGCCGGCCGTGGCGACCACATAGGGCTGTGATGCCAGATGTCCGTCGGCTTCATGCGAGTTTCCCCATACTGGCAATAAGTCACGGTGGCGCGAGCGTGCCCCCGCACCGCGTTCATCCTGCGCATCATGCCGCGTGGGTTCTCCACGTACCAAGCTGCCGGATGGAACGCATAGATCAGCTCGAAGGTCTTGTCGAGCAGCTCCAAGCCGAGCCTGGCGGTGTCGCTCTTGGGCGTGTAAACGTCGCCGTCCTTATGCCACGAGCGCCCTATGCTCGCCACGCTGAAGCCCGTGCATGGTGGGCTGGCCCAGATCATGTCGACCCCCTCCCAGCCGGCCGCTTCGAGGATGCCTTCTGGCGTTAGTTCGAGCGCGTCGGCTTGCAGGTCGGCGTGTTGGAACAGGTCGATGGTGAATGTCTCGTGCCCTCTCTCGCGAGCGATACGAGACAGCGTGCCCGTGCCACTGAACAACTCTAGGATCTTCATGACACCACCAGTTTAGCCGCAGCCGGGTCCACCATGAGGTTGATTACCTGGTAGTCCACCTCCGGCAAGCTGACCACGCTCTCGCGCCCGTCCACCCACACCGGCACCACGGCGCCGAAGTGCTTCTGCAAGGCCCCGATGATCTCCATGCCGGCCCACACTTGTGAGGCGGTGTTCAGGTCGTTCCACGGCACGCCGTTCACGGTCGCGACGCACGTCTCGGCCAACTCGCCGTTCATCTGACGGTCGAACATCCTGAAACTCACCCGCCCGAACAACGCATCAACGCGCTCCTCGATGAGGCGAGCGTGCGCCTGGTCGTAGCGAGCGAGCAGCCACAACCCCCTCTCTGCCGACTCGAACCCCTGGATGGCAGCCTCTTCGTCAGCGCGTAACTTCTCGATGCGAGCGAGCACCCCCGCCTGTGAGCGAGCGAGCGATAGGGCCACCCTGGCGTCTGCCACCGCGCTGGCATCCAGCGAGGTCGGCGGCTCCGCTTCCGCGAGCAGCCTGCCGATCTCCGCGATGCGAGCGTTAGCACGGGGCTCCTCCCCGACCGCCTCGAACGCCTCCCTGGCCGCCGCGAGCTTAGCCAGCGCCTCGGCTTCCGCAGTCGCGCTCTCCCTAGCCTTGGCAGCGAGCGCCACCCCCGCCTCGGTCAGCTTAGCCAAATGAGCATCGACCGACTCTTGCGCGAGCGTCTGCCCGCAACACTGGCAGACCCCGCCGCTCGATGCCTCTTTGTAGGCGTGCCGGGCATCGGCCACCGCCTTGCGAGCGGCCTCACTAGTCGCCTTGGCTCCGTCGTAGCGCATCTTGGCGGGGTCTAGCGCCCCCTTGGCCGCCACGTAACGGCGGGTATGGTCCGCCAGCGTCCGGCGATCCGCCTCGGCGAGCTCTTCGCGCTCTTGGTGCAGCGCCGCGTGAGCGAGCCGGGCCTCTGCCTGCGCCCGCTTAGCAGCCTCTACAGCGGCCTCAGCGGCCCCTAGAGCAGCCTCGGCCTCCTCCACGGTAGGAACGTCGGGGGTTAGCTGCCTACTGATCTCCTTGATAGCTTCAGGCACGCTGTCGAGCAGGCGGCGCTGGTCGCGGCGCTGCGCTTCCAGGGCACGCCGGTAATCCATTAGTGAGCGCGAGCCGGCCGCCTCCACCACCTCGGCCACCTCGGGGTCGGCAGCGAGCACGTCCGACGGCTCCACGCTCACCATGCCAAGCAGCAGCTTGCGGCGCTCCTGCCAGTGCAGGTTGGCGCTAAAGTGCTGCGGGTCAGAGAGCAGTTGGAACGTCTTCTCGTCGATCAGCTTGGCGAGCGCCTGATCGTACTCGGTCTTCTTCATCGGCACGCCATCTATCGAGTAGGTGGTCTCATGACCCGTGAGCACCTTCGTGGCGGACCCCCTCTTGCGCGTCCACTTCTCCTGCATGACGCGCTCAAGCACTAGGTCGCCGCCGTCCAGGTCGAAGCGTAGCGTCACGCGGTGGTCTCGTCCGTGAACAGGTGAGCCGTCGGGGTTGAGCGGCTTGATCTCGAAGTCCGTGCGGTTGGAGCTGTCGCGCCCGAACAGAGCCCACAAGTAGGCGTCGAAGAGCGTGGTCTTGCCGGTGCCGTTCGTGCCCCTCACGGTGACACTGGGGTTCCCCCCAGTGTCGAGCGTGAAGGCGTCCAACCCCTTGATGGACTCAAGGTCAAGCGACTTGAGAGTGAGCCTCACTTGGACCCCACCACCACGATGGCAACCCGCGTCTGGTTGCGTTCGCTTAGCATGATCACGTAGAAAGCGACGGACATGTCGCGCCCGTCTATGAGGTAGGCGCGTCCGTACCCGCCATCCTCGCGAGCTACCCAAGCGAGCACCGGCACCACGTCGTGGTAAGAGAGCATCAGGGCATCAAGGCGCGAGCGAGCCGCCTCAATGCCGCCTAGCATCATGAAGCACCCGGTCGGGCCAGCCTCCTCGATCAGCGGTGGGCAGTCGGTGAGCGCACCCCCCACCGACTCGGCGAACGTCGAAGCCATGACGAACGCGACGGTTGAGCGTGAGAGCGGGTCGGCCGCGTGAGCGAACGACAGAGTGAGCAGAGCGAGCAGGGGTAGGGTATACCGCCTCACGGCCGCGCCTCCACTTCGTAATCGATCCGGGCGGCTTCGCGCTCGGCGACGGCGTACACCAGGCGGCTCTCAGCTGCGAGCAGAGCATCCCCATCGGCGGCGAACATCATCAGCGCTTGAGAGTTGCGCTCCGCTTCGTTCTTGCCGACGATCTCACCGCCGACGGTGGCCCCAGCGGTGGCGAGCGCTAGATTGCGCTTGAGGCGCGCGACTTCGACGCGAGCCGCGGCTTCATCGCGGATAGCTTGCTTGAGCGTTTCAGCTACGTTAGACATGATTCTCCCTAGTAGAGCGACGAGAGGCTTCCCACCTAATACGTGGTGCGAGCGAGCGCGAGCAGAGCAGTTACCCCCTCCATCCCCAGATCGATCTGGACGCTGCGATCTGACAAGTGCAGCAGGTCGAACGTCTGGCGCCTGGGCCAGTCAGGGTGCGAGGACACCAGCGCATGGATACGCTTCACGTCGAGAGCGTAATGCGAGCGTGGGGTAGGCACGCCCTCGGCCAGGCGCTCAAGCGCAGTATGGTAGTTGTGCCACTTGCCCAGCGCCACGATGGACGCGGCCACCTCGGTATTACCGAGAGCGAGCACCCCATCGGTGTATCGGCCGGGTTCTGCGCGAGCGAGCACCCGACTTCCTAGGCGGATATGCAAGGCGTACGGCAGCGGAGCGAACGTGTAGCGAGCTACCACCAGCAGCACCCCATCCGTAGCGGCGGCCGTGCCGTCCGGCTCGATCCGAATAACCGTGTTGTGTATATTGGCGCTGCCCACGTCGCAAGCGGCTTGCACGATCCGCAAGCGCGCAGGGTCAGCGCACACGATCTCTGGATTCACGGACATTGCCCCTTCCCTGATCGATCAGCTGCTTAGTCTTGAGCCTAGCCACCAGGCTGGCCCAGTCGTTGCGCCGCGCCCAGCGCTCCAGGTTCTCAAGCGCGAGCTGTTCACGTTCAGCGCCGGTTGTTGGCTTCATCATGGCCCCTTTCGAGAGCGAGCCGCCGGGTTAGGGTAGCGAGCCCTAACCCGGCGTGGTGGTGTCAGCCCAGCCCGAGAGCGGCCAGGATCTCGCCGGTGGTGTTGCGCGGGCTTAGAGTGGTGAGCTCTTTCCAGCGGCGGATAGGCAGATCGAGCACGGTCCCCTCGATCACCGTATGGCCCGGTAGAGCCGCGAGCCTGCCGGTGCCGTCGTCACGGACGGCCACGCTACGGACCCCGCGTTGTCCGGCGTCGAGTCCACGGACGAGCCAGGCGCGGCGCGGGTTACCGCTCGGTGTGTTGAGTGTGCGGATGGTGTCGACGAGTAATATCATGGTTCCCCTTCCTATGCCCGCGCCATTACAGCGGCGGGGTAGTGCTTGGTCGTGAGCGAGCGGCGAGCCACGCGAGCGCTACGGATAGCGTCGGCAAGCATCTCGCGGGCTGTCTGTTCGGCTTCATCGAGTCCGTAGATCTCACCGCAACCGTCGATCCACTTACGATCTGGCCCTTGGATCGTCACGGTGTACGCGTCGCCTCGCAGGTATTGGTCATATTCCGCTACTTCAGCAGCGAGCGCGGCGCCTACGTGTGCCCGGAGCGCCTCGCCGTCCAGGTCAGGCCATTCACGCTTAGCATCAGCGAGCGAGCAGTATATGTACCCCACCTGCCCGCTATCCCACGGGCAGCCGAACGATCCGGTAGACATCGAGATGCCGCCGTGGTCGTACAGGTAGAGCGGCAAGATGGTGTATCCACGCTCCGCAATGTCATGAATCTTGCCGTTGTAGACCGCCGCTTGCCGGTTGAGCGTGGCGAGCCATTCCCGCGAGCCGTAACCCGGCACACGGTCGCTCAAGCGATCCAGGCGCTCGGTCAACACGTCGGCAGAGCCGGCCACCACATTGTTAGCGAGCTCGTGGATCAGATCGGCCGGTGAGTCGTGGTCGTGGTCGTCGCCCAGCGTATAGCGGTCGTGCCAACAGACCATCGTTCCGAGGTTGTCCCAGTCACGTGGTGAGGTTGGCTCTACGTCGTGCTCGATCACGGCGCGGAAGCCGCGCTTACGTAGCTGCTTGATATAGGACATCTTGCTCCCCTTTCGACCGTGCGCCCGTTGGAGCGAGCGCACGGGTAGTATACCTAAGAAACCGTTACNGATGCAACAAACGGGTTACGCGAGCATCGAGCAGGACCCCGAGCTCTTCGAGCGTCGTCAGCAGCAGCAGTTCTGCCGGCGTTCCAACCTGATCGTCGAGCACATCGCCCACGGTGACGGTGTAAGGCGAGCGGTCTACGCCGTTAGGCGTCACGGTGAGCCAGGTATCGAGCATTAGGCCGTCCACGCTCATACTGCCAGACATGACGGTCAGGTAGCGTCGGAGCCCGTGGATTATGACGTTCTCGCGCTCCGCGTCAGCCTCGAGTTCTTGTGCTAGGTCCTCGATCTCGCTATCGGTAAGGCCACCGCGCACGCCGGCGGGCGGATCCACAAACCACTCGGCGGCCGGCCATACGATATAACGCGGCTCGATACCGGCGAGCGCGACCTCTAGACGATCGAGCGCGTTGATGCCTGCCGGCGAGAGCTTGCCGACGAGGTTATTACCGTCCCAGTCGACGGTGTGTTCCCCCGCGAGCGTATCCAGATCCGCCGCGTGCTCCCACAACTCAGCTAGCACCTCATTAGGCGTGGCAGCGCTTGGGATCGGCAGCGAGTAAGCGCGGCCATGCCAATCGGCAAGTGTGGTCGCATTGTCGCCAACGTGCCGCGTGGCGAGCCAGGCAGAGCGAGCTTGAGGGTCGAGCGTAACGTGGGCGCGCCAATCAGGGTCAGCATTGCAGACCGGCCAGTCAGCTACACCGAACCGGACCGCCCAGCTAGGCACCACCGTTGCCTCGATCACGTGTGCCACGGTCGGACGGGTCCAGCCGGACACGCGGCGATAGCCCACGTTAGCGAGCTCTAGATCGGCGAGCGCGTCCCAGTCGGCCGCGTCGTCGGTGTACGGCAGCGAGAGCACCTCTAACTGCGTGCCGTCGTCGTCGTACACGGTGGCGAGCGTGTTCCCGTGCGAGTCGAGTAAGTCTGTATCAGTCCGAACAGTCATGTCATGCCCCTTTCAGGCTCCGGTCACCGGAGCTACCAGTAGTATAGCAACTGTTGGTAACTGCGTCAAGGCAGGTTCGGACGGTGCCCGGCGTGCCCGGATCCGACGCCTCAGAGGCAGTTAGAGAGGGATGGCAGGCAAGGTATGAGTGAGCCTATCCTCCACGGGTTGAGCGAGCGTTCAGCGTGAGGTAGCGAGATTGAGCGAGCGGCGGCGGGATCGAGCGGGTGGGAGCGAGCGTTCAGCGTGAGGAACAGGATCTAGCGAACGGGAACGAGCGTTTAGCGAACGGCAGGTGAAGTTTAGCGAACGGCAGGTGAAGGTAAAGAACGGTGAGCGGCGCCACATCCCAAGGCACCCGCCACCCCCCGCTCGGTGCATAAAGGACTGCATACACGCATAAACATGCAGTCGAGTCTCCCAGAACCCCGCGTTTAGACCCCCAGAATGTATAAAGGTCTGCATAGAGCTAGCCTCGAAACGCGAGAAACGCCGTCACCAGCGAGCAAACGCCGAATATGCGAGCGAGCGGCCTATATACACGTGCGAGCGAGCAGCGAGCGTACCCCTGGCGTGAGTGAGCAAAGAACCTGCCCCGGAGTGAGCGAACCCCCGGAGCAGATCGAGCGAACGAGCAGATTGTGAGCAGATCGAGCGAGCGGTGAGCGTACCCCCGGCGTGCGAGCAGATCGAGCGAGCGGTGAGCGTACCCCCGGCGTGCGAGCCTGATCAGCAGTCAGCGGCCAGGCACAAACGGGCGCGGCCAGGGTTGTCCCCGGCCGCGCCTATCGGTCACTCGCCCGTATACCGCTCGAATCGGAGCCCGCCTTCTACGTCATAGAACTGATCAGCTTCGACCACGAACCCCCGCACGACTCCCCCGCCGGCAGTAGCGCGACCGCGCGCCGGCCAAGAGAACCACGTATCCGCGTCGAGGCCCAGCCGCACAGTCCGGACCCAGCCGTCCTCACAGATCGCGCGCGCCTCGTGTGGATGCCCCCAGATGTTGCCATTAGTGATCATGCCGGTTACTGCCACCGCCGCTATAGCCGGCGAAGCATGCGGATCGCCAATCACCGCCGCTAGCAGCGCGTCCAACTCGGCCGCCGACGTATCGAGCGGTGCACCGCTCAGATCGATCAGGTTACCGGACGCGTCGAGCTCGACCTTCACGGAGCGACCGGCCAAGGTGGACGCCGGCCAGCGGCCCGTGCCCCAGTTGCCACGCGCCCAGTCCGACGTGCCGCGCGCGCTAACCCTGACAGTCGCACCGTGAGGAGTGATCCTCACGCGCGCGCCGTCCCTGATAATCGCGTCAGATGTCACAACACACCACCCAAACCAGCAGCGCGGTAAGCCGCCTGACAACCGCGCAAGAACGCCTCGTCGTACACGGCCCAGCCGCGCTCAGACTCACCATCGCCTAGGTAATCATCGCGGCGATTCAGCGCCGCCGCATAGAACTCAAACGGCGAGTAGCTACGGAATCCATCCTCAGACTCATTAATCGCGTCGTAAACGGTATAGACGCCATCCTCTAATGCCAGCACGTCAGCCTCACACGTGATACCAAGCTCGATCAGCACCGACTCAGCAATAGCGCGGCCATGCGCACGGCCAAGCGCCTTAGCGTCAGCCAGTCGCATAATGCGGCCGTCAGCGAACGCTTCAGCAATCGTGCCAGGTGCATAAGTTGCCCCGCGTATCAGCTCGCGCATGCCGGCAGCCGAATCAGCTAGCAGCTGCCCGCGCCCGAACACGTAGGCCGAATACATGCCGCTATGCTCGATCCGATCAACAGCCACGCGCCTATAGGTCCAAGCCTTGTATTCACTCATGGTCTGCCCCTTCTCGACGCGCGATCAGCGCATCGCCTACTTCTGCTATCACGGCCAGCGCCGTACCAATCAGACACAGCACGCCGAACAGCACGAGAACTCCGACCAGCGCGGTATTCACAGCGCCACCAGCCGGTAAGCGACGCCAGCGCCGCCACCTAAGTAAACGATGCCGTACGCAGCCAGGTCAGCGAATATCGCCGCTAAGTCCGCCGCGTCGTATCCAACGGCGTTGTCGGCCGCGAACTCCGACCAACTGATAGGGCCTAGATTGCGCCAGCCGTCGCCACACTCGACGGCGACAGTCAGGTGCAACTCCCTAGCCTCTTGCCTGCTATCCATGACACCACTCCCAACCGCCCCCAGTCTGGAGGCTAGCGCTAGTATAGCAGAATCCCAGCGACAAGATGCAAGATGCCGCACACACACGGCAACGCACGCTCGTCAGCCCTGATCGACGCTAGACCACTAATGCCTGATAAGTGGTATTATCAGACATTCTGGCGCAAGTATCGATCCGCCACCTGCTAGCGCGAGCGCGGCCTACCGACGAGCCGTGAGTCAGCGGCCTGCTAGCCCGAGCCGTGAGTCAGCGGCCCACAGCGCGACGCGGCCCAGAATGACCCCGGCCCTAGCTTCGGGCGACGAGGCCATCCGAATCCCAGCCGCGCCATGCTCGTACCAGACAACCCCCCCCTTCGCCAAACCCCCTCCCCCCTCTTCACCTTTCAAAGGGTGGTCGTACCTTTCTTCTCCCTTCGCCGGATCCCCCCACCGTAGTGGGGAACGCCAGCAGTCGATTCCCCACTTCCCTCACGCGAAGTACCGCAGGTTTCCCAGTTGCTTTCTTGGCTGTCAGGGTGTACCTTGTCCACAGAAGCGAACAGCCCCTCCGTTAGAAGGGGCCGCTCACAAGCCGTTGGTGGGCTGCGAGGAATATAGCACACCTTCCAACGATAAGCAAGTAGCTTCGAGGGCCACCAGTTCCATCCCGATAGGTGGCCGGGTCGAGGGTGTAAGCCTTGGGGACCAATCGGGAGGACTTCGCTGCGGCGGGGTTTGAAGCCTAAGGCGCGTGGACGACGGTCTCGCGAGGGAAGGAACCACGCACCCCCCACAGTCGTTGGTTGTTGGTACGTCAGGTGAAGACGGTGGATGCCAACGCCAACGCACCCTCATGCTGAAAAACTGCTTGGGGGGATAGAGGGGGGTGCGTAAACTTCAAGTCAGGCTCAGGAAGGTGACCCCCACAGGCATCACGCTGGATTGAGCTGCCTTTCGCTACCTTGCGTTAGATCACGTATCCTTTCGCTACCTTACGTATCCTTACGCTAGATCCTGTTATTCGATCGGACTGTCTTCGGCCCGCGGTCAACTTTCGTGGCTGTACCATCGCGACGAGAACGCCCTGGACGCTACAGATCCGTGGCCCACATGACCTTATCTACGGTCGGGTGCTTGTCTTCTCGCGGCCTAGTCGGCGTCGTCCAGCTGCGCCCCCGCACGACGTACTGCCGCACGAACCCGGACGCCATCACGCTGTGCCCCGACTCCTCTGCTAGCGTGTAAGTGACCAGCTTGGTGTAGCCGAGGGCCTTCCCTGCCCGCCTGATGGCCCCGTACAGCGTCGAAGCCGCGTTCTTGGGGGCCTGGTCGAGGCAGAGGCGCGTGACTTCGAGGGTTCGGCCATCGTCCAAGCCCCTGGCGACTGGCCTGCCGGCCATAGCGACGCCCACAATGCGCCCGTCGGCCTCTAACGCGACCCCGAACTTCCAGCCCACCGGCGCGATGTGGTGGCGGTGGTGCTCGTCGACGAACGCCTTGGCGGCCTTGAGGGTGATGGGG
>JGI26538J50259_1001315_pt1 | contig 15089 bp, 14 predicted proteins | sample ThiBio_1000_plan_FD_50259 | JGI IMG/M metagenome (IMG submission 50259)
GGCATGACCCTCGCATTCGTGCAGGACGAGGATGATGACGGCGTACCTGCGCAGATGGAGTACACCCTCGGCTGCTCCGACGTCTTGGTCGACACTGACGGTGACACGCTGAGCGACCTCTTCGAGTCGTACGTCGGCTGGCGCGTTAGCGTCGTCGGGCGCGGCGACTACCAGGGCTTCGCGAGCTGCGCCCGCGTCGACTCGACCTCGACGGCCTAGACGACGTGATCGAGTACCAGCTCGGCACGGACGCTAAGCGCCGCGACACCGACGGTGACGGCCTCACTGACGGCGAGGAAGTCAACGGCTTCAACATGCAGCTACGCTTCGGCGGGGCCCTGACGGGCGTAACGACAGACCCGCTCAACCCCGACACCGACGGCGACACCCTGCCTGACGGCGCCGAAAGGGACTTGGGCGTTGACCCGCGCGTCAACGACGGCGACATGGTCTTCGACGACGACGGCGACGGCCTCGTCAACTTCGTCGAGACGACCGGTTGGACCGTCACGACCTATCCAGTCTCGGTGACCGCGCACGTACAACCTGCCGCAGTGACGCGCAACGTCACGTCCGACCCGAGCCTCAGAGATACTGACGGTGACGGCCTAGATGACCAGGCTGAGTTCCTGCGCGGCACCGATCCGCGCAACCCGGATACCGACGGCGACGGCCTCGACGACGCCGCTGAGGTAGCAGCAGGCACGAACCCTCTCGACGCGGACACGGACAACGACCTCCGCACTGATGGCGCAGAGCTACAAGTGCCGTTCGTGGTCCAGGTAGCGGGCCAGGCGTCGTACCAGGTGTTCAGCGACCCGCTCGTGGCGGACGCCGACCTCGACACCCTGGTCGACGGTAGCGAGTTCGTGCTCGGCACCGACCCAACCAAGGCAGACACGGACGGTGACGGCGAAGGCACGAACGACGCCGCCGAGTTGACCGTGTGCACCACAGCCAACCCCGCCGTTTGCCGCAACCCACTTGTCCCTGACCAGCTCGTAACGATCACGTTCAGGATCGACGTAGTGCGCGACGGAGACGTCGACGTCGGAGGTGGCGTCGGCGAGTTCCACTACGACGTCGGGGCACGCTTCGGCGCAACCAACTTGTCGGATAACGGTTGGCGTTACCCGGAGGACGGCGACAAGTTGACCTTCTGGACCGTCACCCGCATCCGGCCCCTATCGGAGGCCCTGGTCACCACGGTCGACGTATACGAGGACGACCCAGCGGGCTCCCCGACCGATCAGTGCCACATGCAGCAGACGGCTACCTTCAACCAGGTGCCGCTGTCCATAGGGCCTGCAGACAACAAGACCTACTCGATGTCGCACCTCCCGAACGACATCATCAGCGCCTGCGTCTACACGGTCTACGTGGAGTTCGAGGTTCGCTGACCATTAGCCGACGTGCCTGGCAGGTGACTCTGCCAGGCACACGCTTCAAGGGCGCGCGGCCAGTAGTTGCTGGCCGCGCGCCCTGCTCTTATGGGTTGGGCGGCGCCTACTGCCCCAGGATCATGGCGAACATGAGCGGCGCTACGATGGTGGCGTCCGACTCGACGATGAACTTCGGCGTGTCTATCCCCAGCTTTCCCCACGTGATCTTCTCGTTAGGCACTGCGCCCGAGTAAGAGCCGTAGCTGGTGGTCGAGTCGCTGATCTGACAGAAGTAACCCCACAGCGGCGTTGGCCGCTGCAGGTCCTGCTCGAGCATCGGCACNACGCAGATGGGGAAGTCGCCCGCTATGCCGCCGCCGATCTGGTAGAAGCCAACCGAGCGTTTGGCGGCCATGTCCGTGTACCAGTCGGCGAGCCACATCATGTACTCGATGCCGNTGCGCACCGTGTGGACGTTCTTGATCTCGCCTGAGAGGTTATGGGCGGCGTACATGTTGCCGCTCGTCGAGTCCTCCCAGCCTGGCACGATGATGGGGAGGTTCTTCTTGGCGGCCGCGAGCAGCCACGAGTCTTGCGGGTCGATCTGGTAGTACTGCTCGAGCTGGCCCGCTAGCAGGATGCGGTAGAGGACCTCGTGTGGGAAGAGGCGTTCTCCTGCTTGGTCCGCGCGCGTCCACTCGGCGAGGAGGGCGCCTTCGAGGCGGCGCATGGCTTCGCCTTCGGGGATGCACGTGTCGGTAACGCGGTTCATGTGGCGCTCGAGTAGCGCCTGTTCGTCTTCCGGAGTGAGGTCGCGGTAGTGCGGCACGCGCTCGTAGAAGTCGTGGGCTATGAGGTTGAAGACGTCTTCCTCTAGGTTCGCGCCCGTGCAGGTGATGATCTGCACCTTGTCTTGCCTGATCATCTCGGCGAGTGACAACCCGAGTTCTGCCGTGCTCATGGCGCCAGCTAGGGTGATCATCATGGCGCCGCCGGCGTCCAGGTGCGCGATGTATGCGTCTGTTGCGTCGATCATGGCCGCGGCGTTGAAGTGCCGGTAGTGGTGCCTCAGGTAGCTGGATACGGGGCCGGGTGTCGTCTTGGTCGTCATCGGGGTTCCTCCGCGTTCATGCGGCGCCGCTTTGGCGCACTTCGTTGCTGCCATCGTATGCGGCGCACGCCTCTCTCGAGGTTACCGTGAGCGCTGCCGTGCTTCGCGGCGCCCACGGTGCTTACCTTGGTGGCGGAGGCCGAAGATGCGAGACGGGATCGTGGTTGGTGCGACGCTTACGGACTACGAGCTGCCGGATCAGGACGGGGTCAAGCGCCGCCTATCCGACCTGCAGGGCGGCGGCGCCATGGTGCTGATGCTGGGGCGCGGCATGTTCTGCCCAAGGGACAGGCAGCAACTGCACCAGTTGGTCAGGTTCTCGAGCGAATGCGACGTTGCGTTCACGAAGATCGTGACCATCACCACCGACGACGTGAGGGGCTCTAACAGCATGCGCTTAAGCGTTGGCGCGCACTGGCCGTTCCTGCACGACGAGAAGCGGACCGTGCAGCAGGATCTGCAGATCAAGGAGTACACGGACACCGTACACGACGTGATGATCCCGTACACGTTCGTCCTCGGGCCAAGTCTCGCGATCACGCGCATTTACAACGGTTACTGGTACTGGGGCCGCCCCAGCCTCTCGGAGCTGCATCAGGACCTGCGCGAAGTAACCAGAGCGACCCGCCCAGACTGGCAGATCGACACGGATGAGTTGCGGTCGGACTGGGAAGCTGGGCGGCGGGGGCGGTTCTACCCGTACCCGAAGCCGAAGTAGCCGCTAGTTAGCGGCAGAGCGCGCAGTCAAGAACAGTTTCTCCTGAAGCAGGAGCCGGGAACCCAAGCGGCGCTAGACCCGCTTGTCTGAATGCTGCGCTACGCGCGTTCCACCAAGGTGACGGAGGACGGCTCAGCGCAGCCCGAGGCGGCCGTGCGGCAGGCCCCTTGCCAACAACTGGCACCAAACTGGTATAAGGAAAGCAAGCCCGAAGCCCAACCCCTGTCCTAGAACCGGAGGTCAAATATGCGTCGACCCAGAGCCTTACTCCTTGTAGCCGTTGTCGCCCTCGCTTGGTCGAGCCTCGCTGCCGCCCAGAAGATGGAGCTCACGTGGTGGATCAACCCGTGGCGCATCATCACGCCAGACATGGCCGCGGGCGCGAGCGCCACCGGCGAGGAGTACGCCCGCTACATGAGCGAGCAGTTCATGCTCCTGCACCCAGACGTGACGGTGAAGTACGAACTCGTCCCCAACGCCGGTTTCGGTGAGAAGGTAACGACCGCCATCTTCGCGGGCAACCCACCGGACGTGCTCAAGGACCTCGATTGGAGCCCCGATTGGGTTCGCGACGGCCTGCTCGAGCCGATCGACTCCTACCTGACGGACGCTGACAGGGAGGACTTCCTCTCATACGCGCTCGCCAAGGGCCTGGTCGACGGCCAGCACTACATCTGGCCGTGGAACAACTCCAATAACGGCATGGGCTCGACCATGCTCCTGAACGTCGACCTGTTCGCGGAGCGCGGCGTCGAGCTACCGAGCCTTCCCGACCGCTCGTGGACCATCGACGAGTTCCTCGCAGCCGCCGATCAGCTGACGTTCGACCGCGACGGCGACGGCAAGACCGACGTTTACGCCCTCACCCTCGCCGCCAAGGACACACTCAACATGCTTGGGTGGATGCACCGCTTCGGCGCCAAGCTCGTGAACGACGAGGGCACCGAGTTCGTGCTGAACTCCGAAGAGGGCGTGCGCGCCCTGCAGTTCATGGTCGACCTCGTCTACAAGTACGGTTACGCTCCAGAGGGCGGCGAAGCGCTCGACGTGTACGGCACCATCGACAACCTGCACCAGGGCCGCGCCGCCATGGGTTACGGCGGCATCTACGAGATCGGCCGCCTCGACCGCTACGTCAAGGAAGGCCGCATCGCTGCGCCCATCCACGTGGCCATCGCGCCGTTCCCCTACGACCCGGCCACCGGGGAAGTGGCGTACGAGACGTCAGGCGGCTTCCTCGTCTTCAAGCAGAAGGACGCAACCAAGCGCGACATGGTGATGGAGTTCGCGCGCTTCCTCACGAACACCGAGAACAGCAAGCTCCTCGAGACCCTCCTCTACGTCACGGCGCGCAAGTCGTCTAACGCCTCACTCGAGTTCGAGACGGCCACGCCGTACATCGCGGACGTAGCCACCGAGGTGGCCGTCTACGAGTCGGCGATCGATCACGGGATCGCGTACTACGGTCCGTCCGACGTCGATACGGGTCCCGCCATCGAGCACTTCACCGCGGCCATGGAAGCGGCATTGAGCGGCGACAAGACTCCGCAACAGGCTCTCGACGACTTCGTGAAGGCCGCCAACCAGGCCGTCTTCGGACGTTGACGCGCCCGCGCACCCTAGCGCTCAGCGTGACGCCAGCACCGTAAGCGTTCGTGTCACTGGCAAACGATAGAGCTTCCCTCGCACGCCCGCGACCAACAGGTCGCGGGCGGTGGGGCCCTGGCGGCATCGACGCCTCCCGCAGGCAGGCCGCCCGCTGGGGCGTGGCGTTCGTGGCGCCACAGACGGTCCTTTTCCTCCTGTTCTTCCTTGCGCCCGTCGCGATCGCCTTCGCACTGGCCTTCATGGACGTGCGGCCTAACCGCATGACGTTCATCGGGCTGAGGAACTTCCAACGCGTCCTCAACGACCCGCTGTTCGGCAAGGCGCTCGTCAACACCGGAATCTTCACGGGCGTCGTGGTGTTCTTCTGGCTCGCGAAGGCGTTGCTGATCGCCTACCTGCTCGACCCGATGAACCGCACGCTGCAGACGTTCTTCAAGTCGGCGTTCTACCTGCCAGCCGTTACGTCGAGCATCATCATCTCGCTCGTGTGGGCGTGGATCTACCACCCGACCTTCGGGCTCCTGAACGCCTTCACGTCCATGTTCGGCGCCAAGCCCGTCGCCTGGCTCGGCAACACAGACACGGCGCTCCCCGCGCTCATGGCCATGCAGGTCATCATGGGCGGCGGCTCGTCGATCGTGCTGCTCTCCGCCGCGCTGGCACGCATACCGCGCGACCTCTACGAGGTGGCGGTCATCGACGGCGCGAAAAGGCCAACTATCTTCATGCGCGTGATTCTGCCGCTCATCCGCCCGACTCTCCTCTATCTCGTCGTCACCGGCACCGTCAACACCTTCCAGGTGTTCGAGTCCGTCTACGTGATGACGCAAGGCGGACCGCAGTTCGCGACCACGACGGTCGTCTACCGCATCTACCAGGAAGCGTTCCAGCGCTTCAACTTGGGCCTGGCCTCGGCGCAGGCCATCGTGNTGTTCCTCCTAACCTTCGTCATGGCCGCCATCCAGTTCCGCTTTCTCGGCCAGAACGTCGAGTACTGATGGTCGTCCCATCCCGCCCCCGCTTCGACCCGTTCTTCCGCGACCCCGAGCACCCTGTCAAGCCGAGCGCTCCTGGCGCGGTCGTCATCCTCGTCATCTTGATCGTCCTGTCGCTCGCGGCGGTAGCACCGCTTTACTGGATGTTCGCCACCTCGCTGACNCCGTCCGCGCTCACCGTCAAGTTCCCGCCCGAGCTCGTGCCGTCTGCGCCGACCCTGCGCAACTACCAGGAAGTGCTTGCACAGCCCAACTTCCTGCGCTGGGTACTCAACTCGCTCGTGCAGGCCGTCAGCGTCACGCTCGTCACCGTCGCCACCGCCAGCATGGCGGGCTACGCCCTCGCCAAGCTCCCGTTCCGTGGGTCGAAGTCGCTCTTCTGGCTCCTCATCCTCTCGATGATGCTGCCGTTCGAGGCGATACTCGTGCCGCTCTTCCTGGTGGTGACCCGCCTCGGGCTGGTCGACACCTACCTCGGGCTGATCCTGCCGTTGCTCGTTAGTCCCTTCAGCATCTTCCTGATGAAGCAGTTCATCGGCACGCTCCCAACTGAGCTACTCGACGCGGCGCGGGTTGACGGCGCCAGCGAGCCGCGCGTCTTCTGGGATATCGTGCTGCCGCTCGTGCGCCCAGGGCTGGCGTTCCTCGGCATCATCACGTTCGTGGCGCAGTGGAACTCGTTCGTGTGGCCCCTAGTCGTCACGCGTTCGAGCAGCATGCGGACGTTGCAGGTCGGCCTGGTGCTCATCCGCGAGCAGGAGCCGCTCTTCTACGGCTTGCACATGGCCGCGGCCGTGCTTGCCGCCATCCCCGTCGTCGTCATCTTCTTCGCGTTCCAGAAGTACTTCCTGCGAGGCGTGACCGTTGGCGCCCTCAAGGGTTGAGGAGTCGGATCTACTTGACAGCAGAGACTATCGGTTTCGACCTGGACGGGGTGCTCATGCGCAACCCCTTCGGGAGCTACGTCTTCCCAAGGGTTCACGAGCTCATGCGCGCCGCGCCCATGCTCCAGGGTGAGGACGTCGAGGCGGCTCGGACGACGGTGACCAGCGCCGTGCTTGGCCGCGTCGGCGAGCTCATGCGAGCAGGCAAGCTCGTGGAGGCCTACGACTGGGACGCGATCTTCATGCACGTGGCCACCAGCTTCGGGGGCGCGGCCATCCCTCCGGTCAGTCAGCTCGTCGGCGAGGGCTGCCGCGTGCCGGGGGGCATAGCCGCGCTGCCAGGCGCCGCTAGCACCCTGGCGGCGCTGCGAGCCGCCGGCTTCCGGCTAGTCGTGGTCAGCAACGGTTTCTCCTACTTCCAGGAACCGGTGCTGGAGGCGCTCGACCTCCTCCAGTATTTCGACGCCGTGATCACCCCCGACCGCGTCGGCGCGGCCAAGCCCGACCCGCTAGCCTTCCGAGCCGCGGGCGACTTGCAGTGGTTCGTGGGCGACACGCTCGTACACGACGTGTTCGGCGCGAACGGCGTTGGCGCCACCTCTGTCTGGCTCGACGCTTCCATGCCAGCCTCGCTGGCCGCCCTGCCGGTGGCGGCGCGCTCCGCGAGGCAAGAGCTGACGGAGCGGGTGGCGGCGAGCTTGCGGGAGTCGATGTACGTGGCGTTCCATCCCGACGCTGCCGTCGGTAACAGCACGCCGGCCTACGCGATCCGGGAGTTGGGTGAGTTGCTGGAGGTCGTTGGACGTTAGGCAAGTGCGCCTTACCCCGCGCGCGGACCGCCTTCGACTCCAACACGCCCGCGGCCGAGCGCCCGGATGGCGTTGTCGACCAACAACGCCAGCAGCGCAACTGGCACGGCCCCCTCGATCACCATGGCCAGGTTGCTGACAGCCAAGCCAGCGATGATGGGCACGCCTAACCCGCCTGCGCCGATGAGCGGCGCAACGGTGGCCGTGCCGATGGTGTACACGGCACTCACCCGCACCCCAGCCAGCATCAGGGGGGCCGCCAGCGGTAGCTCTACCTGCGTGAGTCGCTCCCAAGGACCCATCCCCATGCCGCGCGCAGCCTCGAGCGCGTCGGGCGGCACGCCCTCGAGTCCAACGATGGTGTTGCGCGCCACGGGCAGCAGGCCGTAAACGACCAGGGCGATCAGCGTCGGCCTCAGCCCGAAACCGAACGCCGGCACGGCCAGCGCCAACACGGCCACTGGCGGGAACGTCTGCAGGACGGCAAGCACGTTGTTGGCGAGGGGCAGGAACTCGCGCCCACTCGGCCGCGTTAGCCACACTCCTAGGGGCACGCCGATGACGAGCACGACCCCGAGGCTGGCGCCGACGATCGCTACGTGCTGCAGCGCCAGCTGAAGCAGCGTGGTGCGACCGTAAAGCACGCGCCGCTGCTCCGGGAAGAGCGCCTGTAGCGCTCGCTGCCACCACCCCTCCTGCGCGAACAAGTAGAACGCCAACGCTACGAGCACCAGCGCTAACGCTAGTTGCCACGCCGCCCTACTTCGGGCAACCCTGCGGGCCGTTGCAGCCGTCACGCTTCGTCACCAAGCGCAACGATGTCGGCTAGGCGCAGCTCGCCTAGCGGTTCGCCCCCTGTGCCAACGACCGCGAGGGTAGTGACGCCGAGCCGCAGGAGCTCCGCGAGCGCCGTGCGCAGGTCGACGTCGACGCCCACCGTGCCAGCATGCTCCAAGGCGGTCGTTCCCGGACGCACCAGCTCGCCGACCCGCAGGCGCCCCAAACGCTTCATGGCTCTCCGCGGCCCGACGAACTTCTCCACGAAAGCGGTGGCCGGCCTGCTCAGTAGTTCCTCAGGCGCCGCGAACTGCTCCACGCCACCGTCCTTCATCAAGCAGATGCGGTCGGCTAGGCGCACGGCCTCGTCGAGGTCGTGCGTGACGAACACGACCGTCTTGCGCAGACTGCGCTGGAGGTCCTGGAACTCGCCCTGCAGCCGGTCGCGTGTGATGGGGTCGACGGCGCCGAACGGTTCGTCCATCAGCATGATCGGCGGGTCGGCCGCCAGGGCGCGCGCGACCCCCACGCGCTGTTGCTCCCCGCCAGAAAGCTCCCGTGGGTAGCGCTCCGCGTAGGAGTTGGGCTCGAGCCCGACGAGCGCGAGCAGCTCTCGCGCCCGCTCGCGCCGCTTGGCCTTCGACCAGCCGAGAAGCTTTGGGACCACCTCGACGTTCTGTTCGCTAGTCAGGTGCGGGAAGAGTCCGGCGGCCTGGATGACGTAGCCGATCCCGCGCCTGAGGCTCTGCAGGTCCTGGCGCGCCACGTCGCTGCCGTTCACGTAGATGGTGCCGGAAGTCGGCTCGACGAGGCGGTTGATCATCCGCAACGTCGTCGTCTTGCCGCAACCGGACGGCCCGAGCAGCACCACGAGTTCGCCTTGCTCGATGCTGATGTTGAGGTCGTCGACGGCCTCGTCAGCGCCGTAGCTCTTGCTGACGTTCTCGAAGCGGATGGCCGGGCCGCTGGCCGGCTGGTCGTCAGCGGCCACTCTGCCCCTCCTGCCGTAGCGGTCGCGCCGTGAGCAGGGTGCCGAGGGCGCGCAGGCCGCCGTCTGCGAGGAGCGCGAGGGCGATCACGGGCAAGGCGCCAAGTAGCACGAGGTCTGGCACGACCTGATCTATGCCGCGCTGGATGAACACGCCGAGGCCGCCCGCGCCGATGAGGAACGCCACGGTGGTGATGCCGACCACTAGCACGGCGGCGGCCCTGATGCCGGCGACCATCACGGGCAGCGCCAGCGGCAGCTCGACCCCGGTGAGGAGCTGCCGCCGGCTCATGCCCATGCCGCGCCCGGCCTGCACGGCGGCGGCGGGAACGCCCTGCAGCCCCTCGTACGTGTTGCGGACGATGGGCAGGAGCGAGTAGAGGATCAGCGCGATCAGCGCGGGCGCCGCTCCGATACCCCTCACCCCAAGAACGCCTAGCGGCGCGGCAAGCGTCGGCGCGCCAGAGAAGACGGGGGAACCCGCGAGGAAGCTGGACAGAAGGCCCGATACGACGGTCGCGAGGACCGTGACCCATAGGAGCGCGGGCAGCGCGGCGAGAACGATGATCGGGATCCTCAGCCACGGGGTGCGGGCGCGCCCAAGCAGCGCGAGCGGCAGCAGCAGCAACCCGATGAGGAGCGTGGTTCCGATGCTGAGCCCCTGCCCCAACCGTGCGAGGAGCGGTAGCAGCAGCCCGAACAGTGCGAGAGACGGCACCGTCTGAAAGAACGCGACGGTTGGCAGCAACCACGTCGCTACGCCTGGCCGCCGGTGCGCGGCAACGGCTGCAGGTAGGCCGATGGCCACACCGAAGAGGAGGCTGGTACCGCTCAGTGCTAGGTGCCGCCCCAGCTCGGCCTTGAAGTCCGCGCCCTGCGCAGCCAGCTCTCGTACCAGGCCGAGGCCTGCCAGCTGGCCGCTGACGACGAGGTAGAGCACGAACGCCCCAGCTAGCAGGGCCGCGCTGACTACGTGACTCCGGCGGGCGGCAAGGCGCGTGGCGGCGAACCACCCCACGTAACACGCCACCAGCGCAAGCCAGAACCCCATGCCGAGTGAAACGCGGGCGCTGGCCTGCTGACCCACTGACAGCAGCCTGGAGCCACTGGCGGCGGCGTAGAGCGTGAGCCCCGTCGTAACGGCGGCGAGAGCCGGCGCGGCGACCAAGAGGCGCGGCCGCAACGCGCTCGCCGCCGCGGCCAGCCACACGAGGGCAAGCAACCACCACAGGCTGCCGTCGAGGCCGTGAAGCGCGAAGCCTTGACCGTTAACGAGGCGGTTCGGCTTGAGGATGAACCAGGCTGGCAGTTGCGCCGCCAAGCCGAGCCCTGCCGCTAGTAGCAGCACGCTCCTGCCGGGAACGCTCACGCTGCCGTCAGGCGCCGGTCATTTCAGGAAACCGGCGCTCACGAGGTAGGCGTGCGCCACGTCGCTAGGGTTCTCGCCGTTGACGGCCACCTTCCCGTTGAGGTCCTGTAGCACGCTCACATCGAGGCTGGCGAACACGGGGTCGAGGATGCTCCCGAGGTTCGGGTAGGCGCGCGCCACCTCGCCGCGCACGATGGGCGCCGGTTGGTAGATGGCCACGGCGCCCTTAGGGTCGGTCAAAGTGACCAGGCCGAGAGCGCTGATGGCGCCGTCCGTGCCGTATGCCATGGCGGCGTTGACGCCGTCGGTGCCGTTGGCGGCCGCCGTCTCGGTCTGGGTGGTGTTGCCGCCAGCTAACACGACGAGCTGATCGCCTTTCACTTCGAAGCCGTAGGTCTTCTCGAAGGCGGGTAGGGCGTCTTCTCTATCGACGAACTCCTGGCTGGCAGCCAGCTTGAACGGCTTGCCTGCGTTGATGTAGGTAGCGAGGTCGGCGACGCTCGTCAGGCCGTTGGCTTCCGCGAGGGCCTTGGGAACGGCAAGCGCCCAGGTGTTGTTGGCGGGTGAGCGGCCAAGCCAGACGACGTCGTTCTGTTCAGCGTCGAGGCGCTTGACGGTGTCGTACAGTTCCGTCGCGTTCGTGGAGATGTCAGCTGGCAGGTCGGCGTTCGGGAAGAACGTGAGGGCGGTGCCTGTGTACTCCGGGTACATGTCGATCTCGCCGGAGAGCAGCGCCTGGCGCACGACGGACGTGGTGCCGAAGCCCGAGCGATCGACGACCTGGATGCCGTTGGCCTCCAGCATCAGCTTGATCACCTGCGCAAGTACGGAGCCTTCCGTATCGATCTTGGACCCGATCGTGATGGGCTTCGCGGCGTCTTGCGCGGCGGCCGTGACCATTCCAGTTAGTAGGGCGAGGATGACAAGGAATCTTCTCATCACGAGCCTCCTTCGGTTGTGCTGCCGGGAGTTCGCCGACGGGGCACAGGGTAGGGTACTCGCTTGCTTCGTGAGTGGCCGTGCTTACGGCACGCTTGGACGACCTCCGCCATGCTCGTCGTCAGCCTGCTCCAGGCGGCACTTAGTTCTGCTTGGCCAGCTGCAACGTCCCGCGCGTCAAGTTGGCGCACGTCGTGGTGGCCCCCGCCGGCTCGTAGCTACCGCTAACGCTCTCCTGCGTGCGCGAGAGCGTGAGCTTGTAGGAGCATTCGCCAGCCACGGCCGGGCTCAACACGACGTCGAGCAGGTCGCCATCCTTGCCAACGAACAGTTGGCCCGTCCAGGCGCCGCCGTCTTGCCGCGCGGCATCTCCGCCCATCACGGTGTGCCACGTGCCCGCGAGGGCGTACTCGTCCTGCTGGAGGGTGACGAGGGCGGTGCCCGCGCCGTTGGCATCATCGCTGACGGTGCCGCGCCAGGTTCCCGTGTAGTCGAAAGCCCCGACCTTCGGCTTCTGGCCGAGACCGCAACTCGTCAGCAGCAACAGCGCTCCAGCGGTCACGCTCAGCAGGTGCGCTAGGCGCTTGGTGCGGCGCTGCGTGCCTCGTATCGTTCGCGTCATGACTACCTCCTCGCTCAAGCAAGCGTACAGGTTCGAGGTGAGTACTCCGCTTGCCATCCACCTCGGGCGCGTCGACGGCGGGGAGCACGCTCAGAACCGCTCCACCGCCAACGCCCGAACGTCGACGCTGGTAGGCTCGCCGGCAGCTAGCTCCCCAACGAGTTTCCCGGTGATCGGCGCGAGGCTGACGCCCATCATCCCGTGGCCGGACGCCACGATCAGGTTGCGGTGGTGCGTAGACGCGCCGAGGTAAGGGAGTCCGTCCGGCGAGAGCGGCCTGAAGCCGTGCCAGCGCGCGGGCTCCGCGAAATCGTTGGCGGAGAGGCGCGGGAAGTAGCGCAGGGCCGCCTCGATGATGCCCTGCACGCGCGGTTCGTTGGCGGCCTCGTTGAAACCGCTGAGCTCCATCGTGCCGCCCACGCGTAGCTTCTCACCCATGCGCGTGACGGCGACACGCGCCTCCGTGAGGATCGACGGTACGGCGAGGCGTTGCGGAGGCTGCTCGAGGGTGAGGGTGTAGCCCTTCCCCGGTTGCATCGGCACGTGCATGTCGAGGAGCCGCGCTAGCCGACCCGTCCACGCACCAGCGGCAAGCACGAACACGTCACCGCCGATGGCCTCTGGCTGCCTCGGTGCCGCGATGTTGACGGCGAGGATGCCGGCAGCGTTGCGGTCGAAACCGATCACGTGCGCGCCGAAGCGGAACTCGACACCGTCCTCGATCAGCGCCGCCTGCAACGCCAGCATGAGCGCGCCAGGGTCCAGGTGCGCGTCGTCGGGAAAGTGCACCCCACCGACCACGTTCAGCTCGATGTCCGGCTCGAGGGCCCTCACGCCGGCGGCGTCGAGCACGTTGGCCCTACTGCCCAACGCCCGCGCCATCTCGGCGACGTGCGCCTCCTCGTCCAGGCCCTTCTGCGTGGCGCACAGCATGGTGAGACCGCGGCGCTCGAAGCCGATGCCGCCGCCCAACTCCGCGTCTAGCTTCACGTACTCGTCGCGGCTGGCGAGGTTGAGCGCTAGTAGGAGCGGCGAGCTCGACGCCACGTGCCGCGCCGTGCCGGCGCGGTAGAACCGCCACCCCCACGTAAGCAAGTCGGGGGAGAGGCGCGGCTTGACGTAGAAGGGGCTCTTCGGGTTCGCCATCCACTTGATGCCTTGCAGCACGACGCCGGGCGCGGCGAGCGGCACGAAGTGGCTCGGCACGATCATCCCGGCATTGCCGTAAGAGGTGGTGGCGCGCTCCGGCCCCTCCTGGTCGACGACCACGACCTCGAAACCGCGGCGCCGAAGGTGGTGGGCGGACATCAAGCCGATGATGCCCGCGCCAACGACTACCGCGCGCCACCCGGTCCCTCCGCCGCCTAGCGTCACGGGATGCCCCAACCGAACTCGTCCGCTGGGTCTATCAGCAAGGCGCCTTCCGCCATCACGTGGGCGCGTCCGGTTATGACGGGCAGGACGGCTCCCCCGGACCCGAGGGAGTAGCGCGCCTCGAAGCGACTGCCGATGACGCTTTCCTGCACCCACGGCGCGCCGGGCGCAAGCAGCCCGTCGGCCGCCAGGCAGGCGAGCTTGGCGCTCGTGCCGGTGCCGCATGGGGAGCGGTCGTACGCCTTGCCTGGGCAGAGCACGAAGGAGCGCGAGTCTGCGCCGCTTACCCCAGGCACGAAGAGCTCGACGTGATCGATCTCGGCGCCACCAGCGCCAGTGATGCCGGCTGCGACCAAGGCCTGCTTGAGGGCCCAGGAGAACTCCGTCAACTCCTCGAGGTGGTCCGTGTTCACACTTAGCCCAAGAGCGTCAACGCGGCTGGTGCATAGGAAGAACCAGTTGCCGCCCCAGGCGACGTCGCCCGTGACCGTCCGCGGCTCGCCGCGCCACTCGACCTGCAGGCTCACTCCCGCCGCGTGGCGGTATGCGGGCACGTTGTGCACGCTCACGCGTCCATCGGCATGCAGCTCGGCGGTGACGTCGCCGACGGGCGTCTCGATCAAGTGGCGGCCACTGCCGAGCTGCCCCAAGTGCGCGAGCGTGGCGACCAGGCCGATGGTTCCGTGCCCGCACATGCCCAAGTAGCCGACGTTGTTGAAGAAGATGACGCCCGCCGCCGCGTTTGCATCAGTTGGCGGGCAGAGGAGGCCGCCGACGAGGACGTCAGAGCCGCGCGGTTCGTTGACGACCGCGCGGCGGAAGCGGTCGTGGTCTGCCTTGAAGCGCTCGAGGCGTTCAGCGAGCGGACCGCCGCCCAACTCAGGGCCGCCCGCGACAACGAGGCGCGTCGGCTCACCGCCGGTGTGCGAATCGACGAACTGCAGGCGTTTCACGTGGTCATCACCCCAACTTGACGTAGCTCGGATACCATCGCCTCATCATGCCTGCTAGAGAGACCTACACGTTGCCGGGGATGGTCGTAAGGAACCACTACTTCGAGGCGCCCCTCGATCATGCAGCGCCCGCTGGTGAGAAGCTCACGGTGTTCGCTCGCGAACTGCGCCCAAGCGAACGACCGGACGCNGAGCTNCCTTACCTCGTCTACTTCCANGGNGGGCCGGGGTCCGCGTCGCCNCGGCCGGACGCGCGCTCGGGTTGGATCGGGCGTGCGCTGCAGGATCACAGGGTGCTGCTTCTCGACCAGCGCGGCACGGGCCTTTCGAGCCCGGTGAGTTACCAGACCCTTAGCAAGCGCGGGAGTCCGACGGAGCAGGCGGAGTACCTGGCGCTGTTCCGCGCGGACGCCATCGTGGCTGACGCCGAGATCCTCCGGCGCCAGCTCATAGGCGACGAGCGCTGGAGCATCTTGGGCCAGAGCTTCGGCGGCTTCTGCGTGCTGCGCTATCTGTCTGCGGCGCCGGACGGCCTGCAAGCGGCGCTCATCACGGGCGGC
>JGI26538J50259_1001386_pt1 | contig 14533 bp, 15 predicted proteins | sample ThiBio_1000_plan_FD_50259 | JGI IMG/M metagenome (IMG submission 50259)
CTTCTGGCCGTGCAGCCGGGAATTTTCGAGTGGCTTCCAAAATGGTTCGATATCATCACACCCGAAGATCGAACCATGATCGCCGCAGAGCTAGCCGAATTAAATCGCATTGGGCTGAGCCCCCGCTGATCCCAAGCAGCCGGCGTCTCCAAACCATCTGATCCACGAACGGAACTACTCTATCGCGGAAGCGATGCGTCGTGACCCCGGCTAGATGATGCCATTGATAACATAACCTTTTTCACCAGCCCCGGAATGGTTGCAGCGTCCTGCCTTGACAGAAATATTTCTAATGAGTGAATATATGCACCCAAATGTAAAATACTAAGATCTGAGACAAGATGGAGAAAACGATGCTTGGCAACAATAGCGGTACGGCGGATACACGCTTCGATCCCGATGCCCTGCACCGGAAGTATCTGGAGGAACGCGACAAGCGCCTGCGCAAGGAAGGCACCGATCAGTATCGCGCCGCGGAAGGCGGGCTGGCCCGCTATCTGGAAGACCCCTATATCGAGCACCAGATTGATCGAGCGCCCATAGACGAAACTGTTGATGCGCTCGTGATTGGTGGTGGGTTTGGTGGGTTGCTGGCGGCAGCGCGCCTGATCGAAGCCGGTGTCCGCAACATCCGCATCGTCGAAAAGGCCGGCGACTTCGGCGGTACCTGGTATTGGAACCGGTACCCCGGGGCAGCCTGCGATATCGAATCCTATGTCTACATGCCGCTGCTCGAAGAGCTCAGTTACGTGCCGAGCGAGAAATACGCGCACGGCCCCGAAATCTTCGCCCATGCACAGGCGATCGGCCGCCACTACGACCTTTATGCCCGTGCATTGTTCCAGACGGAAATCACAGCACTTCGTTGGGACGAAACAGCATCGCGCTGGATCGCGGCCACGGACAAAGGCGATGCCATCAAAGCGCGTTTCATCTGCATGTCCACAGGACCGCTGCAAAAGCCGAAATTACCCGGAATACCCGGCATCGAAACATTCGAAGGTCATACATTCCATACCAGCCGCTGGGACTACGCCTATACCGGCGGCGATTCGAACGGCAATCTCACAGGGCTGAGGGACAAGCGCGTCGGCATCATCGGCACAGGCGCCACCGCGATCCAGGCTATTCCATATCTTGGGGAATGGGCGAAGCACCTCTACGTCTTTCAGCGCACACCCTCAGCGGTCGATGTGCGCGGCAACCAGCCAACCGACCCAGCCTGGGCCAAAACGCTAAAGCCCGGCTGGCAGAAGGAGCGGATGGACAATTTCAATGCCCTGGTCTCCGGCGGCACAGCCGATGTCGATCTGGTTTCCGATGGCTGGACCGAAATCCTACATGGCATCGGCGTCGAAATCAGCGGCAGGGACGAGACTGACCGCCGGCAATTGGCGGACTTCGCCAAAATGGAACAGATTCGCGCCCGTATCGATTCCGTGGTCAGGGACAAAGCCACCGCCGAAGCCCTGAAGCCCTATTTCAACATCATGTGCAAACGGCCGTGTTTCCACGACAGCTATCTCGACACCTACAATCGTCCAAATGTCACGCTTGTGCACACCGACGGCCGGGGTGTGGAGCGCGTAACCCGCCACAGTGTCGTCGCCAATGGGCGGGAATACGAGATCGACTGCCTGATCTACGCGACCGGGTTCGAATTCCAGACCAGCTTCGCGCGGCGCAACGGCTATGAGATCCACGGCCGTGGCGGCTTGCCGCTAAGCGAGAAATGGAAGGACGGGCTTTCGACTCTTCACGGCTATTTCACCCGCGGCTTTCCCAATTGTTTTATACTGGGCAATGGGCAAACGGCGAACACACCCAACTTCACCCATATGCTCAATGAATCGAGCAAGCATCTCGCTTATGTGGTGAAGCATTGCCTGGACCATCAGATAAAAGCCATCGAACCCACGGCGGAAGCGGAACAGGCCTGGGTCGATCATTGCCTGTCCTTCGCCGGACTTCGCCGCAAATACGATACGGAATGCACCCCCGGTTATTACAACAATGAGGGCCAGCCTTCCGATGTTACAACTGTGCAGAATAATTTCTATCCGGGTGGGTCATTGCTGTTCCTCGACAAGCTCGCGGCATGGCGCCGGGCAGGAAATCTTCCCGGCCTCGAACAGCACCGCGCGGACGCACGGTTGGAGGAAACTGCGCAATGAACAACTACGATGCGGAAATCGCCGCCTTCAAGAAGGCCTGGGCGGAACGCGCTTCGCAATTGACGCAGCCGCCAAGTCTCGAGGAACAGCGACGTACTTTTGACGAGGAAAACAGCCTTATTCCGCTTCCGGCGCAGTGCGCGATAGAGGAAATCAATAGCGATGGAGTCTCCGGGGAACGATTGATCCCAAAAGGTTCGGATGAGCGTCGCGCGATACTCTACCATCACGGTGGCGGCCATACGTTCGGCAGCCCTCGAAGCCATCGTCACCTCGTCGGCCGTCTCGCCGAAGCGGCAGGTGTCACCGGATTCAACATGTTCTACCGATTGGCGCCGGAGCATCCCTACCCCGCCGGTCTTGACGATGCCATATGCAATTATCGCTTTCTGCTGGAGAAGGGATTCGCGGCCGAGCATATCGTGGTGGCCGGTGAATCCGCCGGCGGAAACCTCACCGCAGCATTGCTGCTGAAATTACGCGAACTTGGGCTACCCTTACCAACCGGGGCCTATCTGTTGAGCCCTTGGCTCGATATGACGCAAAGCGGCGAAGCCTATGAACGTCGCGCGCCTTACGACCCAATGCTCACACGGGACGCGCTGGAGAACTGTGCGATCGCCTATTGCTCGACAGGCGCGTCCCGCACAGACCCTTTTGTCTCTCCTGCAAAAGCAAACCTTGCCGGCCTTCCGCCGCTGCTCATTCAGGTTGGTACCGATGAGTTGTTGTTGAGCGACTCTCTCGATTTCGCGCGCCGGGCAGCACTCGAAGGCCTTGACGTTCAGTTGCAGGTCTGGCGCGGCATGGTGCACGCTTGGCCGCTATTTCATCCTATGCTGCCAACAGCCGGCCTTGGAGCCATTCGGAAAGCAGGAACCTGGATCGCAGAGAAACTCGCGTCTGCCGAGTGAGCTCAGTTTAGGCGGCTCAGCTATGCGCGTATTGCCCCATTGCAAGATACTGAAACCATCAGTGAACACCTACCCTGTGAGGGATTGCCCATGCGACTGAACTCCGCTCGGGTCACGCTGCTACAAGATGCCGAAATAACCAGCGAGCAGCAGGCAGTGCTTGCGCCGCTTAGGGCGAGCGGCAAATTATACAATATTTTCCGGACATTTGCGCGGACACCAAGGGCACTTCAGGCGTTTCTCGCATGGGGTGGGTATGTGTTGTCAACGGATAACAGGCTTACGCCACGCCAGCGTGAAATCGTCATCCTGCGTGTCGGTTATCTTTGCAAATCCGGCTACGAATTCGCACAGCACGCTGTGATTGGCGCAGAAGCAGGCCTCAGTCCGGATGAACTCACCAAAATCAAGCAGGGCGCAAACGCAGGTTGGCCGCCAGACGAAGCCACACTCATCCGCATGGCTGATGAACTGGTGTCAGACCATTTCGTCAGCGATACGACATGGGCGGCGCTGCGATCGTACATGGATGAACATGCCTGTATGGATGCTGTCTACACTGCCGGGCAGTACACGCAGGTTTCGATGTTTCTCAACACATTCGGGGTACAGCTAGACCAAGGGCTTGTTCTCGATCCTGATCTGAAGGGATAGGCGCTGTGACAAGGCTGAAGAACAAGACTGCGATCGTCGTCGGAGCAGGCCAGACGCCAGGAACGACCATCGGCAATGGCCGTGCGATGGCATTGCTTTTCGCGCGCGAGGGCGCCGAGGTGCTGTGCGTGGATCGGGATCAGTCCCGCGCCGACGAGACCGTCGCCGTGATCACGGCCGAAGGCGGGAAGGCCCGGAGCGTTGCGGCAGACATCGTCCGCGCCGACGATGTGGCCATGATGTTCGACACTGCCAGGTCGCGCTGGCCGCGCATCGACATTCTCGTGAACAATGTCGACATCGGCATAACCGGGGCGGACGCCGACGGACCGGCGCACGTCGCATCCGAACAGGCGTTCAACACCACGCTGAACGTCAACCTCAAGGGGATGTGGCTGACCATCAAAGCGGCAATTCCGCTGATGCGAGACGCTGGTGGCGGATCGATCGTGAATATCTCAGCGCTTAGCCTGACCGTTGCCACAGCACTATGACTGCGACGCGATTTTGAGGCGGGCACTGTTTTTCCGGGTGGGCCGACCGCTGTGGGATTTGGCCGAACTGGACTTGGCATGTGTCGCCCAAGAACAGAGGCGCCCGAAGGTGGCGTTGATGCTGCTATAGCGGGGATACCGCGCCGCTAATCCTGGCAGTTTTCCATCGAATGAATGTGCTGTGTCTTGATGTAGGTACCGTCGACTACGGAATTCGTCGCCACCACATTGGCATCCAACAACGCTTCCGGCAACTTCAACCAGGAACCCCTTCGAGACCAGCGGTTGTAGATCGTCGTCGAAGATCGCATTCGGCAAGAAAGTCGCACCATCGGCGGCCAATCTTGAGCACATGGGATACCAGAGATCACCAACTGGTCATTAAACCGCCACACGCCAAGCTGGTTCTTCGGTAGGCGTGTCTCGGTCGCTATCCATACCTCATCCGACAGCCAGAACAACGCCATCCGTTATCTCCTTCGAACACCATCACCGTGCATCACGAAGGAGATATAACTCAGTAGCTTGACTGGCTTTTGACCCTAGTTCCGCGTGATGGAAAACTTCAGTGGTGGGTCGGCAAAGGTTATTTGAGTTATGTGTCATCCCTATCGAGAGCAGGCCAAAGTTCAGCGCGAAGATTGTTCTTAATTCGGTATAGGAACGTCTCAATAGTGCCGAGATCCTCTCGAGGAACTGCCCTAAATATCTTGCTATCGAGTTCTCTAGCCAGTTGTGCCATCTCAGCTAAAACTGCGTGGCCCTGTTCTGTGATAACGATCCAACCCATACGGCGATCATCCTTATTGGGATATCGCTTTACGTGACCCGACTTCTCTAAACGATCAATCGCCACATTGACCGCAACTTTCCCCACTTCCAAGTGTCGTGCAAGCTGTGTCTGGTTCATCCTCCCATCTTTATTCCGAGCTAACTGACCGAGTGCCACCCACTGAGAGCGCGTAATTCCGCGCGGTTTCATGCTTCGATCAAATAATGTATGCATCATTCGCGAGACATCGTGGATTAGGATCGACAATCTAAAATCTGGATCGACCAAATCTTGAGGGTCTTCAACACGAACTTCCTTCACGCGCTTGTCTCCGTTCTCAATTACTCAGTACTGATAGCTCAGAACAGTTTATACTAGCGACCTGATAGGCGGCTTAAACCAGCAGGTGAAGCAGATCAGCTCTACACTTCCGTATTGCCTCATTACGTCACGCGCCGGCCAATCAAACCCTCACCGCGTGCTCATTGCCTAGAGTTCGCAACTCACGCTTGAGTATTTTACCTGAGGCGTTGAGAGGAAGTTCGTCAATTTCTTCGTAATATTTAGGAAGCTTATATTTGCCAAGTCGCGTAGCCGCGAAGGCATGAAGGCTCTCGGGCGAAAACTCTTGACCAGATTTAACGACGATAAAGGCCTTGGGCACTTCGCCCCACCTCTCGTCCGGGGCTGCCACTACTGCCACCTTCAATACTGAAGGGTGCTCATACAATACATTCTCGATCTCAATAGATGAGATGTTTTCGCCGCCAGAGATGATCAAATCTTTTATCCGATCCGTTAGAAAAAGGTAGCCATCCCCGTCCAAGTAACCACCGTCGCCGGTCATATACCAGCCGTCACGGAACGCCTTTCGCGTTTCATCCGGCAACTTCCAATAACCGTCCATCATCAGAGGTGTTCGAATGGCCACTTCTCCGGCTTTCCCCGTAGGCAATTCATCGCCATCCGAATCTAAGATGCGGACCTCGACACCCACCAATGGCCGTCCTACAGATTTCGCCTTCACAACGTCCCCCAAATGATCTTCTGGGTCGAGAGTTGTGACAAATGCCGATTCCGTCATTCCATAACGCTGAACGAACATGCATGGCACGATCTTCATCAACCGATCCCTAAGTGCGATCGGCATCGGCGCGGCGCCATAGCCACAATAACGAACGTTGGAGAAATCGGCCTGTGGAAACCTCTCGTCGTTTAAGAGGTCTTGAAACATAGTAGGTACGCCGTAAAGAAGTGGCACTCTGTGTTTTGCCATCAACCGAAGTACCTCTCCGGTGTTGTACTCCTTAAGTATTGCTATGCCCCCACCGCGTATCGCCGGATAATAGTGAAGGCCGACCCCACCGATGTGGAACATCGGGAAATGGTGCAGAATCACTTCCCCCACCTTCATGCCATAGGAGTCATGTCTCTGCGCGGCATTCAATTCGGCGGCGGCCATCCAATAGCGATGGCTGAGAACTGCCCCCTTGGGGCGGCCGGTCGTCCCGCTTGTATAGACCTGCGTCGTGGGCTCGGCTGGATCGATCCTCCGATTGATTGGATTGTCCATCTGCGCGTTCCGCCATTCCTCATAGGCAAACGTGCCCTCAGGCGCTGCACTTCCCAAGACGCAAATAGCCTTAATTCGATGAAGCTGTTCGCGAACGGAGAGTACCGATTGCAACATATGCTCATCGACAAAAAGCACTTGTGCTTCGGAATCGTTCACAATGTATGCGACCTCTCCAGGATTGAGGCGCCAGTTGATCCCCGTAAATACCGCGCCCAACCAAGCTGTACCGTGAACAAGTTCGAACATTTCGATACTCGTTCGACCAATTGCTGCCACTCGGTGCCCTGGCTGTACCCCAAGGGCGGCAAGGCCGTGCGCCACACGAGCGGCGTTTCGGTCGAGTTCATGCCACGTTATCTGCCGCTCACCGTCCCACATCGCAACATTCTCTGGCCACCGCGCAGCATTGCGTCGGCAGACCTCCCCTAAAGGCTGGATGTCAGGGGGAACAAGCCCTTCGATCAAGTTCGACATTTTTCTCAGCTCCTGAGACGATCGGCTTTTTCCACGAAATGCCATGCACGTTCCAATGAAGGGAGGACCATCCCGCGACACGACTCGGACAACTCGTTCTTTGCTGTCCCGTCCTCAACCCTTGCAAGATTCCCAACGGATATTCCGATGCCGCGAAAAAGATTAAAGGCGATGGCAAAGTTTATTTCGCGCGCGGAAATATCATTGCCTGTCCGTTCGCAATACATGGAAATGTACTTCTCCATCGATGGAATACCGGTACCGGCAAGATCGTTGCCATCCAGAGTGTAGTACCCTAGATGCGCTCGAGTAGTCGGCGAATACCAGTGAATGAGATTGTAAGCGAAGTCAGCGAGAGGATGTCCGATCGTGGATAATTCCCAGTCCAATACGCCCACAATCCGCGGCTCGATTGGGTGGCACAGGAGGTTTAGAAGGGAAAAATCGCCATGCGTGATCGATGTCCTTTCCTCGGGGATGTTCGCTTTGATCCATTCCGCGAGGCGTTCGAAGCCCTCGACCCTCAAGGTATGAGCGTAATACTGCCTTTCCCACAGGGCAACCTGCCTGCTAAAGAACCCTGCCCCTTTGCCATAATCCTCCAGGCCCATCTCGCGATAATCTAAGGAATGCAACCGGGCAATCAGTTGATTCATGGAATCATATATTTGAGATCTCTCGGACGCGCTCAGTCCTGGTAGATTGTAGTCGTGAAATATGCGCCCCTCGATAAACTCCATTAGATAGAAATCGGCCCCGATGACACTCGGATCATCACAGTACAGAATGGGCTTAGGGGCAGGAAAATCGACATTCTGAAGGGCAGTAAGGATTCGAAACTCGCGATGGATAGCATGTGCGCCGGGCGCTAGCTTACCGATCGGCTTACTTCGCATCACCCAGCGATCACCATCCGTAGACAGCAAATAAGTTGGGTTGGAAGCACCGTCAGCGAATATCCGAACCGAAAGCGGCGACTTAAACCTGCCTATACGGTCCTCCAGGTAATCCTGTAAGGGCTGCAATTCGAACTTCGCGTTTGTTTTCGAAAGGTTAGCGTTATCAGACATCAGGACCCCGAAGCACTGGCGAACCGCAAAAGTACGGACGAAACAGATAGCCGATGCCTATCAATGACTGCCGCAACCGGCGGCCGCCTGTTCGAAATAACGGCGAGGGTTTTCGACGACGAGCGCGTCGATATCCGTATCTGTCATTCCCATAAGCTTGAGCTGAGGAAAGATATTTTCGAACAGATGCGTCATGCGCCAATTGGGATACACTTTAAGCATTCCATCCAGATCCAGCCCCCCGGCTGTACCCTTCAGGCACGCGACGGAATCATGCGACACCATGATTCTGTCGCGATGCCCAGCCTTAGCAAGTTGCATTAAGTTCTCCATTCGAACTGTATCGGGCACGATACCTTCCTCGAGGCCAAAACGATCAAAGCCAACATAGGAACCTCTGGCGGCCAATGCCTTTTGATAATTTGGGTCGTCCCGGCCGTCGCTATGACCGACAATAAGACTGGACGCCGTCAATCCTTCCCCAGTTGCTATGTCGATTTGGTCATGACCACAGGTGGCCTTCTCAGTGTGCGAGATTAACGGAACACCGGTGATCTTCGACGCGCGCGCCGCAGCAGTCAGAATCTTACGTTCGTATGGCGAAACAACGTTCTCGCCGGTCGCAACCTTGATGGCGCCACAGCGGATGCCGGTGTCACCGACACCCACCTCTATCTCCTTCACGAAGGATTCAGTAATCGCTTCGACCTCCATATCGCGCAGCGTATAAGGTATTCCCATTTTTTCGACATACGCGCCCGTCGTAGAGATGAGATTGATGCCGGTTTTCTGAGAAACTTCCGCACAGATTTCGACATCCCGCCCCAGATCCATCGGGCATGGATCAAGGACCGTTCGGACGCCGTGTCCGTGCAATTCCTGAAAAGCATCAACCACGCGCTTGACCGCCTCACTCCTTTTGAACGCCGGCTGCCGTGCATCCATAAACCACCCCGGCATCCCTATAAGAACATGCTCGTGAATCAGAGTGCGGCCGAGTTGATCGGTCTTGAGTCTTCCCAATACGGTATTCACATGGTCATTCATCGATACCTCCCGACAAGTTTGACTCTGTCTAAGCAAACCCTAACTGCTGAGATTGGACTGGCGAAGAAACTCGCCCAATCCCAGACATTGGCGGCCGTCAAATGAGTATTCCCAGAGCGAATAGCCGATACTGGTCAGCAGCCGACCACGCTTATCGCGTAACGGGATGTAGCCCTTCTGAACGCCGGTTAGCGTATGCCGCTCGCCGTTTTCAAGCGCAAACTCGCCGCGCAGGCTAATCGGCTCAATGCCATCTGCAGCAAACTCGGTATCCAATTGGAAGTCAGCAATTCGGAAAACTTCACTTTCCCCGCGATGGAAAAGATATCCGCACCCGTCGAACGTCCTGTAGAGCGCGAATCCCTCGCGATCATCCGGATTGCCGGTCAGAAATTCGTGATCGGTAAACCCCTGCCAATTGCGTGCACCCCAATTGTGATCCCGCCATCCATAGCCTTGAATGGAATACGTCTTCAGTCCCTCTACCGTAATAGTTCCAGAGCATTTCATGAATTGCTGGGACGTCCCGTAGGTCCCGCACTCAGCATCTCGATCTTCAACAGCGTTCGCGAGGCTGCTGTGGGAGAACTCGGCGACAGGCCCCTTCCCTTCGTGAAACAGATCAAATTGGATGCTCGTCCGGGGGGACTTAAAACCGATTTTTGGATCTACCATTATCCGTGGATCATCCAGCTTAAGCACTGTACCCTCGTAGCGGGTTCTGAACAGCTGCCCTCCAGGCTTTAAAACCTCAAGATTCCAGCCAGACACCTGCCAGTGATCGTTGCTCGTAATTGCCGGTCTCTCGAAATTAAACAGAGTGACTCCGCCGGGCAACCAGACAAGCATTGTCGCCTCAGCGCATCCTCGATTAGGCCGGTTCGCGACCCGGATCAGTCCTCCAATCGGCTGATTGGCCTGATCATACCCTGTGTAGTGGAACAAAAACGATTCGATAAAATTTTCTACCGGCGTGACCGGATGGGGGTAGTCGTCACCTGCTGTCAACTTCCCAAGTATGGCTACCATCTTATTTTTCCACCTTCGGTATCGTTACCCAGTTCTTCTAGAACTTTCGGATACTGCACGCTTCACCGTCCGTTAAACTTGGCACTCACCGATACACCAAATGTCGCCGGACGACCTGTGTACCCAACAATGGCATCCCCATAAGTAACTACATTCTGCCGGTAATATTCATTGGTCACATTTTTGGCCCAGACAGTGACTCCCCATCCGCTATCAGGCCAAGTCAACCCAGCCCGCAGGTCCAGCGTGAAGTGGCGGTCTAAGAAATAGGGATGCTCGCTTCCTATTACGATTTGTTCGCCGCCGAGTACCGCGTAACTGCTGCTCTGATAGCGAATGGTGCCACCTATAAACGCAGCAGCTGCATCCCCAACGACCCAGTTATATTCCGTATCCGCAGATAGCTGGAATTTTGGCGTATACGACATAGGCGTGCCAGCAAAATCTTGGAACGTTCCTGCGCTGTTGTATCCAAGATATTGCTCGATCTGCGCGTTATTGTAGGAGCCACTGAGTTGGGCGTTCCATCCTGAAGCCGGTCGAGCTGTCAGCGTAATTTCCGCGCCATAGACACGAGATTTTGGCACATTGACCAGCTTGGTAACGACACCAAATACCGGATCAAGAATAGCGCCATAAACCTGCTTGTCTTTGTAGTCGTAGTAATAGACAGCAGAGTCTAAAGTCAGAAGCCCATCAGCTAATGTCGCCTTGGCACCAGCTTCATACGAGAGCACCCCTTCCTTAACTACCGGAGCAAGCGCCAAGTATGTCGACTTCGGGTCAACTGGAAAACTCCCCGCCTTGTATCCCTGTGCGACATTCGCATAGAGCAGCAAATTGTCTGTTGGCTTGGTATCGACGCCGACACGCCACGACACACTGTTTTGATTGAGATTCCCACGGACGGGGTCACGCGAAGGCAAGAAATTCGCCAGAAGGGTCGCACATTGACTTCCCAGGACAGGCGGCACACTCGGGTCGCCAGTAAGCAACCTCGACAGGTAGGTCATGAAGCCGATCACCGATCCGTCGCCATTGTCGTAGAAGCAACTGTCGGCACGCTGGTGCGACGAAGTCCAACGCGCGCCTGCCTTTATCGTCACCTTTTCAGTGATGTTGTAGTCAGCATTTCCGAAAAAGGCATAGTGCATCATTGACTGTTTGCCGTAATCGTTGGCGCCCGCAAACGGCAAAGCATGTGCCGTAGAACTATCCGGCCAAGTGATATTATTGGTCTCGCTAGTGTTCGACCGATTGAAATTTCCGCCAACAACCCAACGGACGTCACCCCCCGATACGTTTGCTAAACGGATCTCCTGGTTAAAATCCTTGATCCAACCATCCGACGTTGTCTGCAAGACTCTGTAGGTCATGCCATCCAACTCGAGGTTCACGTTTTGGCTGTAATCTGTGTAGGAAGTAAGCGATGTTAGCGTGACCCAATCGGTGACGTCCCAGTCAACACGCAGGATTCCCTGATAAAGTGTCGCCTTCTGGCTGGGCCGATTGGGGCCGTCCGACCAATCTGCAGCTCGAGCATCGCCGCTCGGTGGGAGAGGATAATTCGCCACTTCGGGCAAGATGCAGCAAGGCTGCTGGGGAACCTGGAACAGAATTTGCGGCACTTGCGGATCGCTGCGATTTGTCCACGCATTAAGATCAAACTCGACCCGCAACTTATCGGATGGCGTCCAGTCAGTGATAATCCGGCCAGCGATTTTTTTCGTTTTTCCGATCTCACCGTCCGTCGTGTAACTCTTCTGCCACGGATCGGCGTTGTTGACGTTGATAGCAACCCGCGCACGAACTGTTTGGGAGAGCGGCCCACTGATATAGCCAGTGACATCAACCTCGTTGAAACGTCCATAACTCAACGTACCGCCAGCCTCGAAGAAGTCAGTAGGTTTTCGGGCGATAAAGTTGATGGCACCACCCGTCGAGTTTTGCCCAAAGAGCGTGCCCTGAGGCCCTTTGAGTACCTCTACACGCTCCAGATCAAAAACCGCCAGTGCAGACAGCACCGGAAAAGTCAGAGGGGCTTCATCGAGATAAACGCTGACAGCCGGGTAGGACGCCAACGACTTATCGTTGAAGCCGATGCCCCGAAGCGTCAAAATCGGTGTGTTGTTGGTTGACGTCGCGTAGGTCAAACTTGGGACCGCCGCAGCTACATCGCTCAGAGAGATAATTCTCTGATTTTCGAGTTGCTGTGCACCCAGCGCAGAAATTGCCATGCCAACGTCGTTGATGTCTTCAGACCGTTTCTGAGCTGTAACAACGACGACTTCGACTTTGTCGGCACCTTGCGAGACGCCGGACGCTTCAATCTCTTCAGTGGTAGCAGCCTTTGCAGCGTAAATTATCGCCCCACCCAGTGTATTGGCCGCTGTAAGCACGGCGGCCAATACAAACGCGCGCATAGCCATCAACCTCACGCTCCCCTCCTGATATTCACCGCCTGCCGGGCGGCCCGCCATAGTTGTACTACAAGATACAGTACTATGTAGTACTATACTATATAGTACAATATCACTTGGGACGTCAACGGCGAGCCTGACACCATCGTTTGTCGGCTTCGGCTGAGAATTCACTTAGGTGTTTGATCCCACGGTTTGATGGTGCGATCCTTTCTTTGGAATGGAAGGATGCCCTATGGGACAAATTCGTCACGGCAGCGCCACGACCACGCACGCTGTCCGAGCAGCAATACAGCGATCGCAAGCTTCGCTCGCGCAACTGAGCAGGGAACTGGGCATAAACCCCAAGACCGTCGCGAAGTGGCGCAAGCGCACGACGGTCGAGGATATGAAGACCGGGCCTTCGGAGCCGCGATCCACCGTCCTCACCGAAGCCGAGGAGGCGATGGTCGTGGCATTCCGGCGCCATACGCTTCTGCCACTGGACGATTGCCTTTACGCGTTGCAGCCCTCCATCCCCCACCTGACCCGATCCGCACTGCACCGGTGCCTGCAACGACACGGCATCTCGCGCCTGCCTGAAGTGGAGGGTGACAAGCCGAAGCGGTCGAGGTTCAAATGCTACCCCATAGGCTTCTTCCACATCGACATTGCTGAGGTTCAGACCGCTGAAGGCAAACTATATTTGTTTGTCGGCAGCAGGTTCCATTCTAGCGGCCTGTGCCAGAAAACTTCTGCGCTCCCGCCGGGCGCGCCTGCGCGAGGTGGAAAACGGCGCGCAGCTTCTGTCGTAGGCGGGAGAACAGCGGAACGGGGATCGACTCCAGAAACAGCCTGAACCCTTCCGTGTCTGCTGCTTCGATCTTCCAGTTATCGCAATAGCGGGACTTGATGAGCTGCCCGTCCGGCCACAGCATCATATAACAGAGGATGTGCTCCGGATTGTAGGAACGGGCCGGGTTACGCCTGTGATAAAGCTCAATGGGCCACAAGTCCGGCGATGTATCCTTGACCTCAAACCCCTTGGCCTTAAGACAGCGAAGGCGGTGCGCCACGATTTCGGATGTCATGGCATCACCAGATATTCATTTCAGACCACTCCTCGAAGCGGTCATCGGGCGTCATTTTCTCAATGCGCACCCATTCTTTTTCGGAAGCCCAACAAACGAAGATGCAGATGCAGATGCAGATGCAGATGCAGCCGACTGTGGCCGCGCAAAGCAAATACAACATGCAACCCCCCACTCTGGCGATCGGGGAGTTGGAAAGCCTCGATTAGGAGAGCCGCATACGGCTTTAGGCTTTCGCCCTGAACATACCCGTATGCCTCCCCGACCATAGGGTCGAGGAGTGCTGTTTGCGGCCGCACTAAAGATCGCCGCCTAATCGAGGGGTTTCCAAGCCCCAGCTGACCCGCAGGTCAGCCAAGGCCAATATGCCCAAAAGGGCGGAACACTTCCAGTCCGGAAGTATGCCGGTTCTTCTTACGGTTAAGGGGTGACCGCCGGCGCGCCATGCCGTTGCGCTTCAATATCGCGCCTTGATCAAATCCCTCGGCCCCAGCCTACAAGCCCAGATGGCGGCCGCTACCCAACACGATGCGGTCAATAATTTCAAAACGCCTTTTCGATGTATCCCCACACAGCCCCGCATGGGGCTGTGTGGGCCCGATATGAGCGCGGCACCCAATCCGGCGGCCATCACAATGGGCGCTCCCTGCTAGGGGCCGGACCTGCGCTTTATACGGCGCACCGGAATGCGCGGCTTGTGATCCCGCTAAAACCATTCATCACTTATCATTCGCTGATCGGCGTTCGCGATACGGCACATAACTGATGATCATTTCCGGGACGCCACGATCCTTCGGCTCTTCTTCTAACAGCTTCAACAACGCATTCAGCGAAGCAAA
>JGI26538J50259_1001391_pt1 | contig 14511 bp, 8 predicted proteins | sample ThiBio_1000_plan_FD_50259 | JGI IMG/M metagenome (IMG submission 50259)
AATGTTTTAAAAAAACCTAAACTCTTAACTATAAGTCGTTTTTTTATTGCAATTTTATTAAAAATACCCCAATATAAAACATTTTTGAAAATACTAACAAGAATTAATAAAGGCATTTTTCATCTAAATAAAAGAGCTTTGGATGAAAAACGTAATTTTGGTCGAAAAAGGAAATTAAACTTTTTTTTTGAGACAGAACCTGACTTTAGCGTAAACACTATACTATCTAATAAAAATTTTTTCTTAAAAAAAGAAAAGTAGTCTTTAAAAAATAAATTAGTATATATATTTTGGTTAAACTTTTTCGAACAAAAGTTAACTGAATTAAAAATAAATTTTGAAGAGATGAGATAACGGGAATAGAAAAGCGTCTTGGCTATGATCAGATAAAAAAAAAACAAAGATTTTAAGCTCTTTGAATTGCCTGGAATCGGATAAAAAACATTTGACGGGTTATCAATTGTATCAACTATCGCGATAGAGGGTATATTTATAATAAAAGACTCATTTATCACATAATGATTATTTTGAACATTAGGTACAAAAATGCCGTGGGGAAACTTCGAGGGTTTTACAATAGAAACATATTTATAATTAGATAACATACCTTTACACCATTTAGAATTTAAAAAAGATACTTCAGGAAACAAATTGTACAATTGGCACAACTCAACACTTCTATTAAACAAAGAAAAGTTTTCGTTTACCATTCATAAATGCCCTTTATTTACAAACAAGCCCGACAAAAATCCAATAAACTTTTTCGACAAGAAGTAGGCGTAATTTATGTTAAATATATTTGTATTTTTATATTTACCTATTAAAAAAAAATTTGTACGTGGATTTCAATTTGCAATATGATAACCTAAGAAAAGGTCGGATGCTATTAACTGATTTACGGTTAGATATACACGATTAAACATATAAACTTAAAAGAAATTACTATATGTAAAAATAAAAACTGAAATTATAAATAAGTTTAAAGAGAAGATTTGGATTAAAAAAAAATAAGCCGTTTATAATTGTAATAAATGAAATTACTAGGGAATTTAAAAACGGTATATCCGACAAAAAGACCCAACCAGCGCCTCTGTTAAAATACATCAATTTAACCAATCTTATGTAATAAAATACGCTTATAACGCTAAAAATAACAAAAAGAATCGTTAGTCAATACATTTTATACTTTAAAGAAAATAAAAATAAAAAAAACTTACTATAAAAACCTAATAAAGGCGGTATACCGGCAATCGAAAAAAGTAATATAAAAATACTAAACGACAGAAAAGGGTTAATTTCAAGCAAATTAGAAAACATGTTTATCCTTTTAACAAGAAGACCGCTTGATCTGTCCCTTAAAGATAAAAAACAAAAAAACAAACCTATCATAATAAAAATATAGGAAATAAGATAAAACAAAGTTACATATATTCCAGAAACATCACCCAAAGATAAGCCAAACAATAAATAGCCTGTATTAGTAATCATACTATAGGTAAGCATTCTTTTTAATTTAATTTGATAGATGGCTGCTACTGAACCTAGTATAATCGAAAACAACGCCGTTAGCGTAAACAAGCCCTGGGAAAATAAAAAAACTTCGAAAAAAACACAATAATATAATTTAAAAATAACAAACATAAGGGATATTTTTGGTAGAGTCGACAGGTATGCTGTGAATAACAGAGGCGAACCTTCGTAAACATCAGGCATTCACATGTGAAATGGAACTGAACCAAGCTTAAAAAGAAAACCGACCGTCAAAAGTAAAAAACCAATAAGGAATCCACTGAAAGATATAAAATTAGAATCAACAAGAAAATCTGATATTTGAGCCTCGGATAGAAATAACGTCAAATCAGTGTAAGATAGTAAACCGGTAAAACCATATATAAGAGAAATTCCAAAAAGTATTATACCGGACGAAAAACAACCTAAAATAAAATACTTTAAACCACTTTCTGTAGAAAAGGAAGAAGTCTGTTTAGACGCAACTAATATATAAAAGGTTAAACTCTGTAATTCAACTATAAAAAATAAACTAATCAAATCATTTGAATTTAATATTAATATACTACTAAAAAGAGAAATAAATAAGATTAAAATAAACTCAAAATCATATTGTTTAAAATGCGATATGTACTGTTTTATAGCAAAAATAAAAACAAGAAATCCAAGTAAAATTATATTTTTAAAAAAAACAATAGCAATATCATTATAATAAAAACCGGCAAACAAATAGTAGGAATCTGTAGTGTTGCTATTTAAGATAACAATAAGTAATATAACAGTAAAGGGAAGCAGGTTCGCAAATATCTGCCCTACATTTAAGTAATAATAAGTACGGTAATTTTTTTTATTGGACAATATAACAAAAAAAATTAAAAACGTAATTATAGAAAGAATAAAATATATCTCAAAATGAAAAAAGTTTAAGTCGTTATAAAAAAGGCCGTAACCCGAAGATAAACCATATTCAAGTAATTTTTTGTCAAAAATAGAATAAAAAGAATTAAGAATATTCATAATTTACTTAAAGCTTAAATATACATAAAGAGGAGCCTCGATTAACGAGATAATGTAAGATCCCTTTAAACCAAACAATATAGTAATAAAACAAAAAATAAAACCTATAACAAATTCCTTTTTTGAGAAGTCAGAAAACTTTAAATAATAATGAGTAGTTAACCTGTTAAAAATTATTCGATTGTACAATCAGATTGAATATACAGCTGTCAAAATAATACTAAAAGTGGCAACTAAAGCTGCAAAATGATTATTTTCAAATAAACCTACCAATATTAGGAATTCCCCCACAAAGCTACTTGTCCCGGGAAAACTGATATTTGAAAGTATTAATATAAACAGGCAAAAACTAAAAATAGGCATAGTAGAAACTAAACCACTATAATACCTTAAAATTCGAGTTTTATATCTATCGTAAACGCAACCTATACAAAAAAACAAGCCACTCGAAACAATCCCATGACTAAGCATTAAAAAAACGCTACCGCCTATACCCTGAATATTCGAAGTAAATAAACCTAAAATAACAAAACTCATATGACTAACTGAAGCATACGCTATTACCTTTTTTAAATCAACCTGCCTAATTGTACTACAACATGTATATATTATGCCCAATAAGCATAAAGTATAAACAAACGGCAGAAAAAAATAAGTAGCATCACAAAATATCGGAATTACAAACCTTAGAAGACCATATGTACCTAATTTTAATAAAACACCAGCTAAAATAACAGATCCTACCGTGGGTGCCTCAACATGAGCCTCCGGTAGCCAAATATGAAAGGGAAACATCGGTACCTTAACACAGAAAGCAAAAAAAAATGATGCCCAGAGAATCAATTGCCTGTAAAAGCTAAAATTAGTGTTATATAAAACTCTAATATCGGTGGTTTGAATATGTGAATATACTACCAAAATTCCTAGAAGCATTAGTAACGAACCTAATAAAGTATAAAAAAATAATTGATAAACTGCGTGTATTTTTCTTTGACGTGATCCCCAAACCCCTATCAAAATAAATATAGGGATAAGTATACTTTCAAAAAAAATATAAAAAAAAACTAAATCTAGAACACAAAAAATATTAAATAAAATAAAAGTTATAAAAATAAGACAGATAATAAAGCTGCTATACTTATATTTTATGCTATTTCAACTTATCAATATACACACTGGAGTCAAGAAAAATGTTAGCAATAAGAAAAGTAAGGAAATATTATCAATTCCTATAACATAATGAAAATTATAAAGAAATAATCACTGCTTGTGGAACTGGAAATTATAAATATCAAACTCAACCAAAACGCTAATATTATCAGATAAAACTCAAAAAAAGAGTATTAATATAAACTGAAAAAAAGAAAAAAATAATGAGGTTTTTTTTACTAATCTTACTTTTTCCGAAGAACTGTAAATACTAAAAGAAATAATTAGCAAAGCAGCTAACCATAACCCAAAAGAAATAAATAATACGTAATATAATAAAAATCCCATTGCTAAATACTACTTAAAAAAGCTATCTACGCCAGAACCTCAGCAATAAATAGATAAGAAAAGAAAAATTCAAACTACATCAACAAAATGTCAATACCATATAGCTGCCTCATATCCAAAATGATGATTATAAATAAAATGCAAATCAACTAGACGAAAAAAGCAAACTATTAAAAATAAAGTACCTATTATAACATGTAAGCCGTGTAGACCCGTTGTCATGTAAAAAGTTGAACCGTAAACACCATCATATATATAAAAACTAGCTTTATAATATTCATAACCTTGCCATACAGTAAATTCTAAACCTAAAAATATAGTTAAAAATAAAGCAAAAGCACATATTACATAATTATCTAAAAGAGAAGTCTTAAATTCTTCATTATCAACACCAGAAAAGAAAAATTTTTGCCATGATTTATCCCTAATAACATGATGACTTCAAGTAACAGTTAAACCAGAAAGAAGTAAAATTAACGTATTTAGCAATGGGATTTTTAAAGGATTTAAAACATTAATACCAAGAGGTGGTCAAACAGAGCCTAAAACAACACTCGGTGATAAGCTAGCATGAAAAAAGGCCCAGAAAAAAGAAAAAAAAAACATAACTTCAGATATGATGAATAATATTACACCAAGCCTTAAACCTTGTTGAACTTTTTTTGTATGATAACCGCTAAAGGTACTTTCACGAATCACATCTCTTCACCACACAAACATCATAAGTAAAATTAAAAAAAAACCAGCTAATGACAATAAGTTACCGTAAAAATAATTGTGCATATGCATGACCATACCAAAAGTGAACATTAGAGCCGCTATAGAAGAGTAAAGAGGTCAAGGACTTCTTGTCACGATATGAAAGCTATGCTTTTGATTACCTGCAAAATGAACTCTACAGTTGTGATACCACCACTTATTACTTAAATCAACTAATCTTATATCATTATTATACATATTGTTAAATTTATTTAAAAAGAAATCGTAATTTAGTTTCATTGGAAATTTATTTTTTCTACATTGTTACACCCACATACGACCTGGATAAGGGGGTTCTAGAATACAAAAAAGTTAAATACAAAAATATTAAAAATTTGCGCATAGCGGAATTTTAAATTTTAAAATTGAGAATTTACACCTAGCTTAAAAAATTATAGTCTTTAGTTTTAAATTTGGAAAAACATAAAGACATAATTTTAGAATTACGAGTTATAGAATCAGAAATGTAATAATTATTATTAACCGAAAAATAAGTAAAAAAGTGGTAAAATGATTGCTCATAAAAACTAAAAAATTTAAATACCGAAGTTCTTTTGTATAATATAAATGGGGTAGATTCTGAAAGAAAGGAAATCAAATCAAATGAGGTCCTAATTTTAAAATAAGAAAACCCAAAATTATCGATTAAAGCATTTAGAATTTTTCAATCGTCCCTAGAGTTACCGGGGTTAAAAAGGACTTTTTTAGTTTTTTGGACAACTGCTAACGTGTTAGAATAAAAGGTATTCTTTTCGATAAAAGACGTACTAGGAAGTATTAAATTTGAATTTATAGCGTTTACATCTCCATGATGCCCCTGATAAACGTGAAAAGCAGAAGATTTTACTAGAGTTGTCTTATCAAAATTTAAAATAAAATTTATAGGGAAGTTTAAAAGATCACTATTTTGCGCGTGAATAGAGGATAAACTAAACTCTCGAAGTGTAAAGTATGAAGAATCATTAGAAACAATATTTAAACCGTTTCAACTATCACAGAATATATTAGTGAAATGAAATAGCGGTAAGAAAAAATGATTTTTCAACAAAGAAGAAGAATCTCCTATTAAAAACATCGGCTTAGAGGAAAATTTTTTTGAAACTTTAGTACTCAACCAATGCGACCCTTCTAAAACCTGCAACAAAGTCTTAGAAGAACTAGAAATATGTTTAACAAAATAATTAAAATTAGAGTAAAAACCTATAACAAAAACAGGTAACATTTTTTTACTAACTAATTGTTTAATCTTAGAATTAACGAGAGGTAATTCAACCCTTAAATTAAGATCAAGCAACATACAAAAATCGGATTCATTTAGTTTAATTAAAGGTGTATTAAATGAGTAAAATGAAGTTAGATCATTAGAAAACGAGTTTTTGGTATTTGGTAGAAAAAAATTAGAGCCATTTAGTAGTAAAAATTTTTTAAATATATAAACCGTCTCCAAATCTAAATAGTCTCCCACGTAACCCCGTAAAGGAATAAAAGAAGATGTATTGTTAGAGGCTGTAAGGTTAGAGAAAAGTCTCTTTAAAAATAACAGAGCCTTCTTCCAACCAATTTTAAAAAAAATATCACCCACTTTCACCATAGGATCATACAAACGCTGGCGCCTAAATGAATCATATGAGAAACGTACCTTATCTGTAATCCAATCTTCATTCAAATCATAATTTACTCTAGGAAGTATACGCATAATTTTAGTACCCCTAACGTCAACCCTTATATTGCTATGAAGCGAATCTAGAATATCTATTGAATTATAGCTTTTTAGCTCTCACGGCCTTGAGGTAAATGCAAAGGGTTTAGATGTTAATGCACCAACAGGGCATAAATCAATAACATTACCCGATAATTCGCTTCGCATTAAATTTTCAATATAAAAGCCTATCTCCATTCTAGAACCCCTTCCAGTAATACCTAAAATATTAACACCAGCCACCTCGTTGCTAAAACGGACACAACGTGTACAATGTATGCATCGGTTCATAATAGTCTTTATAAGAGGACCACAGTCCTTATCCTCTACCGCTCTCTTAAATTCGTAAAATCTACCACGATCACTACCAAAAACTATAGATTGATCCTGTAAATCGCACTCACCGCCCTGATCACAAATTGGGCAGTCTAAGGGATGATTAGCTAACAAAAATTCAAGTACAGATTCTCTAGCCTTTTTTACTTTCAGAGTATTTGTATAAATACTCATTGAATTAGAAACATTAATTGCACATGAAGCTAAAGGCTTAACTTGTTTTAAATCCTCTACTAAACACATGCGGCAATTACCAGCAATAGATAGTTTTTCATGAAAACAAAATCTAGGGATATCAACTTTATTTTTCAAGCAAGCCTGTATAAGTGTTAACTTGTTATTTATTGTATATTGAAAGTCATTTACTTTAAAAGATATATTTTTCATTAAGTATTCTGTTTTTTACTATCAAAAGATAAAAATATTACTAGGCTCAATAAACATGCAAATAGACCAAAATTAAAAAATGCATTAAAATCTGGGAAAAATAAAGAAAATATTAGCTTAATAAAAAACATTAAACCTAACAAAACAATAAAGATATAGTTATATAAAAATCCTGTTTGGAACGAACTAAGCAAAACAGAAAATTTATTAATTAATCTGATAAGACTTAGAGGACCAAAAAACTCAATTAAACCTCTATCGATAACTTTAAATGTAAGAAGATAAAATGCACTTAGTAAATTAAATACAAAAATATTGTTATACAAAAGATCAAAATATCATTTTTTAGCTAAAAAGAAATAAACGTAACGAAAAAATCTACTCTTAACAACAAAAAAAGTGTAATCATATATTATGAAATAAATAAATAAGGAGAAAAAAAGGCCACCTATACTAAAAACTAACGGAATTAACTTATAGTAATAATCCAAAAATTCAGCATATAAAATATCAGAATTAATATAAAGATTAAAAATCGAATTTGCCCAAAAATCAGTACCTAACCCGATAAAAAGATCCTTAAAAATAAAACCTATAAAAATACTTAAAAAGCCTAAGAAACCTAATACATAAAAAATAAATGAAGAGGACTCGTGGGAAGAGCTAACAGCCCTCACATATGAATTTGGTTTGCTAAAAAATACAAGATATATTAATCTAATAGAATAAAAAGAAGTTATGAAAGCAGCAAATACACCTAATCAATAAACAAAGAAACTATTAATTGAAAATTTAGAAAAGGCTATCTCTAAAACAACCTCCTTAGAATAAAAACCAGTTAAAAAAGGAAATCCAGTCAGAGATAAAGAACCGACTAAGATAGCTATATATGTTAAAGGCATCAGCTTTACCAAACCGCCCATTTTACGCATATCCTGTTCGTCTAGAAGTGCATGAATAACTGATCCTGCACCAAGAAATAACAGCGCCTTAAAAAATCCATGATTAAAAAGATGAAACAAACCTACAGAATAGTTGGACATACCACAAGCAAAAAACATATAGCCCAATTGACTACAGGTTGAATAAGCTATAACTTTTTTTATATCATACTGGACTAAACCAACAGTACCTGCAAATAAAGCCGTCAAACCTCCTATTAAGGATACCAAAAACAAACCAGAACTGCTATATTCTAGTATAGGAGAAGACCTTATAAGGACAAAAACTCCCGCAGTAACCATAGTTGCTGCATGAATAAGGGCTGAAACAGGTGTAGGGCCTTCCATAGCGTCGGGTAATCAGGTATGAAGACCCAGCTGAGCTGATTTACCAATTGCACCTAAAAATAAAAAAATGACAATAAGGTCGACTCTCTGTAATTTAAAACCCAGAAAGGATATTTCTGGTTGAACATCAAGAAACTGAACTAGATTAAAAACAACACCAAAATCAAAACTTTTAAAGAAGAAAAACATTACTAAAAGAGAAAAATAAATTCCAAAATCTCCAAATCTATTCACTATAATAGCCTTCATAGCTGATTTATTTGCCTGTATTCTTGTGTACCAAAAATTTATCAAAAGGTAAGAAGACAAGCCGACCCCCTCTCAACCAAGAAATAGTTGTACAAAATTACCCGAGGTTACCAACATAAGCATAAAAAATGTAAATAAAGACAAATAACCCAAAAAACGTATTATATGAGGATCCCCATTCATATAATCAATAGAATACAAGTGAACTAATAAAGAAACAAATACGACTAGAAGAAGCATAACAGAAGTAATGCTGTCAAATAAAAAAAACCAATTCAACTTTAATAAACCCAGATGGAATCATGTTCCCAAATCTATATAACAAACTGATTTATTTATTCCTACTTCATAGAAAATTCAAAAAGAAAAAATTGCCGCTAAAAACATATTAACTATTAGAATAAATAAAACTCTTTTTCCTAAAAATTTACCTAAAAGACAAGAAATAAAAAGATTCAATAAAGGGAACAATAAAGGTAATAAATACATTCTTAATTTTTTAAAGAAACGGAGGTTTTCAAGTCCCGCAACGATTGTCTAAAAATAACTTGCCTTTTTATGTTGATATTTTGATTCAATACAAGTATAATTGAACCAATCATAGATATTAATAGAATTAAACTAATAACTAAAAATATAAAAAATGTGTACGTATAAACCAACCAACCTAAAATCTCTGTATTGGTTATCTCAAAACTTAAATTTAGAAGATTAATTGAAAACTCATTCAACTTAACAAAACAAAAAAATGATTCATTTTTATATATAACAATAAGAGCACTGTGATCAGTAATTTGAAAATCCGGCAAAATTGGAACAGTATAAATGCCATTAACTAGCAAACCAGGTAGTGGGGGAATTTCCGGAAAACTCAACGACAGCTTATGCACTGAATAAAAACCGTTATTTAAAAACAAGTTAAAAGCTTCGAACACGTTAAAGTTAAACACAAAAGCGAAAAGTTGAAATAAGAAACAGCTGCTTATTAATAAACCAGCCGGGATATACCTCCAAAAAACTTCATCTAATTCTAAAATTTTTATATTCAACATCATAACAACAAAAAGAAACAAAACGGCTATGGCACCCACGTAAACAATAAGAAATATGATCGCTATAAATTCAACACCCAACAATATTAAAACAAATGTAACGTTACAAAAAACTAAAATCAGATACAAGATTGAATGAATAGGGTTTTTCGATGCAATAACCATAAAACTACAAAACAAGGCTAAAAGGCAAAAAATTATTAACAAATAATTTGTTAGCATGCTTAAACATTTAAGTATAGATATATAAATAAAGGCGGAATCGAACCGCCGCCTTAAATCCAGAGATTTAATACTCTACCACTAAGTTATTTAACACTAAAATCATTTAAATTGGGTAGGAATGGAATCGAACCACCGACCTATGGTTTTTCAGACCATCGCTCTACCACTGAGCTACCTATGGAATAAACTTTACTTACTTAAAGATAAAAATTTTGTGTATAAATTAAAAGACAAAGGTTTAGTTAAAGAAAACTCATCAGGGTTTCTAATTAACATAGCAACTAAAAGCTTATAGTCTGCTTCTATAAAAGGCGGTAAGTTTATGATAATTTTACGCTGTTTGAGTTGAAATTTAATAAAAAAATATAACCTCTTATAATACTTTCTATTAAAGGACACAACTTCATTAAAACTTAAGTTATAAGCCGCATAGTTAATAGTTTTATTATTAACGAACACATTACCATGCTCAATAAATTTCTTTATAAAATATACAGAGGGGAAGAGATTAAGCCTCATAAGAAAATTATCCAACCTGCCCTCAAGCATTAAAAATACAGCAAAAGCGTTAGCTTTTGATAGTTTGCGCGCTAAATTATAAATTTTAAAAAAATCCGCCACCTTTCGAAAACCAAAAAATAAAGAAACTTTTTTATAATAAATATTCTTCAAAGCAAACAAAGACCATTTTTTGGTTTTTTTTTTAGGGGCAGCTATATGAACAGAATAAAAAAAAACCTTTTGTTTACGAAGATTCAACTTTTTTTTTATTACAAACTGTAAATTATTTGTCCTTAAAAAAATCCTTGAATTATAAAATGCTGATCTTTTATTAGTAGCAATAGTGGGAAGTTGAAACAATTTGGATTGTTTATAAATATTTAAATAAGGACGAATTCGATAAACATTTGTACAAATCATACTTAAACTAGAAAAATTAGTACAAAGTACATTAATTTTTAGTAAACCGAGAATTTTTGAGCTTCTAAAAAAAACTCTACGCTTACGTCTAAAACTTATATATCCTAAAGATAACGGAGCACTAAGAGACTCTCTTCTTTTAAAAGACAAGACACGAATACTTTTTCTAAAAAATTTAAACAGTAACAGAGTATAGTTTAAATTTTTTAGAAAACCCCTACGAAAATACTTAAACTTAGTTTTTATGCGTAAACGATTCCTTAAAATTACATCTCTGTAATTCAATAGTATTGACCGTTTATTATAGGAAAATTGCTTCTTACTTATTATATGACCTCATAATTCATCTTGATATTTTTTATACAATCTATGTTTGTAAAATTTAAACATTTAAAAAAATCTTATATTTAGTGAATTTAGCCTTGAAAAAACGTTTTTTTCGACTTATATATCAAATAAAACATCAATTAAAAATTTTTACCGTTTGAGTTCGAAATGATTTCAGGTAATTTTATTAAATACTACTTAAAAAATATTTATGTACGAGTAGGGTAAGCGTATCAAAAAAAAATTTATTAACTGTTTTTTTTTAAAAATAAAAAACAAGATAAATTTTTTTATCTTAGCAGATGGGTATTAACCAAGCACCTATTGATTTTATTATATTAAACTAAAATTTTTAAAATAAATATATACATAGTTATAGAAGTAAACCGGATTAACTACGTAGACTTCTATAGGCATAAAAGCGTGATTAACACCGCAAAGTTCACTACATTGACCGTAAAAAGTCCCTGTATTTTTTAAATATAAAGATGTTTGGTTTAATCTTCCCGGAACAGCGTCGACCTTAACACCAAAAGAAGGAACAGCTCAGCTATGTAAAACATCGGAAGAAGTAATTAAAAGTCTAATATGTGTATTTTTTGGTAAAAAAAGAGGCATATCTGTTTTTAATAATCTTAAATCACCTAAATTTAGTTCAGCTTCATGTATCATATAGCTATCAAATTTAATAGTTGTTTCTGGAATTACCATAGGTATATATAAATAACTCAACAAAGAGCGGTCTTTTAAATAACCCATATCCTTATACATCATCTCCATAGCAGCAAAACGGTCAATAGAATCATAGTCAAATAATTTATTAGAATAAACTACTGAGTAATCCGAGTATTCATAGCTTCAATACCACTGATGGCCTATTACCTTAACGGTTAATACAGGATCAATAATCTCGTCCATAGCATATAGTAGAGCAAATGAAGGAACAGCAATAAATAAAAGTATAAAAGCTGGCAAAATAGTTCAAATTATCTCTATTGTTGTACCGTGATTTATGTTATATGTCCTATTAACAACATTAAAAGATAAATTTTCCTTATAAGTATTTATTAATGTAGAAAACAAAGAAATATTTTTCGATTCTGGAAGATCGTTATTTAATGAACCGTAGTAAAATTTCTTATAAGTAGAAAGTAGAAGATAACCCACTACAAATACAATAACAACTAAAAAAAAAAGTATATGATCGTGAAGTTTTATAATTCCATAAGCAATAGGGGTAGTAGGATCTTGAAAACCAATTTTTCAAGAATTAGTATGATCATTTAAACATAATAGGGAATCATGAAAAGCAAAAAAAACAAACAAAGCAGCTATAAAAAATACAAAAGATACCTTAAATTTAAAGAATGAGGAATCAGATATCGATTTAATCGAAGGAATAGCTAAAAAACGTTGAGTTAAAGAAGTAATATACGGTGAAAAAATAGAATGAAGGGATTTTATTAACTTAGGGGTATTATTATTATTAAAAGCTAAATATATTAAATAGAAAAATACTATAACACTTACCGAGGATATAATGGAACCAAAAGAAGATAATATATTTCAATAATAGTAATTATCAGGATAATCCGGAATCCTTCTAGGCATACCCGCTAAACCGACAAAATGCATTGGAAAAAACGTTAAATTAACGCCAATAAACATTAATCAAAAATGAACATTACCGTACATCTCATTGTAAGTATAGCCAGAAATTTTCCAAAATCAATAATAAAATCCAGCAAAGAAGGCAAAAACAGCACCCATCGATAAAACATAGTGAAAATGTGCAACAACGTAATAAGTATCGTGTAACATTATATCAAGTCCGGCATTGGATAAAACAATTCCGGTTAAACCACCTAATGTAAATAATATTAAAAAACCTATAACAAAAAGTAAAGGCGTTTTTCTTACTATCTGGCCTCCCCATAATGTAGCAATTCAACTAAAGATCTTTATACCGGTTGGAACAGCAATCATCATAGTAGCAGCAGTAAAATAAGCTCTAGTATCAACATCTAACCCAACAGTATACATATGATGAGCCCAAACAATAAAACCCAAAACTGCAATAGACAACATAGCGTAGACCATACCTATATAACCAAAAATAGACTTATTAGAAAAGGTTCCAATAATTTGGCTAACTATACCAAAGGCTGGTAAAATTAGAATATAAACTTCCGGGTGACCAAAAAACCAAAATAAATGTTGATAAAGGATAGGATCACCACCTCCGGATGGATCAAAAAAACTAGTATTAAAATTTCTATCTGTTAAAAGCATAGTAATAGCACCGGCTAACACAGGTAAAGAGAATAATAATAAAAAAGCTGTAATTAGTACTGATCAAACAAATAACGGTAACTTATGCATCGATAAACCAGGCACTCTCATATTAAATATTGTAGTAATAAAATTTATAGCACCCAGAAGAGAAGATATACCTGCAAGATGTAAACTAAATATGGCTAAATCTACTGAACCACCCGAATGAGCTACAATTGAACTTAGTGGTGGGTAAACAGTCCATCCAGTACCAGCACCAAACTCTACTAATGAAGAGCATAATAACAAGAATAAAGAAGGAGGCAATAACCAAAAACTTATATTATTTAGTCTAGGAAAAGCCATATCAGGAGCACCAATCATTAAAGGTACAAACCAATTCCCAAATCCACCTATCATAACAGGCATAACAAAAAAGAAAATCATAACAAAAGCATGGGCTGTAATAATAACGTTATAAAGCTGGCTATTACCACCCAATATTTGAGAGCCTGGAGCAGCTAATTCTAACCTTATAATCATAGAAAATATTGTACCTATAATACCAGAGAACCCACCAAATATTAAGTATAACGTACCAATATCTTTGTGATTAGTCGAAAATAACCAACGATTATCAGTAAAAAAACTTGTCAAATTATTTAATAATCTATTTATCATCATTAAAACTTGTAATTTATTGAATTTACTTAATTTAAAAAAACGTACCCTTTAAAAAAATTTTGTCCAGCAGCAGGTTCCCCTACCGCTACCTTGTTACGACTTCACCCCAGTCCTTAATCTAATTGTCGCGATTAGTGCCAAGAGACGATAAGTTTAAAAAAAATTAAAAAAAATCTGAATCCTGGCCTATACCACTTCTAATCAAACCAATTCCCATGGCGTGACGGGCGGTGTGTACAAAGATTGAGAATATATTCACCGCAGCATTCTATTCTGCGATTACTAG
>JGI26538J50259_1001402_pt1 | contig 14408 bp, 7 predicted proteins | sample ThiBio_1000_plan_FD_50259 | JGI IMG/M metagenome (IMG submission 50259)
GTCCAGCGCCGGCGTGAGGATCAGCGTGCGCATGCCGCGCTCGTGATAGTTGTACGCGCTCTGCAGCAGCGTGGTGGTCTTGCCGGCGTTCATCGCCGAATAATAGAAATAGAGCTTGGCCATGGGGCGTCGGCGCGGCGATCGGTCAGCGGAAACGCGTCATTGTAGGCTGCGCACTCACTCCGCGCGCGCCTGCGCGAGCCGATGGCGATGGCCGCGCCACCACTGACGCGGATGGCGCAGCACCATGATCGCGTAGACCAGCTTGAACAGGCGCAGCCGCCGCAGCACGCGCGGCGGGTCGTAGAGGTCGCCGGCCAGCATCGAGATCACGCCCTGCTCCAGCTGCCAGCCATTGCGCGGCGCAGCGAACATGCGCCGCATCACCGGCTCGTTGAAGCGGTGGATGAAGAACGCGAAGCGCGCCATGCCCATGCGCAGGCGCTTCTCCAGCGCCCGCTGCAGCGCCGCCTCGCGCTCCGGNTCGCGCAGCGCGCCGTCGATCACGTCCACNGCNCGCTCGGCCGCGTCCATCGCCAGANACACGCCGGAGGAAAACACCGGGTCGAGGAAGGCGAACGCGTCGCCGACCAGNATCCAGCCGGGGCCGGCCATCTCGCGCGAGTCGTAGGAATAGTTGCCGGCCACACGCACCTCGTCGATCAGCTCGGCACCCTGCAGGCGTTCCCACAGCGCCGCGTTCTGCCGCAGCGTGTCGAGCAGGAAGGCGCGCGTGTCGCCGTGCCTTTGCTTGAGGTAATCGGGCCAGCACACCGCGCCCACGCTCATGCTGTCGTCGGGCAACGGGATCATCCACATCCAGCCGTGCTCGAAGCGGTAGATGCTGACGTTGCCCGCGTCTTCGCCACTGCGGCGCGCGGCATGGCGGAATCGGCTGAACAGCGCCGCGCTCTGGTGCTGGCGATTCCTGCGCTTGAGCTTGTGCTTCGTCGAGAGGAAGGCATCGCGGCCACTGGCGTCGACCAGGTAACGCGCCTCGATCGCGTGCTCCGCGCCGTCGTCGGCATGCACCTCGATCCGCGTCTGGCGCGGGCCGCGCTGCTCGACTGCCACCACCTGCTGCCCTTCGCGCACGTCGGCGCCGCATTCGCGCGCGTGCTCGCAGAGCATCTGGTCGAAATCCTGCCGCCACACCTGGTAGCTGTGCGGCGGGCTGTCGCCGAGTGCACGACCGAACGAGAACACGTTGTAGCCGCGCTCGTTGTCCGCCTCGAAGTCCGCGCCGGCCTTGAACACGCCCATCGCGTGCACCTTGTCCAGCACGCCGAGCCGCTCGAACACCGGCAGATTCATCGGCAGCAGCGATTCGCCGATATGGAAGCGCGGGTGGCGCGCCTTTTCCAGCACGATCACCCGGTAGCCGCGACGCGCCAGCAGCGCCGCTGCGGTGCTGCCGCCGGGGCCGGCACCGATCACCGCCACGTCGCATTGCTCGACTTGCTGGGCTGTCATGCAGCTCCCCATCGGTGGGTTCGCTCGATTATGCCCCACGGCCGCTCTGTTACCATCGGGCGCTGTCCCACCCTCGCAACGATCCATGCTCAACCCACAACAACTGGCCGCCGTCGAACATTGCGAGGGGCCACTGCTGGTGCTGGCCGGCGCCGGCTCCGGCAAGACCAGCGTGATCACGCAGAAGATCGCGTATCTGATCCAGCGCCGCAGACTCGACCCGTCGAATCGCCGCGATCACCTTCACCAACAAGGCCGCGCGCGAGATGCGCGAGCGCGTGGCCAAGCTGGTGTCGAGCGAGGATGCGGCCGCGCTCACGGTGAGCACATTCCACGCGCTGGGGCTGAAGTTCCTGCAGATCGAGCACGCGCGCGCCGGGTTGCGCCGCGGTTTCTCGGTGCTGGACGCGGACGACAGCGGCGGCATCGTCAAGGAGCTGGCGCCCAAAGGCGCCAAGCCCGACGTGCTGTTCGGCCTGCGCAACCTGCTCAGCCGCGCGAAGAACGGCGGGCTGTCGCCGCAGGAAGCGCTGGCCGCCGCGCGCAGCCCGCGCGAGCTGGAGGCGGCGACCATCTACGAGCTGTACCAGGCGCGCCTGGCCGCGTTCAACGCGGTGGATTTCGACGACCTGATCCGGCTGCCGCTGCGCATCCTGGAATCGGATGGCGAATGCCGCGACGCCTGGCGCGAGCGCCTGCGCTACCTGCTGGTGGACGAGTACCAGGACACCAACGACGCGCAGTACCGCCTGCTGAAGGCGCTCACCGGCGAACGCGGCGGAATCACCTGCGTGGGCGACGACGACCAGTCGATCTACGCCTGGCGCGGCGCCAACCCGGAGAACATCGACCAGCTCGGCCGCGACTGGCCGAACCTGCGCGTGATCAAGCTGGAGCAGAACTACCGCTGCGGCAAGCGCATCCTGCGCGCGGCCAACGGCCTGATCGCGCACAACCCGCACCTGCATGAAAAGAAGCTGTGGAGCGAGCACCCGGAGGGCGCGCCGATCCGCGTGCTCGAATGCAAGGAAGCCGAGCACGAGGCCGAGCGCGTCGCCGCCATCGCCACCACGCTGGCCGAGAAGCACAAGGCACGCTGGGACGACATGGCGATCCTCTATCGCGGCAATTTCCAGGCGCGCCCGCTGGAAAAGGCACTGCGGCTGGCGCGCATCCCCTACCACCTCACCGGCGCGCTGAGTTTCCTCGACCGCGCCGAGGTGAAAGACATCCTGTGCTACCTGCGCCTGCTGACCAACCCCAGCGACGACGCGGCGTTCCTGCGCGTGGTGAACAGCCCCAAGCGCGAGATCGGCGCGACCACGCTGGAGAAGCTCGGCCAGATCGCACAGTCGCGGCACTCGTCGTTGCTTGATGCGACCCGCAGCGACGGCGTGCTGCGCCAGCTCACGCCGCGACCGGCCGCCGCGCTGGCGGGCTTCTCCGAGCTGCTCGATGAACTGCGCAGCGCGTCGCTGCACGAAAGCGCCGCCGAACTGGTCGAACGCATCCTCAAGCGCACCGGCTACGCCGCACAGATCGTCGCGTCCACGCCCGACGCCAGCGTGCGCGAGCGCAAGCTGGGCAACCTCAAGGAACTGGCCGACTGGTTCCGCGCGATGCAGAAAGATGGCCATACGGCCGGCGATCTCGCCTCGCAGCTGGCCCTGCTCAGCCACGCCGACCGCGACGAGCCGGGCAACGCGGTGCGCATGATGACGCTGCACGCAGCCAAGGGCCTGGAGTTCCGCTTCGTCTTCATCGTCGGCTGCGAAGACGGCACGCTGCCGCACGAAGGCGCGCTGGACGAAGGCCGCGTCGACGAAGAACGCCGCCTGATGTACGTCGGCATCACCCGCGCCAAGGAACTGCTGACCCTGTCCTGGTGCGCGCAGACCAAGCGCTACGGCGAGATCCACCGCAACCAGCCCAGCCGCTTCCTGCACGAGCTGCCGCAGGCCGACCTGCACTGGCAGGGCAAGGATCCGATTGCCGACAAGGAAGTGACCCGCGAAACCGCCGAGTCGCACATGGCGAAGATCCAGGCGATGCTGGCGGACGGGTGAAGCGCCGGTGACGACGCCACCCGCGAGGGATGGCGCCGCCACGGACATCCGCTACGGACGCGCCAGACCGCAATCCTTGGCCAGGAAGTTCTCGATCAGCGTGAGCGTCTCGCGCTGCTGGCGCGGATACCACGGCATGCTGTGCGGCATGTCCGCGATCGCGTGGTACTGGGCGGGGACCTTGTTCTTGACGGCCTCGTAGAACGGGCGCGCGTGGATCGCCGGCGGGGTCCGCACGTCGCGGTCGCCGTCGAACAGCAGGATGGGAAGGTGCGCCTTGTCGGCGTTCTTCATCGGATCCATGCCCTTGACCGTCTTGCCCTGCAGGATGCGCTGGAGGCGGTTGTCGCTCCACGACGTGTTGAGCCGTCCCAGGTCAGCCACCGGCGCACCCGCGATGGCGCACTGGTAGGGCGAGGGTGAGCGCACGGTCGCCGCCACCGCGGCAAAGCCGCCGTAGGAATAGCCGAAGATCGCGATGTCGCCGTTCCTGGTGATGCCCTGCGAAACCAGCCACGCCGCGCCGTCGTCGAGATCATCGGACATCTTCAGACCCCACTGGGCGTCGCCCGCGAGCCAGAGTTCGCGGCCCAGCCCCTGCGAGCCGCGATACTGCGGGCGCAACACCGCGTAGCCGCGCGAGGTGAGCATCGGCACCCAGCCGCTGGCATCCCAGCCCGTGTAGTCGCGGGCCCAAGGACCGCCGTGGGGCATGATGATCGCCGGCGCGGGTGCGTCGCCGTTCTTCCAGCCTGCCGGCAGATCCAGGATCGCGGGAATCTCCAGTCCGTCGCGCGCCTTGTAGGAAACCCAGCGCTCCTCCCCCGTCATGCCCGGCTTGAGCCAGGGTCGGGTGCTGCCCAGCGTCTTCACCTGCTTCCTGTCCAGCAGCAAGTGGTAAGCCTCTGGCGTGCCCGCGCTTTCGGTGGTGAACAGCACCTTGGAGAAATCGTTCGAATAGCTGGAGATGTGCACCTGCTGGCCGGGGAACGCCTTTACCAGGCCAGCCTGGATACCCTTGAGGGTCGGATCGACGTAGACCGTCTGCGGATAGGCGCCACCGACGACGAAGCCCACCACCTGGTTGAAGTTCTCGGGCCGCTTGCTGAACAGCACGCCCATGATGGAGTAATCCTTGTCGGCCGCCGCCGCTTCCGCATCGAACTTGTGCGTGACCGCGTCGTACAGGCGCACCTGGACCTTGTCCGAGAACTGGTCGGTCAGCACGTAGTACTTGCCGGTGGCATCGTCCACGCCGACCACGTCCATCTCGTGCCGCTTGGACAACTTCGTCGTCAGCGGTGCCTCCACTTCGAACTGGCCGCTTTTCGGGTTCAGGATCAGGAAGCGCTGCTCGTAGTCGCTTCCCACCGGCTCGATCTCCGCCTTGACCAGCACCTTGCCGGTGCGGAAGTCGAACAGGGCAGGCGTGGTGCGCGTGCTGCCGGTGAACAGCAACTCCACATCGCCCGTCTTGAGGTTGTAGCGGTAGTAATTGGTCATCAGGCTCATGCCGCTCAACCGCCGGATGATCACTTTGTCCGGATCCAGCGGCAGCATGTCGACCAGCGATGCCGTGCCGGCCAGCTCCAGACAGATATCCATATTGCGGCTGCCACCCAGGCGCACGCTCTTGCGCGCGAAGGCCTCGTCGAATTTCTTCTGGTCGACGCCGGTCAGGTAGGTCTTGGTGACGAAGGTCTTGGTAGCGCCCACCACCTTGCCTTCACCACAGCCGCCCAGTTGTCCCGTCCATTCCTGACGGGCGAAGGCGAGGATCTTGTCGGCCTTCAGGGCGAAGGCCCCGATGAACTTCATGTGGTCGCCCGACGGGGTGACCACTTTCGGCGCGGCCGTCAGGTCGTTCAGGTCCCATGCCGCCAGCGCCGTCTCGTCCTTGTTGGTGGGCGAGGGGATCAGGCCGACCAGGTGCTTGCCGTCCGGACTCATGCTCATTGACTGCAGCGCGGGTTCGCGCGCCAGGTCCTCGATGGAAATGGGTTCGGAAGCGTGGGCCAGGCTCACGCCCAAGGCGGCTGCCAGCATGCCGCAAAGCAAAGGTCGCAAGAGTGCGCATCGCATAAGTCTGTTACTCCATGTGCATTCGGGTCCCGTCATCCCCTCGATGCATGTCCGCCCGCGAACAGGGAACTTTGCAAGCGTGATGGAAACACGAAACCTGGTGAAGGCCGCCCCGCAAGACGCGTTGCTCGCGGAACCGCACGCAAAAAAGGAAGGGGGAGGCGACATGACGTCGCCTCCCCAAGTGCTACGAGTCCAACCGCTCAGAACTTGTAGTTTGCACGGGCAAAGAACGTGCGGCCGAACCAGTCGTACTGCGAGGCGAAGAGTGGCGTGTTGCCCACCCGGGTGCCCACACCGGCAGAGATCGGGTCAGGCTTCTCGTCAAGCACGTTGCGCACGCCGAACATGACACCCCAGTTGTCGCGGTCGTACTTCAGCGAGAGATCGTGCAGGAACTGCCAATCCGCCTTGATGTCACGGCGGGCGCCCGGATACCCCTGGTAGGTGAAGGTATCGGAGATGTCCCGGTTCCTGGTGGTCTCGAAGTACTGCCCCTGCCAGGACACGGTCCAGTCGCCGCGCTTGTAGCTGGCATTGAGCAGACTCACCCACTGCGGGTTGCCGACGTAACCGATGCGGTTCGAGTTCTCGAAACCGCTGGCTTCCGCCGAGCTGAACAACTGCGTGATGTCCTCGATCGTGTACACCACCTGGGCAGCGGCCCTGATCGTGCCGAACGAGTAGTCCTGGCTGAAGTTCGCCTGCAGGTCATAGCCACGCTGGCGCTGCTGGTTGATGTTGATGTAGGTGGCGTAGATGTCGGTGATCTTGAACGCTTCGCCGCCGGTCCCCGGGTTGCGGTGGAACATGTTGCAGAAGTTGTTCGGAAAGACCTGGGAACCGTAGCAGCCGAAGGTGATGTCGCCGGCGCCGAGCGTGTCGATCTCACCCCGGATGTGGTAATCGAAGTAATCGACCGCCAGGCTGAGGTTGGCGAACGAAGGCGTCCACACCAGGCCGACCGACTTGGCGCGGGAGGTTTCGGGCTTCAGGAAGCCCTTGCCGCCACCCGTGAACACTTCCGCGGACGAGTTGCCTGTCGATGCGAAGTTCCCGGGAATGCCGATCGCCGCGCAGTTGGCACGGATGAAGTCGTTGGTGCTGTCCTCCCACCGGATGCACGGATCAACGGCAAGCTGGCCCTGGAACCCGGACTGGTTGCCCAGATACAGCTCGTACAGCTGCGGCGCACGGTAGGAGGTGCCGACCGTGCCGCGGGCACGGAACGTGGGCGTGATCTGCCAGCTCAATCCGAACTTCCAGACCTTGGACCAGTCGCCCACGCTCTGGTACTTGAACACGCGGCCGGAAACGTCGGCGGTGAGCGCCTCGATGCCGGGCAGGCCCTTCAGGATCGGAACGCCCAACTCGCCGAACAGCTCCTTGACGTTGTCGCTGCCCTTGGTCACCTGCGCCGACGAGTAGCCCCACTCGTAGCCGGCCGCATTGTTGGCATCGGGAGTGTCGTTGATGTCGTAGCGACGGAACTCGGCACCGATGGCGGCGGAGACGTCGCCTGCCGGCAGGGTGAACAGGTTGCCGGCCGCCAGCGCATTGGCCGTGGCCTGCTTGTACACCGTGTGGCCGCGGGTCGGCAGGCCGACGGCATTGACCAGGTCGGCCATGCGATCGCCGTTCAGGATGCCGGGGTCGAAGTAGTTGATCGGCGTGCTGAACCCCGGCATTTCGTTGGCGGCCCGGGTCAGGTCACCGCTGAGCCGGGTGTCGATGCCCATATGGCTGTAGTAGCCGCCGCTGCGTGAATAGGTGCCATTCACGTGCCAGTCCCAGCTGCTGTTGCCAAACCCGCCCTCGAGCCCGGTCCGGAAATAGAAGTAGTCGTTGATGACCTTGTTGTTGGAGGGGTACGGCATCACCGGCTGGAACAGGCCGATGCCCTGGTCGGGCAGGCCGAACGCGGCGCTGGCATCGTCGGGGCTGCCCACCGGCACCGGGTGGTAGACGACCGGGAAGAACTGGCGCCAGCCCTTGGTCTGGGTGACGCGCCGGTTGACCAGGAACTGGGTGTCCCAGGTCACGTCATCGAACGTGAAGTGGCTGCTCGCATAGCCGCTGGTGTTGCGGTTCTTGTTGATGACCCAGGCCTGGTCTTCAAAGGGCCCGTTGAGCACCTCTTCGTAGAACGCCTGGCCGCCATTGGCGTAGGTACCCCGTTGCGCGGGGCGCATGCCCGGCAGCGGGCCGGTGGTGCTGCCATCCGCGGAAGGCACGTAACGGATGCCCGACCAGTACGAAATCGCCTCGTTCTGCAGCCGGTTGTTGCAGCCGGCGTACTTCGTGCCCTGCAAAATGGAGTGGTCCGCGCGGTCGATGCGCTGTCCATTCGTGCCATAGACCAGGTCTTCATTGCAACGCAGGAAGTCGCGCTGGCCACGCTCCAGCGGGAACTGCTCCGAGACCTGCGCGGCCAGCACGATGTTGCCCTTGTCGAAGTTGAAACCGGTGGCGATCGAGGTGCTGGCCTGCTGGCCGCTGCCATGCTGCGGCACGCCCCAGAACGCCTGCATCGTCGTGCCGTCGACACGCTTCTTGGTGATCATGTTGACCACGCCGGAAATGGCGTCGGAACCGTAGAGCGAGGAGGAGCCGTCCTTGACGATCTCGATGTTCCCCAGGATGACCTCGGGCACGACGTTGAGGTCGAAGCCGGAGCCGGTCTGACCCTGCACGCCGGCCGGGCCCGGACGCTGACCGTCCAGCAGCACGAGGGTGCGGTTGGCGCCGAGGCCGCGCAGGTCGATCGTCTGGATGCCGGTGCCGCCGCCCACCACGAAACCGCTGAACTGGTTGTTGATCTGGGTGGAGCCCATGGCCACCGCGGCCGTCTGCAGCAGGTTCACCGTACCGAACGAACCGGCCGCCTGGTTGGTCTCGATGCTGATCGTCTGGATCGGTACCATTTCCTGGTACTCCGGCCGCTTCAGCAGCGTGCCGGTGACCATGACGGATTCAAGCTGCTTGACGTCTTTCTGATCTGTGCTGCTGCTCGACTGACCGGCGGCCGTCGTGGATGACTGGTCCTGCGCAAAGGCAGGTGCCAACTGAAATGCCGCGATCACGGCAATGGCCAGCGGCAGACGTCGAAGCCCTGGTTGCAAGTACTTGCTCATGTATCTCCCCTTCGCGATGGCGGTCGCAAAATATTGCGTCCGTATTAACTTGTTGTTCAGCGAAGGTAACTGGAGCGTCATGCGTTATGCAAGGGGGCTTGCGCCTTGCGGGGACATTTCCGCGGGTGACGGAATCAGAAGTACTTGCGACAACGCATCAAATGCTTGCGGTTCGCGGCGCAAGCGGACGGCAACGGCGGAGAGGAAACAGCGCGGCATCGCCGCCGGCCCCCGCTGCCCGAAGCTCCGGCACGCGAGGTCCGCCCTGCCGGCATCCGGCTTTCACACCAACCCCTCCGCCTCCAGCTCCAGCTTCAGGTAGGCGTAGTAGATCGGCGCGGCGATCACCCCCGGCAGGCCGAAGGCCGCTTCCATCAGCAGCATGGCCAGCAGCAGTTCCCAGGCGCGGGCGCGGATCTGGGTGCCGACGATGCGGGCGTTGAGGAAGTACTCGAACTTGTGGATCAGGATCAGGAACGCCAGCGCCGCGATGCCCACGCCCAGCGAGACCGACAGCCCGGCGATGGTGATGGCGGTGTTGGAGATCAGGTTGCCGATCACCGGCAGCAGCCCGACGATGAAGGTCACCAGCACGAGCGTCTTGGCCAGTGGCACGTGGACGCCGAACAGGGGCAGCGCGCCCAGCAGGAAGATCGCCGTGAACACCGTGTTGATCAGCGAGATCTTGATCTGCGCAAAGACGATGTTGTGGAACGCCTCGGCCAGCCGCCAGCAGCGTTGGCTCAGCGCAGCCGCCAGCGGACCGGTCTCATGCGCCGGCCGCGCGCGGCTGAGGGCCACGATCGCGCCCAGCACCAGGCCGATGAGGATATGCACGAACACCCGCACCGCGCCCTTGCCGGCGAGCTGCAGGGTACCGGCATGCTTGCGCAGCAGCTCGATCGCGCCCATGCGCAGCTCGTCGACACTGTCGGGCAGGTTGTTCACCAGAGCCAGCGGCAACTGCTGGCGCGCCTTCTCCACCAGCGGCATCAGTTGCTGTTGCCAGAGCAGTTGGGGGTTGCCGAGCTCGCGTCGCAACAGGCTGATCGCGCCGAGGATCAGCAGCAACAGCAAGCCGACCACGATCGCGGCCAGCACGGCCACCACCACCACGCGCGCCCGCTCGCCGGAAACGCGGCGGCCCAGCAGCGGAGCCATCGAGTGCACCAGTTCGAACACCAGCAGACCGGCCAGCAGGGCCGGCAGCAGGTGGAGGTCGACGATCAGCAGCAAGCCCGCCGCCATCAGCACGCAGCTCGCATGGCGGATCAAGGGTGAAGGCTCGCGTGAGACAGGCTGGGAGGAATCCATGCGGGACGAAACCGGGGTGGGGAGCGGGCAGTCTGTCAGCACCCCGCGATGGCTGCCAGCCCCGCCGAAACTGTCATGGGGCTGTCGTAAACTCGGGCACTGGTCCGTTCTGCCCCGTTCCTAGGATTCCCACATGCCACTCCGCTTGCCCGCGAGCCTGCTCGCGTTCGCCCTGCTGGCCGGTTGCGCCACCACGCCACCCCGGCAGCCCGAGGCCGTTCCCGCCCCCGCCGCGACCGCGCCGCAACCGGCGCCCGCTGCCGCCGCCGCCAACGACAACCTCAATGCCGTGGCCTGGACCCAGACCGCGATCGAGCATGACCTGATCTTCCTGCAGACCTACCGCGACGCCCAGACCCGCTTGCTGGCCGCCCTGAAGGACCGCCACTGGGACGCGCTGGCCAGGGACGACCGCGTGGCGCCGCTGGGCAACCTCACGCCGGCGGTGGTGCTGGATATCGACGAGACCGTGCTGGACAACTCGCCCTACCAGGCGCGCCTGGTGAAAAGCGGCGGCGAGTACAACGAGGCCGACTGGGCCGCCTGGTGCAAGGAGGAAGCCGCCCGCGCGCTGCCCGGCGTGGTCGCGTTCACCCAGTTTGCGGCCAGCCACGGCATCGCCGTCATCTACATCTCCAACCGCGCCAAGGATCTGGACCAGGCCACCCTGGCCAACCTGCGCAAGGCCGGTCTGCCGGTGTCCGGGCCGGAGGCCTTCCTCGGCCTGGGCACCTTCGTCGAAGGCTGCGAGCAGATCGGGAGCGAGAAGGGCTGCCGGCGCCAGCTGGTCAGCCGCAAGTACCGCGTGCTGATGCAGTTCGGCGACCAGATCGGCGACTTCGTGACGGTCTCGGCCAACAACGCCGCCGGTCGTCGTCGCGCCATGGCGCCTTACATGGACTGGATCGGCACGCGCTGGTTCGTGCTGCCCAATCCCACCTACGGATCGTGGGAGCCGGCGCTGTTCAACAACGACTGGAGCGCGCCGCCCGCGGAACGTCGGCGCCAGAAGATCAACGCTTTACGCTCCGAATAATATTCATCAGTAAAATCAATTGTTTGTAAAACAAACGGAAAGTATTGCCTAAACTTTGACGAACCAGTAACATTTGCTCCGCCAACGCTTGGCGAGGATTCCTCGCGGGCAAGGCCATTTCCCTTCCGGCTTCGCCGGATTTCCCCGTGAGGCCCAGGGCCCGCGGGGTTTTCTTTGTCCGTCGTGCGGCCAACACGGCTCGGCCCGGGCGCCGGAGCCGGCGCGGATTGAGCCGCGCGGCCGGGTAGAATAGCCCGATGCCGAATACCCCAATGGTGGACTCCACCGTACGCCGCCGCGCTCCCTGGTGGTTCAACCTGGCCGGGCAACTGTTGCAGCCGTGGGTGCGCATCCGCCGCGACCCGGCCGAGCCGGCGGCGCTGCTGCAACCGGGCGTGCCGGTGTGCTACGTGATCGAGCGCGACGGTTTTTCCGACGCGCTGATCCTGCAGCGCGCCTGTCGCGAGGCCGGCCTGCCCAGCCCGATGCAGCCGCTGACCGGCACCCGCCGGCGCCGCTCGGTGTTCGCGCTGACCCGCCGCGACGGCTGGATCTTCGGACGCAACCGCAAGCGCGCCGCCGGCGAACCGCTGCGCCAGATCGTGCACTCGCTCGAAGGCCTGCCCGACCTCGACATCCAGGTCGTGCCGGTGGCGATCTACGTCGGCCGCGCGCCCAGCCGGGAGACCGGCTGGTTCCGCGTGCTGTTCTCGGAGAACTGGGTGATGGTCGGCCGCTTCGGCCGCCTGCTGGCGCTGCTGCTGAACGGGCGCGACACGGTGGTGCATTTCTCCGCGCCGGTGTCGCTGCGCAGCGTGCTTGAGGAATCCGGCGAGATCGGACCGGAGCGCTTCGCGCGCAAGATCGCCCGCGTGCTGCGCGTCCACTTCCGGCGCATCCGCGCCGCGGTGATCGGACCGGACCTGTCGCACCGGCGCACCGTGGTCGACGCCGTGCTGGCAGCCGAGCCGGTACGTGCCGCGATCGCCGCCAACGCCGCCAAGGAGAAGACCAGCCACGCCAAGGCCTGGCGCAAGGCACACAAGATGCTGCTGGAGATCGCCGCCGACTATTCGCACCCGGTGGTGCGCTCGGCGTCGTTCGTGCTGTCCAGCTTCTGGAACAAGCTGTACGACGGCATCGCGATGCACCACTTCGACAAGGTCCGCGCGGCGGCTCCCGGCTATGAAGTGGTCTACGTGCCCTGCCACCGCAGCCACGCCGATTACCTGCTGATGAGCTACCAGCTGCACGTCTCCGGCGTGGTAGTGCCGCACATCGCCGCCGGCGTGAACCTCAACCTGCCGGTGATCGGGCCGATCCTGCGCCGTGGCGGCGCGTTCTTCATGCGCCGCAGCTTTACCGGCAACCCGCTGTACTCGGTGGTGTTCAAGGAATACATGGCGCAGCTGATCGACCGCGGCGTGCCGATCGAATACTTCATCGAGGGCACGCGCTCGCGCACCGGGCGGCTGCTGTCGCCGCGCGGCGGATTGCTGTCGATGACCGTGCGCGCGTTCCTGCGCGCGCCGCGCCGGCCGGTGCTGTTCCAGCCGGTCTACATCGGCTACGAGAAGCTGATGGAAGGCAACAGCTACATCGGCGAGCTCTCCGGCAAGCCGAAGGAGAAGGAATCCCTGCTCGGCCTGCTCAAGGGCCTGAAGGTGTTGCGCCAGCGCTACGGCCATGTGGCGCTGAACTTCGGCGAACCGATCGAGCTGACCCCGCTGCTCGACGCCGCCAGCACCGACTGGCGCAGCGCCGGACTCGACCCGGAGGCGAAGCCCGAATGGCTGAATACGGTGGTCGGCCAGCTGGCCGAGAGCATCCAGGTCAACATCAACCGCGCCGCCGACGTGAACCCGATCAACCTGCTGGCGCTGGCCCTGCTGGCCACGCCCAAGCACGCGATGGCCGAAAGCGACCTGCTGGCGCAACTCGGCCTGGGCAAGGCGCTGCTGGAGGAGCTGCCGTACTCCGACCGCGTCACGCTGACCCCGATGAACCCCGCGGCGATCATCGCCTACGGCGAGCAGATGGGCTGGATCGAGCGGGTGCAGCACCCGCTGGGCGACGTGCTCACCGTCAGCGGCGAGAAGGCCGTGCTGCTGAGCTATTTCCGCAACAACGTGCTGCACCTGATGGCCAGCGCGGCGTGGGTGGCCTGCTGCTTCCTCAACAACCGGCGCATGTCGCGCGACGCGGTCCTGCGCCTGGGCGGCATCGTGTACCCGTTCATCCAGGGCGAGCTGTTCCTGCCGTGGGACGAGGACGGCTTCCGGCAGCAGCTGCAGGCAACGATCGACTTCTTCGTGCGCCGCGGCCTGCTCGAATCCACCAACGACGGCCGCTCGCTGGAGCGCGCTGCCGGCCAGGAAGACAGCGCCTTCCAGTTGCGGGTGATCGCGCGCAGCCTGATCCAGGCGTTCGAGCGCTACTACATCGCCATCGCCGCACTGGCCAAGAACGGCCCGCACACGCTGACCTCCGGCGAGCTGGAAAGCGCCTGCACGCTCACCGCGCAGCGGCTGGGCCTGCTCAACGAATTGTCCGCGCCGGAGTTCTTCGACAAGGCGCTGTTCCGCGGCTTCATCCAGAAACTGCGCGAGCGCAAGGTGGTGTGGACGGATGACGACGGCAAGCTGGATTACGACCGCGCGCTGGAGGCTTTGGTGCGCGATGCTCGCGTGATCCTCTCGCGCGAGGTGCGCCACTCGATCCTGAAGATCACACCGGGCGGCGACCGCGAACCGGTTGCCGCGCTGCCCGGCGATGCGGCGGCATCCGACCTGCACCAGCGCCACGTGGACACCGAGCAGCGCGAACACGAGCGGCGCAGCGGCATCGATCGCCGCCAGGGCGATGCCGGCGCCGATGCCGCGAAGCCGGAAGCCGCGCGCCGCGACGGCGCCGAGTAGGATCAGCGCATCGCCACCGGGGGAACCGCCATGACCGTGCCTCGCCGCCTGTTGTTCACCGCCCTCGCGGCATGTCTCCCGCTGGCCGCCGGTGCCGACGCGCCGGTGCGCGCCGATGCCGGCAGCCACCGCGTCAGCGTGATCGAATGCGCGCGCCTGCTCGACCCGGCCGCCGGCAGGATGTTGGGCCAGACCACCCTGGTGGTCGAGGACGGCCGCATCAGGGAGATCCATCCCGGCACCATCGACCTCGCGCCGTATCGCCAGGCTGCCGGCACGGTGAGCGTTACCCGGCTGGCCGATGCCACCTGCATGCCGGGGCTGATCGACTCGCACACGCACCTGACGATGCAGTTCAGCAAGAGCACCTACAGCGACAAGTTCC
>JGI26538J50259_1001467_pt1 | contig 13912 bp, 12 predicted proteins | sample ThiBio_1000_plan_FD_50259 | JGI IMG/M metagenome (IMG submission 50259)
TCGCCATCTTCTTCAGCAAGATGGCGATGGTGACGTTTGGCGGCGCCTATGCCGTGCTGGCCTATGTCGCGCAGGAAGCGGTGCAAGGCTTCCACTGGCTGCAGCCGCGCGAGATGCTCGACGGTCTCGGCATGGCTGAAACGACGCCCGGCCCGTTGATCATGGTGCTGCAGTTCGTCGGCTTCATGGCCGCATACCGTGATGCCGGGGTGCTGCCACCGGTGATTGCCGGGACGCTTGGCGGCCTGCTCGTGACTTGGGTGACGTTCGCGCCCTGCTTCCTGCTGATTTTCCTCGGCGCTCCCTTCATCGAGACGATGCGCGGCAACAAGGCTCTGGCCGGGGCCTTGTCGGCGATCACGGCAGCGGTCGTCGGCGTCATCCTCAACCTGGCGATCTGGTTTGCGCTCCATACGGTGTTTCGCGAGGTGGTCGCGGTGCACGGCTACGGATTGTCATTTGAGGCGCCGATCCTGCGCAGCGTCGACCTGTGGGCGTTGAGCCTCGCACTGGCCGCTGCCGCCGCGATCTTCCGGTTCAATGTCGGCATGCTCCAGGCGCTCGCCGCGACCTCGGCCGCGGGCATGCTGCTCTACGCCAGCGGCCTGATTCACTTCGGCACATGACCCCGGCCGAAGAACAGGTACTTCGTCAAGGCGGCTATCGCGAGCAGCAGGGCGGCAAGGACAAGCAAGGCAACCAAGCCCATGCCGATCATCATGCCGCCATTCATCATCATTCCACTCATCATCTGGGTCTCCTTTGTTAGATCACTCGGCCGCCTGCTTGGCCCCGATTGCGCTGGTTGCGGAGCGCGGTAGCCGCCAGCCTTTGACGAGCCCATAGACCGCCGGGATGACGATCAACGTCAGCAGGGTCGAGGACACCATGCCGCCGATCATCGGCACGGCGATGCGTTGCATGACTTCGGAACCGGTGCCGGTGCTCCACAGGATCGGCAGCAGGCCAGCCATGATAGCAACGACGGTCATCATCTTTGGCCGGACCCGGTCGACCGCGCCGAGCATGATCGCCTCGTGCAGATCGGCAAGGGTGATCGGCTTGCCCTCGGCAACCCGTCTGGCGCGGATCTCGATCAGCGCGTGGTCGAGATACATCAGCATGACGACGCCCGTTTCGGCGGCGACGCCGGCGAGCGCGATGAAGCCGACCACGACCGCAACCGACATGTTGAAGCCGAGCCACCACATCAGCCACAGCCCGCCCACAAGCGAGAATGGCAGCGACAGCATGACGATCAGGGTTTCGGTCAGGCGCCCGAAATTCAGGAAGAGCAGCAGGAAGATCGTCAGCAGCGTGATGGGGACGACGACCTTCAGCCTCGCCGTGGCCCGTTCCAGATATTCGAACTGCCCGCTCCACTGCACATAAGTGCCCGGCGGGAAATGCACGTTATCGGCAACCGCCTTTTGCGCCTCGGCGACATAGCCGCCGAGATCGCGGTCATGCATGTCGACGAAGATATACAGGGCCAGTTGCCCGTTCTCGGTTCTGATCGAGGTCGGGCCGCGCGCAAGCTGGGCCTTGGCGACCTCGCCGAGGGGCACGGTACCGCCGCCCGGCAACGCGATCAGCACATCGCGGGCGATCGCCTGCGGATCACTGCGCAGGTCGCGCGGATAACGGACATTGACGGTGTAGCGCTCCCGGCCCTCGACAGTCGTCGTGACGGCGTCACCGCCGAGCGCCATCGAGATGGTGTCTTGCAGGTTTCCGATCGTCAATCCGTAGCGGGCGAGCGCGTCCCGGTCAGGCACGATGTCGAGGTAGTAGCCGCCGATCACACGCTCGGCATAGGCGCTCGAGGTGCCGGGAACATTGCGCATGACAGCTTCGATCTCGCGTGCGACCGTTTCCATCTCGCCGAGGTCCTTGCCGAGCACCTTGATGCCGACCGGCGTGCGGATGCCGGTGGCGAGCATATCGGTGCGGGCCTTGATCGGCATGGTCCAGGCATTCGAGACGCCGGGGAATTGCAGGGCCTTGTCCATCTCGGCGGTTAGGCTCTCGATGGTAACGCCGGGCCGCCACTGATCCTTGGGCTTGAGGTTGACGATCGTCTCGAACATCTCGCTCGGCGCCGGATCGGTCGCGGTGTCGGCCCGCCCGGCCTTGCCATAGACGGACGCGACCTCCGGGAAGCCCTTGATGATGCGGTCCTGCATTTGCAGCAATTGCGCCGCCGCCGTCACCGAAATTCCCGGCAGGGTCGTGGGCATGAACAGCAGGGTGCCCTCGTTCAGCGATGGCATGAACTCGGTGCCGAGCTTTCCGAGCGGCCAGGTGCTTGCCCCCAGTATCGCGATCGCCAGCACGATCGTCAGCAGCTTGGCCTTGAGCACCAGGCGGATCAGCGGCCGGTAGACAAAGATCAGGGCGCGGTTGATCGGGTTCCTGTGCTCGGGGATGATCTTGCCGCGCACGAACAGGATCATCAGCACCGGCACCAGGGTGATGGACAGGATGGCGGCGGCCGCCATCGAGAACGTCTTCGTGAAGGCGAGCGGGCCGAACAGCCGCCCTTCCTGCGATTCAAGCGTGAAGATCGGCATGAACGACACGGTGATGACGAGCAGGCTGAAGAACAGCGACGGCCCAACCTCGCGCGCGGCCTCGATCAACACCTCGGCCCGCGGCTTGCCGGGGGCGGCACGTTCGAGATGCTTGTGGGCATTCTCGATCATGACGATGGCGCCGTCGATCATGGCGCCGATGGCGATCGCGATGCCGCCAAGGCTCATGATGTTTGCGCCCAAACCCAGCAGGTGCATGGCGCCGAAAGCCATCAGGATGCCGACCGGCAGCATCAAGATGGCGACGAGTGCACTGCGGATATGCAGGAGGAAGACGATGCAGACGAGCGCCACGATGAGGCTTTCCTCGAGGAGCGTGTGCTTCAGCGTATCGATGGCGGAGTTGATCAGGTTGGAGCGGTCGTAGACCGGCACGATCTCCGTGCCCTTCGGCAGGCTCGGCATCAGGGCGGCGATGCGCCGCTTGACGTTGTCGATGACATCAAGCGCATTGGAACCGGAGCGTTGCAGGACGATGCCGCTGGCGACTTCGCCTTCGCCATTGAGTTCGGCAATGCCGCGTCGTTCGTCCGGCCCGATCTCGACACGCGCAACATCCCGCACCAGCACCGGCGTGCCGTTATCGGCTTTCAGGACGATGTTGCCGATGTCGTCGACGCCGCGCAAATAGCCCTTGCCGCGCACGATGAACTCGAAGCCCGACAACTCGATGGTGCGCCCGCCGACATCAGTATTGCTGGCGCGAATGGCCTCGCGAACCTTGTCGAGCGTGATGCCGAGAGCGCGCATCCGCTGCGGATCGACGATCACGTTGTACTGCTTGACGAAGCCGCCGACGCTGGCGATTTCCGCCACGCCTTCGGCTTTCGCGAGGCCATAGCGTAGCGCATAGTCCTGCGTGGTGCGCGTCTCGGCCAGGCTCTGGTTCTCTGCCGTGACCGCATATTGATAGACCCAGCCGACGCCGGTTGCATCGGGGCCGAGCGTCGGCGTGACGCCGCTCGGCAGGCGTTTGGCGGCAGCGTTCAGATATTCGAGCACGCGCGAGCGCGCCCAGTAGATGTCGGTGCCATCCTCGAAGATGATGTAGACGAAGGAGACCCCGAAGAACGAAAATCCGCGAACCGCCTTTGATCTCGGCACGGTCAGCATCGCGGTCGTGAGCGGGTAGGTGACCTGGTCCTCGATCACCTGTGGCGCCTGGCCGGGGTCTTCGGTGTAGACGATGACCTGCGTGTCGGAGAGGTCCGGGATCGCATCGAGCGGCAGATGCTTGAGCGCATAAAGCCCTCCGCCGACCGCGAACAGGCTTGCGATCAGTACCAGCACGATGTTGCGGGCCGACCAGGCGATGAGGGAGGCGATCATTTGGCATCTCCCAGCGCGGTCAGGCCCTGGAGCGCGGCTTTCAGGTTGCTCTCGGCATCAATCAGGAAATTGGCGGACACCACGACCTTGTCGCCTTCGGAGACCCCCTCGCGGATTTCCGTGCGCCCGGCGCCGCGCTGGCCGAGCTTGACCTGGCGGGGCTCGAAACGGCCGTCTCCCTTGTCGAGCAGCACGACCTGTCGCTCGCCGCTGTCGATCACCGCGCTCTCCGGCACCGTCAGGACCGGGGTATCGGAGCCGGTGGCGATCCTCGCATCGACATACATGTCGGGCAGCAGCACGCCGTCATGGTTGTCGAGTTCGACCCGCACCCGTCCGGTACGGGTCTCCTTGTTGATTTGCGGGTAGATCAACGAGACCTTGCCCGTGAATGTCGTGCCCGGCATGCCGCGCGGAGTCAGCGTGACACTCTGGCCGAGCCTGACACGAGCGAGGTCGCGTTCGGAGATGTCGATGAGCGCCCAGACCACGGACGTATCGGCGATGCGGAACATGACGTCGCCGGGCGCCGCCCTCATGCCGTTGACGGCCGCGCGTTCCAGCACGACGCCATCTTGTGGTGCGGGCCAGGTGACGGCGATCGGCAGGTCGCGCGTTTTCTCGATCGTCTCGATAACGCCCTCCGGCATGCCGAGATTGTCGAGGCGGCGCCTTGCCCCCTTCATCGCCTGGCTGCCAAGTTCGCCACCCGCCGCCGACCGCAACGCCGAGAGATATTCAGCCGCCGCGCTCGACAGGGCCGGGCCGTAGACCTTCATCAACGGCTGACCCTTCCGGACCACCGACCCCGTGGTGACATTCGCGACCGATTCGATGAAAGCTTCGAAACGCAACGCCACGACCGAGATGAGGCGCTCGTCGAGCTGGATCGTTCCGGGAGCACGCAGCGGCATGCTCAGCGACCCGCGTTCCACCGGTTCCGAACGCACGCCGGTCTTCTGGATCCTAACGGGGCTGATCTTGACGCTGCCGTCGTCGCTGTCCTCGCCCTCGTAAACGGGCAGGTAATCCATGCCCATCGAATCCTTCTTCGGGGTCGGCGAGGTGTCCGGCAAACCCATCGGATTGCGGTAGTATTTGATCTTGCGCTCCGGTTGCGCGGTGACGGAAGGCGACGGTTCGGAATCCTCGAAACTCATCTCCGCGCTCTCCGGCACCGGACTGTAGGCGCGGCCGTCCGGTGTCTTCACAGGCGTTGCCGAGTAGGAAGGCTTGCCATCCGGGTCCTGGTAATAGATCACCCGCCCCGGCGACTGCGTGGCCGCAGGCATGGCGGCGCTCGTCCTTGTCAAAGAGGTTGGCCACAGGTCCGGCCGTCCGGCCGCAAACCCGCCGATCCCCGCCGCCATAACGGCAACGGAGACGACGAAGCCCCGAGAGATCGGGCTCATTTCCTGGCCTGGATAACCAGCTTGCTTTCGAGCGTGCCGGTCTCGCCCTGCACCTTGGCGCCGAGCGACAACTGCCAACCACCCGCCATCGGCACATTGGCCTTGAAGCGGTAAGCGCCCGGTTCGCCGCCTGGAACCGCCGCGATCCTGGTCGTCATCTCGGGCATGCTGTCGGGGGCCATATCGAGACGGGTCGCGAAGATCACCGCGCCCGGTACCGTCTTCCCCGTCACCTTGTTCACGAGGCGAACCGTGATGATCGCCTCCGGACCAACCTTGACCGTCTGGTCGACGAGTTGGAATTCGTAATCCTTGATGTCCGCTCGGGCAAACGAGTGAGTACCAATGAGCGCAAAGGCAGCCAAAGCGGCCACGCGGGCGCAGTTCGAGAATGAGTTCGACATGGGGTTTCTCCAAATTTCATCAGATTCCACTGCGCAGGCAGCGGATATCGTCGCGATCAGACGCGACGAGGCCTGCCGTCACGAAGCAGGGGCCGCATGACGACGGAACCGGCACTCAGCCGGTCAGGGGTTCAGGACTTTGGAGGATGAAACAGAGGAGTGGTGGCCAGCCCGTCGCCGGAGGTATCGTCCACGGTCAGCGTTGCGACCTGGATCGAGTAGCGCAGGCTGGAAGCCAAGGGCAGTTTCGGGCCAACAAAATAGTCTGCTGTCGCGCACAGCCCGGCAAACGGGCAGATTTTCTGGAGGTCGGGAGTCTGCTGCGGAGCCTCCGTCTGCCCCGCCTGCATCATCGCCATGCAGTCTGGCGAGCCGTTCTCGGCCATCGCGGGCACGGCGAAACCGCTCGTCGCGATCGCAATCACGATGAGCAGTCGACTGAGAAGGCCAAGGAAACGAACGGGTTTCACACCGAACCTTTCTCATGTTTGGCGGTGCCCATGCAACGGCTTTGGGCCATGCTGACCGAATTGTGTCTGGCAAGGTCAGACGTAGGAGGCCCTCCACTTGCCTTACAACGAGGGTGATGCGCAAACGCAGCGATATTGGATCGGTTCAGCAAATCCGGACTTCCAAGAATTTCGCCGATCTCTTGGTGGCGGGCGCGGGCGTCAGACCAGGCTTGTGCAAAATCAAACAATTCTCGCACTGATGGCGCGATTTCTCTGTGCGCCGCAAGGGCCGCCACGAGCGCGCCCAGTGACATCCTATCCTGGGTGACCAGGTAGCCTCCAATCGAAAAAAAGAAGAAGGGCGTAAGGCTCGACGTATAGTTGTGCAACCCCTTCAAGAGCCCTTTCAGTCTGTTGATTTCCAACCGCACACGTTCCAGATCGGAAACGTGGCTTCGACAGCCAACGGTTGAATCCCTGGAATTCGAAATACCTTCGGGGTAGGCGTTTCCCGGATAAGTCAATAGAGAGCCAAAAGCCCTCGTTATGAGAACCCGCTCGCGAACCTTGACGTTTACTGCGCGCTGGACACGCGGCAGGAGTGTGAGTTGTACCGGCAGCATGATTATTGCGGCGAAGGCCAGAGCGAGATTCTGAGTGGCCAAGAAAACGAGGCTCGTTAGCAACGCGCCCCCATTGATAACGGGGGTCACAGCCAAGCTTCCACCAAAGTATCCGATGGGCTCGACTTCCTGGACTGCGACCGCTGCCAATGCGGCGCGGGCCTCCGGAGCCCTGCTGATTGCCGCCCTCCTGATGATCGCAAGGCGCAACCGCCGGACAACGCGTTCATTGATACGACCGCGTTCGCCGTTTGCCACGAATTTGAGCAATACGTTGACGCTAAGCGCAACGAGGTAACAGCCACTCAACGCGAACAATAAGGAGACGCGGTCGGGTTCGAAGCCCAGGAAGGTCATGCCAGCGTCACCCGGACTGGACAACGCATGATTGATGATGTGCTTTGGAATATCCAGCAGGTACCAGGCGGCGGGAATGGTCAGCAGGGAGACGAAGATCAAGCGAATTTGCCAACGTGCCGTCGCGCGTAGAATGAAAGTTTCGAGTTCCCATGACTTCCCGAAGAGGTCACGCAAATTTTCGAGATGCGCGCCGTTCCGACTGGATGCAGCCGAATGACGCGGTGCGATTGCCGCCGTGAGCCTGGCTCTACGGCGACCACACATTCGAACGGCATGTACCACCGTCGCGCCAAGATGTAAGGCAAGGCCCGCTGGAGCAACGATGAAGATGATCGTTGCGACAGCAACCATCCACCAGTGCGCGTGTGGAAAATCCACACCGGCCATGGTATGAGCCAATCGATGCACGAAGAGAATATAAGATTCCATTGAACTCTACATTTTAAGCGAGCTACCTGGATCTTTCAGGCACGTGCGCGTGCGCCGTCCCAATTTGGGGGCGAACTTTAACCCGGCTACCCCGGCGGTGATCGGAGCGTTCGATAGAGCGTGCTCGCGGCATCTCCGAAGTCGGATTGGACATGCGTGGAACAGAAGTCTCGAAGAAATTGAGCCTGCCTCTGAAGGGGAAACGATGGCGGCATGAGTTCAAGATTTTCATCTTTTCCGGCTGGGGCTCGGATCAACAACCCGCTCATGAAACCCTGCGCCCAGGCGAAATATTCTCGCTCAACGCGTGGATTGCCTTCGATGGCCACAATAAAATCCGCGCATGTCGTCGCACCTATTCCGACGATCGAGACGGACTGTGCACTTGCGTCGGCGACCCAGCCCGTTGCACCGAAGAAGATCAATGCCGCAATGACAGACCGGAAACGGATATCTAACATTTCGAAGAATCCCGGCCCCAAGCTTGCGGCGTCCTTCGCCCACTTAATTCCGTTGGGCTCTCGATATGGATTTCGACGGGGATTTCGAAACGGTCGAGGATTAGTCTCGCAGACAGATGTGTATTCGGGCGCCATTCCTGTTTGAGCGGGCCGGTCTCGAACCATAGCGCTCCGGGACGGAGCGAGACGCGTTCCCCGGGCAGAAGCCTCAAAGACGGCATTGCGGCGGTCCTGCTTTTTCCCACCGAGCCGATAATTCGTGACGGAACGTCTCCTGCAATACGAATTCCGCGGATCGTAATCGGCTCACGGCGGTAGCTCTCGACATCGAACATGATTGACACAATCTTGCCCGGTGCCCCGGCCTCCGCGGATATTCTGCCGATCTCCAGGCCTCCATAGATTGTCGGGAATTCGTCAGCCGAAACGCTCGGCGTTGTCAGGACCGCGAGGAGAAAAATCACGCCTGAGCCGATACGGTGTGCGATCGTATTCATGCCAATGCTCCTTTGCCGAGTTTGGCGGCGCAGACGGCATCGGGCGGCGCGCCGCCCGATGCCTGGTTTCTGTGGTTACTTGGCCTTCTCGATCTTGGTGACCGTCAGTTGACCGTTGACGCGATCGGCGCTGAACTTGACCTTGTCGCCAGGCTTGACCTTCGTCAGCATGGCTTTGTCGCCCGCCTTGAACACCATCGTCATGGAATCCATGTCGAGGTTCTTGATCGGCCCGTGATCGAGGGTGATCTTCTCGGCGGACTGGTCGACCTTCTTGACGGTCCCCGAGACGGTTGACGCGCTCTCGGCAAAGGCAACCGAGGTGAGTGCAAGTGCGGCCGTCAGGCCGATTGCGACGATCATGCGTTTCATGTGGTTTCTCCTATGTGGTCGCTGATTTTGAAGGGATTCGACGGGTGTGCCATCACTTGACGACGATCGTGCCGGTCATCCCGGCCTCGCGATGCCCCGGGATCAGGCATGAGAAATCGAACTCGCCAGCCTTGGTGAAGGCCCAGACGATCTCGCCGGTCTTCTTCGGCTGAAGGCGCTTGGCGTTCGGGTCGTCATGCTCCATGTCCGGGTTCTTCTTCATTTCCTCGGCATGCTTGAGGTTCATCTCCAGCGTGCCGACGACGACTTCGTGGTCGAGTTCACCGTTGTTGCGGATCTTGAACCTGACCTGCTCGCCCTTGCGGATATCGATCCGGTTCGGGACGAACTCCATCTTGCCGTCTGCCTCGCGCATGGTGATCGCGATCACGCGTGCGGGCTTCTTGGCGTCGCCCGGCTTTCCGAAAGCAGTCTCGCCGCTTGCATCGCCATGGCTGTGTCCCGCTGGACCAGACCCTGCGAAAGCCAGCCCCGTGCCAAGCAAGAACGCGACACCCGCGCCTAGAACCATATTTCTCATGCTCATGCGTCTTCTCTCCATGTTGTCCGACCATGGTCGGGGGAAACGTTGAATGTCAGTGGTTGCCGTGACCGCCTGCCTTTGACGGGCGGGTAGGGGGGGCGACGGCATGGAACGCGGCGGGTTCGTCCGCAGACGGCGCGTTCGGGGCACGCGGCCCTTCGGTGAGCTCCTCGCCCTTCCATTCCCGCGCGACGCTGCCTGCCGGATGCTGGAACCAGCCGGGATCCTTGTAATCGCCGCTGGCGAGCCCCTCGCGCACCTTGACGACCGAGAACATGCCGCCCATCTCGATCGGGCCGAACTGACCGAAGCCGGTCATCATCGGCAGCGTGTTGTCGGGAAGCGGCATCTCCATCGAGCCCATCTCGCCCATGCCATTCGATCCCATCGGCATGTAACCGGGTGCGATCTTGCGGATCTTCTTGGCGATCTCCTTCTTATCGACGCCGATATAGTTCCTCACCGCATGGCCCATGGCGTTCATGGTGTGATGCGCCTTGTGGCAATGGATCGCCCAGTCGCCGACCTCATCAGCCACGAAGTCGAAGGCGCGCATCTGGCCGACCGCGACATCGACCGAGACCTCCGGCCAGGCGGCCGCTTCCTCGACCCAGCCCCCGTCGGTGCACGAGACCTTGAACTCGTAGCCATGCATATGGATGGGGTGGTTGGTCATGGTCAGGTTGCCGAAGCGGATCCTGACCTTGTCGTTCCTGGCGACGACGAACGGATCGATCCCCGGAAACACCCGACTGTTCCAGGCCCAGAGATTGAAATCCGTCATCTCGTTGACCTTCGGCACATAGCTCCCGGCTTCGATGTCGAAGGCGCTCAACAGAAACACGAAGTCACGATCGACACGGCGGAAGGCCGGATCACGTGGATGGACGACGAAGAAGCCCATCATGCCCATCGCCATCTGCACCATCTCATCCGAATGCGGGTGGTACATGTAGGTGCCGGAGCGCCGGAGCTGGAATTCGTAGACGAAGGTCTTGCCCGGCGGGATATGCGGCTGCGTCAGTCCCCCGACACCGTCCATGCCATTAGGGAGACGCTGGCCGTGCCAATGGATGGTCGTATTCTCCGGCAGCTTGTTGGTGACGAATATCCGGACCTTGTCACCCTCGACGGCCTCGATCGTCGGGCCGGGAGATTGCCCGTTATAGCCCCAGAGATAGGCCTTCATGCCGGGCGCCATCTCGCGCACGACGGGCTCGGCGACGAGATGGAATTCCTTCCAGTCACCATTCATCTTGAACGGCAGGCTCCAGCCGTTGAGGGTGACGACCGGGTTGTAGTCGACGCCGGTCGTCGGCGTGACGGGAGCCTGCGTCGTCGGCTCCTTCATCGTCGGCGCTTCCGGAATGGCCGCGGCTTGAGCACGGCCGCTGATAATTCCCGCACCGGTGAGCACGAGCCCGCTGCCGGCACCGATGAGATTTCTGCGTGAAACGTCCATGAGATCTCTCCCGCCCGTCAATCGATTGCAGTTCCGCCCGCAGGCGCTGTTCCGGAACCCAGTCCGCTCGATCCACCCGCGCCACCACCGGCGAGCGACACACGAAGGTCCGTCTCGGCGATCCAGAAGTCACGCCGGGCGTCGATCGCCTGAGCGTTGACGAGGATGCGGTTGCGGGCATCCGTGATCAGTTGCGACACGTCGATCAGCATGCCGCCGTATTGGAGCATCGCCTGATCCTGGATTTCCTTGGCGAGCGGCACGATCTGGTTCTGGTAGTGCCGAGCAATGTCGTAGGCACCGCGATAGGCCTGATAGGCCTCGCGGGCTTCGGAGCGTATATTGACCGCCCTCTCGGCGAGCAGGTTGGCCGCCTTCATGTAGGTCTGTTCGGCTTCAGCAACGCGCGACTGGCCGAAATCAAAAAGCGGAATCTCGATCGCCAGATCGAGGCCACGACTGCGGGTTTTCTCCCGATCGATTCCACCTCCGGCCGTGGCTGTCTTCGTCCGGGTGTAACTGGAGATGCCAGCCAGCTCGATGTCGGAGACGAAGCGGGTCGCTTGCGTCAGGCCAAGCGATTTGGCCAGGCTTTCGAGTTCGATCCGCGCAATCTGGAGATCGACCCGCCGCTTGAGCGCATCTGCCTCGACCTCGGGCAATGAGCGAGGTTTGCGCGGAAGTGCTGGCAGGCTACGGGGCAGGCTGAACGCGAGATCGTTGCCCCAAAGTCCAAGGAAGCGGATCAGCTTCTCGCGTTCGAGCTTTTGCTGAAGCCTGGCTCGAGCAAGCTGACCGGCGGTCAACGCACCAAGTGAAAACTCACGCGCCTGATCGAGTTTGTTGATACCGCCGGACTCACCCAGCTTCTGCGCCAGTTCGGACGAGGCTTCCGTGGAGAGCTTGGCCTGCGAGAGAAATCCGACGGCCTGGTTCGCGGCAACCGCGCGGTAATATTGTCGGCGCGTCTCCGCACCGAGCCGCAGGGTTTCCTCCGCCGCCCTGAGTTGAGCAGCCCTGAACTCACCCTCCGCGATTTCGCGCCGGGCCGGTAACGTTGCGAGCGCCAGGAGGCTGAAGGCAAGCTGGCGCTCGATGTCCAGGTCCCCCGCGCCTGCCACTCGCGACAACGAGATGCGCGGATTGGGCGGCAAACTCGCCGCCACATACTGCGCCTCGGAAATGCCGAGCTCGTTATATGCGGCCTGTAGTCCACGATTGTTGAGCAGCGCGATCTCGACCGCCGTTTGAGCACTCAGCGTGCGCTTCAGATGAGTTCGCACGCGAGCACTGGCCGAGGTGGCTTCCGCTTCGTTCGTGATGCGGACCGGCGTTACGCCCAGTTCCCCCACCGAGGCGTGCTGCACGGTCCCGAAGCCGCCATCGGCGGAGAAGGAAGCACATCCTCCAATAAACAAGGTGATGCCGATGACCGGCACCAGGTTGCAAGACCGTCGCAGGAGATCACTGGCCATTGGCCGCGCCCTCCTTCTTCGGTCCGACGCGGGAATTCAACTCTTCCCAGCCTTTGGGATCGACCGGTCGGAAGGTCTGCGTTCCGGCCGTGATGCTCTGATAGTTTGCAGGACGGGCGCGGCTCGCCGCATCGGCAGGTGCCGCGAGATAATTTGGAGGTGGCGGAGGCGTGCAGGCACCAAGCGCCAAGGCGCCCAGGAAAATCGAAATTGCTCTGATCATGATGTCTGTCTGAACCCGAGGCCGGGAGCGCGAGGTTCTGACGTCGGGCCTATCGGCCGCTCAGACATGAGAGCAGCAGAAGGAAATGCCGACGCGAGATACCGCGATCCGCGACTTTCAGTCGAAGGGGCAGCCGAATTGAACGGCCAGCGACTTCACGGGCAATGGGTGCCCGCGTACGGGATCAAATGGTTCTGGGAGGGCGGTCGAGGCCGTCGGGCCGCATTTGCAGGNCGCTATTATCCGCGACAGAATCGGCAATCTTCATCGTGCCGATTTTCCGCTGGGCGATAGTGGCCAGCGACAGCACCGCGCTGTGGCACGCGAAGCCACAGCAGGAGCCATCGCCGTCATAGTGGCTCGTCCCGTCGCAACCTAGCTTGCCCTTGGTCTCAGGCGTCGCCTGATCATGGGCATGAACAGCAGAGGCATCGGCGTGCTGATGGTTGTCCACGATGCTGACGGCCGCTTTTGCCGACGCAACACCCATGGCTCGCGGCATCCCCGAGAAGGGAAACACGAGCAATGCTATAGCCAGCATGGCCATGGTCAATATGTGCGCGATTCGCAAACGGGCAACCTGCATGAGCGTTGCTTCTCATCGCATGATGGCCGCAAGATGACAAGACAACACCAGTGAAGGCTGACGAAACCGTGATGATCGATGGCTTGCAATATGAAAGCGGACCCGCGAACATTGTGGGATTAATCCCCTGAAAACACGCGGGTAATTGGATCATCGAGGCTCTAATTGCACGAGCCTTCTCCCATGTAGCCTGCCGTTGGAGCCATTGTGAGCGGTTCTTGTTTGAATAGCCTCGTTCCGCCGGACAATCAGAGCTACACGCTGGCGCAACGGACGTTGCATTGGCTCGTGGTGGCGCTCTGTATCTCCCAGGTGCCAACATCATGGGCCATCGCCCGCACGCATATGGCTCACGGGTTCATGAAGCCCGATCCGTTCGATCTCTTCCTGCACAGTGTCCACGCCTGGAGCGGATGGGCCATTTTGGCTTTCGCCATCGTTCGCCTCGGGTTGAGGGTCGTTCAAGGCGTCCCCGAACTGCCTGACGGCTCATCAACGATGGTTCGCTGGGGATCAGCCACGAGCCACACGGTCCTCTATGCCTTGCTATTCGCGTTGCCTGTGACAGGCACCGGCGCGATGTACATCAGCGGCGCATTCGCCCCGGCTCACCGGTTTCTGACCTGGTGCTTGCTCGTTGTGGCAATCCTGCATGCGGTCGCGGCGCTATGGCATCATTTCGTCAAGCG